>Ga0114925_10001058_pt1 | contig 13162 bp, 5 predicted proteins | sample SumtaG_2_FD_87287 | JGI IMG/M metagenome (GOLD analysis project Ga0114925, IMG submission 87287) | Deep subsurface microbial communities from Indian Ocean to uncover new lineages of life (NeLLi) - Sumatra_00607 metaG | ecosystem: Environmental > Aquatic > Marine > Oceanic > Sediment | place... | reverse complement strand
TTATAATAACTGAGAACCAATACACCTATAACAGCACCCTTGAATGGCAATTCCCTGATGAAGCCAGCGCCCCTACATGGGACTGGGATGATTTTTCTTATCATCCTGATTTAGCCGCCCAGACTTCTTTCAATGCGACCTATTGGCATTTCAGCGAGTATGCCCTTGAAAGTCAATATAAGTCGACCGCCACCGAAAATTTTCAATTTTACCCAAACACATTCAATTTCACAACTTTTGAATTTACAGAATTTACTAATGGTAAGTACGAAGTTACTGTAAATTTAACAGGTATGGGAGAGTTCCAGGGCAGATACGATGATGTGAAACCATTCAGCCTCACAGTTCAGACAGCTTCGGGAGAGACACACTTAGTTAGCTCATATATCGGTTATTGGCACAATATTAGTTCCGAAGAACCTATTTTCAAGTTCTATTTATATGAATCTACGTTTAAAGACGTAGGGATATTAGAAGATTCTGAAGTCGTCTTACATTATTATTATTTAAAGGAAAGTTATGAATATTATACTGAATTTGATAATATCTTATTTGGCGGAGATTATGAATTTATCGTTAAAAACAACAATGGCGCAGTTGTAGGGAATAGTAGTACCGTCTTAGAAGTTTCGGGCAATAAGGTTACATTCTCAGAAGATATATTCTTATATATTGGAGAGAACTTCTCTATTCAATACGATTTTAAGACAAAGGGTGGCTTGGTTGAATCAAAGCATATTCTTTACGAAGTTAGACCATACTATATGAAGTTCTATAACGAATATTATCCATTATCCGGCGGTAGCATAATCGCGCCCCTCTATTATAACCTAAGCTCTAATTATAACTATCAATTAGCTCTTAATTATCGACTACAAGAGAAGGGTTCTTTATACCTTTCATTTATTTTAGACACAACTGAAGACTCTATAATTTATAGTATTGAAAATTTTAAGCCAATAATGGATAGCGATGAACCTCTTTTATTTGCCTATTTCTATAATGATGGCGGTAATAAAGTATGGATCGAAGATGCCGACATTGATTATGATGAAGATGATAATGAAGTTGAAATTAACAACCTTGCTAAATACAGGTCAAAGGGTTTAGATTATGGAGAGACTATCTATGTTACACTAGCTCCCGAAGTAGTCAATAAATATCAACATTTCCATGATTTCACAATTGATTTTAGAAAAGATAAGATAGAAATTACAAATTGGCAAGTATTACCCTCTTCAAAAAATAAATTATTTGTTAATACCGAGAGTCCGAACTTCCTATATAATCTGAAAAAAAGAGAAACAGACGCAAGAGGAAAAGTCAATGAAATATCAGCTCTCTTGGAAGGTTCTGATACATTAAAATATATCTTAACCGATGATCTTAATGACCCTGATAACGGTTGGGCAAATTATAGTGCACTCTATTTAAAATTAGAACTCTATAATTATGAGGTTGTTACTCAATTTGATGTGAAATTTTATTGCGAAGTTTCAGGACAAAATCAATTAATTGGAACCTCAGAGCTGAAGTTAGAGTCCGTAATTGACGGAACGGCAAGAATAGAGCTACCAGATTCTAATAATTGGGGTGATTTTACCAAATTAAATAAGGCATATATACTGTTCGAGCCTATATTTTATAACCATTCCGACTTCCTTGGATACTTTTATGAGGCTGGAATGCCGATAACCCAGACACTAGAATGGCTTAATGATTCAGTCAAAAATGATAAATTCAGAGTGGAATTAGAAAGAAAGGTTCATACCGATGAACAGAGCATTGTTGTTCTTTCAAGCCTATATGAATATATGTATGAAATTACTGATATTAATAAAACAGTTATTGACCTCGAAGATGGAACGGAGTTGGAAATATACAATATATCACTTCCTGTTTCCTATACAGATCAAAACGGCAACACTATTCAAATGAGGGATGGAGATGTAATTTATATTAAATATTTAGCAAAATTGGACAAATCCATCGGCATTACTATCGGAGATATGGCCTTGCAAAAATCCAACTATATCGAAAATTATAGAAAAGATGAAGAAGGAGAATCTGATACGGTTCCTGTTGCCGAAATAAGTCTACTTGGAATTAATAATAATGGCATTGATTATACTTTTGAAGAAGATATTTACGAAAATAGAAGCAAGTTGGTTGCATGGGAGACTCCTCTTATCATTACTCCTTTTGAATCCGAATTTATTGGCGGGTTGAGACAAGAGGTAATAAATGTGAGTTTCGATGATATTTATTCGGATTTCATTATAAATGGTAGCGATGGGTTTAGCTATAGCTATATTACAGACATTCTCATTACCTGCAATGATCCATCATACGAGTTAGTGGTTGATTCGTTCTTTATTTTCGAATTTGACTCTAATAGTACGTTATCCGGTTCAGAAGTATTTGATATATGGGAAAAGGCCCATACAGAATCATTTTATTTCGGAAATTATTCTGATATCTATACAACATCTACAATTCTTAATACCACAGGTAGACTTCCATTATATTATAATAATGCAAGTATTAATGAAACCTTTTATTTCAGCGCTTTCGATAAGTATGGCAATAATTTCTATTTTGACAGTCACCTTTTTGCCGAGAATATCTCTGAAGGTATCTATAATATAACATGGAATCCAATGTATAACGAAGAATGCTATTGGAATCTCCAAAATGCTGATACAGAAGAAGAGGTTAGCGACCTAATCAATTATTATAACCCTTACATAACTAAGTACAATTATTTATATATTTCATGGGCAGATTGCGACGCATGGGAAGATTGGCATATCATTGACCAAGCAAATATTGACCCCGACTCATTGGAAATTGCATTTGATTACTATAATAGCTCCACCGAAGATTATCAAACCAATTATTATAATCAGACATTAGGAGAATTTGAGACAAGACAATTTGCGGTTGAATATATTTATCCTTATGATGCGGATATTCAGAATAAAACTTTTGAACTTTCCCAAAATTACAGCCAAGCGGTTGATATAGAGATCGCATCTATTGAGGGCTTTTATTTCAATGAGACCAAAAAGATATTTAACATCCAGCAGGCATCAATTTCAGAAAATGGAACCCACATTGAAGTCACGTCGCCTGCAGCCATTTTATCTGATTTCGAAGTAATTATCGTTATTTTAAATTTTAGCAGCGGAGTTTATTCTGATTATACGCAGTACAGAATGTTAGAAAAATCCGATAAATGGACCGCAAATGATTCATTATGGGTCTCTTACGACTATTACGGATTGGATTACTTTATTCTATTTGAAGACTACTCTGTTGGCTCTGATGATTCCTTATTTGAATATTTTGATTATATCAGACATATAGATTTTATGAAATTAAAAGATGGAGAATATATATTTGATAAATTCCCTCAAGAACTCGACTTTCATAACTTTACTAAAGTTGATATCGGAAAAGAAGTGCTGGAACTTGTAGATCTAGACTATAATAATGAATATGAATTTATCTTAAATAAAGTGGACCTAAACGTTGATGGAGCCTATGATGTTTTCAAGTACGGCTTCCAAAATCCCGCAGGAGAGATATCCTTCCATACCCTCCACCAAGAGCTCTCTTCCTTTAAAAATAACGTCGATAAAGATAAAAGCTCTATGAAGTCAGAGTGGTTTAGGCTAGGCAGACTAGAAGAGTTTGGCACAAGTTTCGATTCATTCGCTCAAAAGGTTATAACCACATATACAACTGTGAAAACAACAAGCATTACTTCGAATACCGTAATTTTAAAGGATCTCGATTTAGACGGTCAATATGACAGAGAAGTGTCTTTAGACGCCACATTCACAGTTAATTATGTCACATCTTATACAAAAGAGACAACAAATCTATTATTCTATCCAACAAATTATTTTCCTGTGAGTTCAGGTAAATTAGTTGAAAATCGTAGGGAAAAGTATACATTATGTGATTTCTCCTTATCAATAATGTTTAGTGATTATAATAAAGATGAGACTCGATTATATCAAGATTTATTCCCGAATGAAATCGCAGATATATATGATCTCAATAATTATCTCCATACAATAATCAATGATTTAGGGGATGAAGACTCAAGTAATGACTTGGTTACAGAATCTCCCGAACTTGAAGGACTTTTATCCCGTTCACATCCGCATGATGCAGTATCTGATAATTATGAAACGGTGACATATATATGGGAAAATGGCACAATTATCACTGAAAATGCATTGTCGGAAAAGCTCGGAATCTCATTACCATCGCGATCAGCTTGTGGGTATTTGGAGCTGGACATAGTAAAAGTTACTCCTAATGATGGAGTATATTGGTCAAATGAACTCGGTTATGAACCGAAGAAAATCGATGGTTCTTACCTGTATTTTGACAGTTCCGGAGATGGTGTTTTGGATACAATATTTATAGGTGAACCATATCAACAAGCAATTGGTTATAATATAAAAGCAGTTGGATTTGATTATGATTATAACTCGTACTTTATTCCGAATAACCGAAGACTTGTTGAGAAAAGTATCCGCGGAACAAATATCGATTATGCAGATCTTGATGGAGATGGAGATATTTGCGATAGGGAAAAGGGATTTACTAAATATTGGAGAAGTCATGTGCTAATAGAGTTTAACAATGAGGAGATCCATGACGGTGTTTTTCTCGATCTTACTTTCTCTGATGCATTGTTTGATATTTGGAAGACAGAATTTACTTCCGAGGGTAGAAGCAAACTAATTAGTGAGATAAAGACCTTAACATCTGAAAATATCATGGAAGTAATTACTTCTCAACGCTTTGTTGAAGACTTTTTGTTCCAAACCTTAGCTATTGTAGCATCCTCAATTGTTGCAGTGCCTACTGGAGGTTGGGGGTTTTTTCTCACATATGGTACTTTAAATGTAATCAGAACCCTCGATAAGCAAGCCGAGATGAATAAAATCATAAAATCTCGATCATTCCACGGAAGAGATTATAACGAAGACAACCAAGAAGTATTGTCCACTCAATATGGAAAGGGCAAGTTTTTGTGGTCAAATATGGACTTTAGTGCACTTTTTGGAAGTAAAAATGCAGTTTATGCTCCAGTCGTTAAAGAAACCCAAGATTATCAATACGCAGGCACTATTGTCCTTGCCCCACAGGGCTTAAGAAAGACGTATGACAGGGGTGCAAAATTTCATGATCTTGATACGGATATGGGTCTTATAACCAAACCGTATAACTGGTACTCGGATTTTGAAGATTATGAATTACAAATTTTGATTTCAGTTTTTGAAAATGATGGTTTACCAAGTACGGCTTTAAATATGATTTTAGAGCCTATTGGTTTTGGTTTTGGATTTGAGTTTGATGATAGCATTACATATAGACATCGACATGATAAAAATTCAATTGCTTATTTAGAAGCAAAAGTAGACCAAAAGACCGATTCAAATAAAGGAGAATCCGTAAATCTTGATAGAATCATTCCTTACATGGTGAGCGGTGTGCCCATTTTTGATTTTGCCGATTCGAGCGGAAGTATACCATTGCCCGAATTTTACGAGGATTATCCTCTCTTTGTGGATACTTCTGTGGAAGATGAATACGAGAAGATCTACAAGATATATTACGGCAATAAAAAATACCTTCGTGTGATACCTACACTTGGTTTAAGGACTCATGAAAAATTTAAAGCCGACCTTCACTCTGTAACTCTCCATAAGATCGTATGTGCTACGTTATTTGAAGATTCTGATACTTTAACGCCCAATCAAGATTATACTTTTGACCCCGAGACAGGAGTAATAACTTTTCTTGGAAGCGCATGGGATGATATAAGGGAAGAACGAGGCATCGATAATTTCTTTCTTGTCGAAATTGAGGTAGAAAAATACAGGAGTACTTCTGATAAGCGTGACCTTTCCGAAGAGGAAGTGTCCCGCATTGCCGCCATGCAATATGCCCAAAGTGCCATTCTCAAATATTTCTACCAATATCAAGTGGCCCAAGTCACACAACAGAAAATAAATAATTTAGTATACACCGCTTTATTAACCGTTGCCAGCACAATTGCCTCAGTAGGCATTTTATATGGTATCGGCAAAGCAGCCGCTGGGACTGGCTTTTCTAAATTTACTAATGTTAATTTTCAGAAATTGGCATGGATGTGTGTTAAAGAGAGCATGCAAGAAATCTACACGGATCCCATTTTAGAAGCCTTCACCGAGACTACCCTTAGAAGTTGGGGATCTCCCGAGCTTCTCACAACCATCTTAGTAGTCTATGCAGAAGCGGGCAGGGAGACTCTATTTAGCGGAGTTTCCAATCTAATCCTTGGCAAAAAGCAGAACATAAACAAACTGCCTCAAGCCCAAGCCCTTACAGATGCTCAACTATTGCAAAGCCATCAAGAACAAGCACAGCAGCAAAAGACACAAGAACAAGAAAGCACCGCTAAAAAACTCATGGGCGCCGTCGGAAACGCCATTACCACCGTACTTGCGACCTTCTCGATGATTGCCTCAGGACCTCTCGCCGCCACCTTTTTAGGCTGCACGCTTGCGGGAACCATTGCGGGAGCCGCACTCTATTCAAAGCTCAATCCAAAGGAAGAAGGAACATTAAAAGAATCATTTAAGGAGGATATTTTAGATGTTGCTTCAGAAGCAGAAGCAAGAAGATTACAATATGAATTGTGGGCCTTCTTGCAACCAACTCCTAGAGATTTTACTCACGAAGTTGTTGCTTTTAGTGATAATTTGGTAAATTCAGAGGTGCGAACCAAAGGAAATGGTAGAGAAATAAATCTTGATGAATGGATCTATAATCAGATTGATGAGCATCAAAATAAACTAATTGATGTTAAAAAGATCGTTAATAACTTAAAATATAAAATAGAAAGAAAATTAAATAAGCTCTCTGAAAACGAGGTTAATATTGACACAAAATCTTCAGCTCAATTAAATGAAATCTATGAAAATAGAGACGAATATCTATGGTATGGTGTTGTATACATATACACATTTTACAAGGATGTAAATGGAAATAATATTCCTATTAATAAACGCTCATACTATATTGGTGTAACAACAAGAACTATTGAAGCCAGAAAAAAAGAACATTTTGGTTCTAAAAAGACAGACACATTCCATAGAGAAATCTCAAAATATTTTAGATCAAAAAATATTAATTTTAATAATATTGAAGATTACATTAGTGTAGAACCGATAGAAATACATTTTGATCGAAAATCTTATCTAAAAAGTGAAGATAAATGGATAGCTTCATTTAAGAAAAGACATCCATTAGCTCGAAATTTGAATAGTGTAAAAGGAGGAGGTGGTAATAAACCTAAATTTACTATAGGAGATCTAGCCGCTCAAATAGCCCAGATAAATGACATTAAAGAGATTGCACAAAATTTGGATGCTAGCGAGCAAACAATAAAAGATCATATTGAATACTACTTTGAAAATCTTGAGATCTCACAATATAAGATATTAAAGCCAATTCTCGAGAATATCATACTTGGTCATTCTAGAATCTCTATTACAGATTTGGAATTATCCTTTAATGTTGATAAAGCTACACTCAGTGGAATTCTACGGAAGTTTTGGGGTTCAAGTAATTTAGATACAATAAGGTCTAACTTAATAAGTCAATTAGAATTCAAGAGAAAATTACTAACATACTTAGAGCAAGGTCTTTCAGATAGTTATATAATTAATTCTTTAGAATTAACCGATCCTAAAATAGTGTACACAAAATCTGGACAACACACTCTTTCGGGAAACGATTTATTAAATTTCTATACAAAAGACTTCTGGGGTATGGATAGAAATGTTGCTAGATACTTTTTTACAACAAGAAACTTAGGTCATTATGAATCCTAATCTCTGATTATAAAGTAATCTCCTTTAATATTAGGATTTTTTTCTAAGAATGAGGGGATAATTTTTAAATTATTTTTTTTCAGACTAATAGAATTTAGTGAAGATAATTTTAAAATATTTTTTGGGATATATTCAATATTGTTATAACTTAAATCTAATTCCCAAAGTAATTGCTGATTTGTTAGATATTTAGGAACTTGGTTGAAATTATTCTCAAATAATGATAATACTTCAAGAGACTCAAGGTTAGTGAATGATTCAGGAAGCATCGAAATTGAATTATTACCTAAATATATTTCTTTAAGATTTAATAGTCTTCCAATTGATTTAGGAATAGCTCTAATTGAATTATTTTCAATACTTAAGATTTCTAAGGATTCTAAACTAAAAACTTGTTCTGGTATTGATTCCAATCGGCTCGAATCTAAATTAAGATTTATTATTGAATCCCTTTCTTTTGACTCCATCAACTTATAAAAATTTTTTATCCCTATGCAGGTTTTCTTTAACTCAACATCATTATTAAGATTTTTTAATTCAAGTAAGTGAGTTTTTTGAATTTGGTCATATGATAATATTTTATTTTTATAATCATTCAAATACAACTTTCTTAATTCCCTTATATCCTCACCCCAATTTTCTATTTGCGAAAATTCATAATCTATACTATTTAATATCATTTGTTTAAGGTCATCGGAAAGATATGAACCTGTTTCCAAAACAAGAATTCCAAAGACTTGTAGATAGATGTAATCATCAATATCCAAATTCTTCATAATCAATTCTAAATTATTTTCAATCTTTTTTTTAGTTAAGACCTTTTTATCTTCAAGATAATCATTATAATCAATACCACACATTGAAATTAAATAACTTAGTGCATCTAATTGATCGTCTCCTCCCATAATTGTTGGACTCCAAGATCCCATAAAGAATTTAACCTTTTTTTAGTAATTTAATTTTTATACGATTTAATTTTGATTATGAATAATTGAATCTTAATTTAAAAAGTATTATAGCTAGTAGGATTTTTTATTTTTAGATAGTTATCAAAAATTTAATAAATTTATTATTCATAAAACCTTTCTCTATGTCCTTCCTTATATTCTAATAAAATAGGGGAAATACGATAGAACTCCTTCCATCGCCTTCTTGATTAGTAGGGAACTGCGATATAACTCTCTCTATCACCAGGAGATTTCTTTTTTCTCTTACTTAAGATAAATTCAATTGATAAATAAATTCATTTTCTTTCACTTGGAGAGCTATTTGTTAACAGATCTCTTCTTATTATTTGAAAAAATTATTTAAATAGTAATTTTACTTATTAGATTACTAAAAGATAATTATCTGATGGGAATAAAAAAATGAAAGATAAATTAGACTCGGATTTAGAAGAATTAATTAATTATACAAAACAAAAAGAAAATTTAGATGGTAATTAGAGTAGTAAATTATTGGATAAAATCAAGCAAGATCTGGATAGATCTCGTGGATTTCTTTAATAACTACGATGGATCTGTCTCTATATCAGTATATTATGTTATAGAAAGAGCATTGAAGTGTAAAGATGGAAGATTATTTGGACATCCTAATCAAAAGAACCTTTTAATGACATTATCCATAGAATCCGAAGATGATTTTCAAAAGCTATTATCTGATAAGATTTTAAATCCTGATTTTCTTATTTCTGATGAGGAAATTGGATCTGAGGAATTTAGTGAAAAACCAGAAGAAACCTATAAAAATGAGAATTTTTTTCATTTGAATTATTATAAATTATTCAAGTATCTCGAAGAAAATTCTTTCAAGTTTGAGGATAATTCTATACCGTTAACACCTGATTTATTAGATTATTGGTATGTTCCCATCCCCTCTAATACTGTTTATGAAAGAGTTAATGCCCTTTATAAAAACAAAAATCTTATTGATGATATGGATTACATAATTATTGATGAAGAGATTACTTGTAAAAATGGTAGAGTTCTTGGCGAAAAAGATAAGATAATGATTTGTTATAGGTTCATCACAGGAAAAAAGGAATTATTTAAAATACTCGTTAATGACGGAGTCATTCAAGAAGAACAAGTCTTTAGAGCATTTGATTTTAATGAGGAACATTTAAAAATCCACTATTTTCATTGGAGTTTTAAAAAAAGCAAGCAATCTTTCAATAGTGCAGAGGAATTGGCTGATTACCTTAAAGAGATTGACTTTAGATTTGAAGATAATACTATTTTTAAGCCATAATCCTTTCTCTCTATTTTTTACTAATTCTATTGATTTTAATTAAGTACTGATCATAATTTTTTTGCATTATCCTGTAGTATCCTAATTAAACAGGGAAATGTGATATAACACCCCCTATTGCCTTTTGATTTATTAGCTTGGTTTCCTATATAATAGGACTTTATAAAGGTACTTTCTCATTACTGATCATAGTGAACTTTTCTGGATTGAAAAAAAACATTACGGGATACCGAAGAATCCTCAGAGGAACCGTCTAAAGTGTGAGAAAGAGTGGTGCGAGCCGATTAAGATGGATCTTGGCGGTTTCTCTTCTTTTTCTCCGATAATCGGTGTCCCGCCGTGCTCTTTATTGCTCTAGTAAAAATTATTCAAGATTTTTTAGCTGATCTTGAATATATTTCTTTTGAATAAAATGAATCGTTCCATCTTGTGAAATTACAAAAGCAATAGTATCATTATTATTATCTATAAATCCCTCTGCGGATTTAAGACGAGCCCCACCCTCAGAAGAAAGAGATGTTGCTGAAGACTTTACTTTAAAAAATGTACCAACAGAAACTAAATTCAAGTTTGAATTAAAAATCATAGCTCCATCAGTTTTACTCAAGCTGATTATTGCTTTTTCATAAGTTTTTAAAGTTTGAAGGATTTCTTGATCTTTTTTTTCATCTTCCGCAAATTCAAGTAATAAATCACCATAAGGAATATTCAATTCTATAGCATTTGGTTGAAATTTCTCTTCATTCCTAATATCCCCTTTAAACCCAAAAACCATTGTAGTCCCGTGATGAGATTCACTTAACTCTAATATTACCTCTGTTAAGGAATTTAGGGTAAGACAATAAATTTGATCAAATCTATTAAATCCCTCTAAACTTTTTTCATTATATGAATCCCAATGTTCAGACAAACAACAAATGGGTATTTTTCGCAAATCTTCTTTATCAAAACTAATTAATTTCTTAAAGAATTTATTTGAAAATGAAATAATGAACCTAACATCTAATATAGCTTCAAAGGGTTCAATTAACATACCTTTTAAGATTTTTAGAAACACTTTATTGAAATAAGAAAACTCAACTCCTCCATTTTTTATTTTACAAAAAATAGAATTTAAAGTGCATTTCAACTTTTTTATAATTTTTTCTTCATTAATTGTGGAGTAACCATCTTTTTCGATATACATTTTACTCCGTTCAAAATGAGATATAAAATAATTCATTGAAACATCAATAAAAATAAATCCAATTAAAGAAAAAGCAATTTCTTCATTATTTTCTTTTGAAACGCTAATAAGTAAAAAACTATTTGAATCTGAAGTCATTTCAAGAAACCTTTTAAAATTTGAGAGATCTAAGGAGTTAAATGTCCTTTTTTTAATAGGAATATAATTGAATCCATCAGGACATCCTAAATCTTTCAAATCATTATCAATAAAAATAATTTTTGTATTGATTAAACGATCTTCAATCTTCTGCTGTGAAAGAACAATTACATCATTTAAAATCTTAATAAAAACATTATCTGGAAATATACACTCATAAGGAGGTATTTGTTCAATTGTAGTCCGATCATAAAAATTATGATAAATACTCAATGCTTTCTTTTCAGCAATTTGGTTCAAACCTAATGCTTTAATGGGTTTATCCTCAAATGTAGTAATATGATCTGATATTTTTACACACCTATGAACAAATTAGTATCTCTTATAATTTATATAAATTGTTAGTTAAAGTAAAATATTCTAATTCAACTCTCAATAAATAAGTAAGACTTTTTTCAATTATATTTTTTGACTTACACTATAATACACACAACAGAAATTAAAAATTATTAATTTCTAACGGTTATTGGCATTAAATATTCATTTCTCTAATTTTTGATCATTATGACTGACATTAAGGAACTTGTAGAAAAAATAAAGGAATTTGGTTATTCACAAGCAAATATAACTGGTTATAACAAAAATCCAGATGGTTCTGAGAATGTATTAGCAGAAGTGAAAGATGAATCTGGATCTTTTAAGACCTGTGCATTTAAGTTTGATACAGAAGGAAAACCAATAGGATCTATTTGTTTCGATAAGATTAACAATAGTTAATTGCTCTTAAACAACCACGCAAATTTGACCTGTTACTGTCTCTACTTTCTGGACTTCTTTGAGTGATCCTGTTTCGTAATCCCTAACATATACAATATCTTTTTGCCTTAATTCTTTTAGTTTCTCTATTAATTCATTAACTCTAATTATTATCACCTTATAATAAATTAAGTTATTACTTAGAATCATTAACTGCTCTAATTGCTGTTATTTTACAAGAAAAATTAAGATTTACACCAAAAATAAATAGGAAATTTCTTAACTGTTTATACACGACTTTTCAAGATTACTGCAATAATATAGAAATGGAGGAATTAGATAATAAGTTTACTGACAAATTTTCATTTCTAAATATTAATTATGATATACTCCTTGATAATGCCTTATCTGATCTAAAGAATAATAATGACATAAATTATGATTATTGTCTTAAAATAAAACCAAAATTCAATGGAATAAAATTGTTTAAACCTCATGGTTCATTAAACTGGTTATTATGTAAATCGTGTGGTAGAATTGAAATTGGAGATTATAGTAAAATCGCACTCCGATATTATAAATCAATTCTAGAAAGATCTGAGGATAGAGAAACTTGTAGGTGTGGAAATGATTTATCACCATTGATTATTCCACCAACATTTTTTAAGGAATTAAACAACCGAATAATACTCAATATCTTAAAAAATTTAGAAGATCATCTTCAAAAAGTAAAGAATCTGGTCTTTATTGGATATTCATTTCCAGAGGCTGATATTCATCTAAAATATATATTTAAAAAAGCTCAATTGAGAGGTGGATACAGTAAAATAATCTTGATAAACAAACAGGGTGGAGATGATTCCTATTTTAAAAATGTTAAGAGAACATTTCCAGAAGTGAAATTATCTGATTTAACAAGTAAAATTCC
>Ga0114925_10001057_pt1 | contig 13170 bp, 14 predicted proteins | sample SumtaG_2_FD_87287 | JGI IMG/M metagenome (GOLD analysis project Ga0114925, IMG submission 87287) | Deep subsurface microbial communities from Indian Ocean to uncover new lineages of life (NeLLi) - Sumatra_00607 metaG | ecosystem: Environmental > Aquatic > Marine > Oceanic > Sediment | place... | reverse complement strand
ATTTGTACCTTGCCACAGCTCCTTCATCGTCGCTGTAACGTAGTATGTATCACCAGCATCATCTTCTACGGTTGTCTCGCCCTTTAAGAATTCACTAAAGGCCAACAACATAAATTTACATACATTATTATCACGTTTATAGTCATTAATAGGATAGAATAACGGCATTAATATATATATATAAATTAGATATATTAATATACAAATCTTGATTTAAAATTTTCTATTTGGCGCAGATGATTCATCTTAAGTTCTTTTTTTCGGGCCCGTTCTAAAACTTCTTTGGCATTCTTAATTTCCTCTGGTGTTACTTTGTCCTCCTCACCAACAGCATCTTCATACGATCTTAGATGATAGGGTAAAACGCAATAATCGCTTTTTTCATTGAATAGATGATCAGTTAATACTACAAAAACTGCAGTCATTCCCAAAGAAATTAATAAATCTCTAGTTCCCATCCAGATAATTGAAAAAATTAGTATTTGTCTGGCAATTGTCCCTTCAAGATACGCTAATTGCGATTTGCTTAATTTAATAGTAATATACTTTGAACCTATATTTAACATTATCATTACTAGGCCAGCAAAAAACTTACTATTATTTATACTATGGATCATTTTGTTAAAACTTAATTTAGTAATCATTACTATATTAAGAGAAATAATTTTAAAACAAACGTCTTCGTAGCCGTTGAGCGAAGAGTTGTAGCCGCTTAATGTATGGTCTCCTCCATCGCCGCAACCTTCTCTGTAGTCTATTTTTTCTTCTTCGGAAAGGAGCAAAAGACTCCTTTTGACTATAACCCACCGATAAACAAAATGCTATTACTCCGAGACAAAGTATATAACCTAACCAAATATTAAACCCTTTTAGAAAACAATCAGTACAATATTCTACAGATTTTGGCATATTATATTAACCACGTAAAAAAATTAGATAAATCCCTGAAAAGCTTCCCTATTACCAGTAAATCCGTTCTGGAACTTCATACCTTCAATAGTTGCGCGATTTGAATTCATATTATTAATGCCTTCATGAAGCCTTACATCAAAGGTTTCAACATCTTTACTCGCGACATCTACTTCAAGACTAGGTGCGGCATTTGAAGCTCCCGCTGCCGGATAAACTTCAACCATACATTCGCCGTTTGCTCCGCATTTCGTGCGTGCTACTCCACATGATGGACCATTGGGGCCTTCCTTATCTTTACAATTTATTGGCTTTGAATCTCTTTTTGGGGTACAAGTTGGGTTATCTCCTTCATTACTATTCGCTAGTCCTTCAATAGAGGTATGCATTAACAGCATCATTATCAATGCTGCCAAAAGACCAGAAGTTATACCCCTTGCCTTTGCAATACATGCTACCATCGTAATTAATATAACTTTTCCTAAAATACTATTTGCAAACTCCGTAAGAGCCGTTGGTTTGTCATATACAAGTACGAGCAAAATTGCCCCCAATGCTAGTTCTGTGATACCTTTCATTTATATAAATAGAGGGATATTTTTTATGAAAGTATTAGGAAAATAATCTCTCTTTTCTTTATAAGTAATGTCTTTAGCATATTCACTTTTTGAATCTGGAAAAAATGAAAAGACGGATACTTCCTTTTGTGAACAAAGAACCAACAAGAGGAAGACATATAAAAAACGGAGGAAAGAAAGCCCAAAGGTAACCAATTTCCTAAATTCGCTACCAAGAAAGGAAGGGTTCCAAGAAAATCGCAATGAGGCCTCAAATCCCCAGGTAGAGGCCGAAGAGGCTGAGGAATTTAACAACATTGGTGAAGATTACCAAAGTGGAGGTGGTTTGTTAAGAGAGGGTTTGGAACAGACCAAAAACTATCATGCCAACCAAGAAAATCAACAACAGTATTATAATCAGTATGTACCCTCTTATACCGGAACAACACAAAACATTCCTTACTACTCGCAACTCTTGAATAGTAATAATTTGCAAAGTGGATCTCAGGATGAATTAATGAAAAAGTTAAATTACGTGGTACATATGTTGGAAGAACAACATGATGAAAAAACAGGTAGTGTTACAGAAGAATTGGTATTATATATGTTTTTAGGAGTTTTTGTCATCTTCGTGGTAGATAGTTTCTCCCGTTCAGGCAAATACAAAAGATAATTATTGAATAATAAATACATTGGGAGAGAAAAATGGCCTATATGCAAAGTTATAAAAATAATATCCTTGAGATAATATCCATTTAGGAATACTTATCTTAAGAATCTTCTTAATAAGATGATAGTTGTGAGATATATTTTCAATTTTAATATATGAAAAATTAAATTTTTTCTTCAATAACACAATACTATTTGTAAAGGAACTTTTGAAATATTTTTCATAACCTCTTCTACAATAAGACCCTATACATTCCAATACCAGATTATCATCTATATATATCTGGGGATTTTTGAACAGTGTTACACAGACAACGGTTTGATTATCAAGTATTACTGTGGGTATAATATATCCATTACTAATATTGTCTACTAAATGAACCGTTTTTGGCTTTATCACACAATCAAAATTCATTCTCACTTCTCTTAAAAAATGTATTAACAATTCACAATTGTATGTCTGTATAATATGAGTTGAAATATTATTAGGTAACTGAAGATTCACTCTTTCATATGGTTTTGAAGCCACAATATATGTCTTAAATAATGCAATAGGGGTATTAATTCCGCATGACCCTGTTCGTTTAAATACGAATACTGGTTGATTTCCTAGGGCACGCGTGCTTTGGTAATGAGTATAAAGTAGTTTGGCCGCCGCTCCCTTTTTACGGTATTTGGGATGTACGCAAAGGAAATCAAAATAAGAGACAGTAAGCGTTTGGTTCCCTATATTGCATTCTAGTGGCCGACTTGTAAGACATGCGATGATATTCTTTTTATAGGAACTATATCGGAGAGATATATATGAATTACCTTTCAATAAAGTTATAATACTACCTTTACTTGGATTATATGCTATTTTTTTCAAATATTCATAGTGCATTTTTAGAAAACTAAATACTAGTGCCTTTTTTTCGGTAGAAATATTATGGGGTCGCATTACATCTATTAAAGGATCAAAGAATTTAGTCTTTTCAGGAATATTATGTTGAATAATTCCAGGAGGTACCAACCAATACCAAAGATTATAGGTGTGAAATATAGGTTGTGATGCCCAAAATCTATACCGAAGCTTTATGATAATGAAAAGTAAAATTATACATGATATGATGCTATATAAAAACTGCCGTATCATAATATTTCAATGGATACTTATATTTGGAATAGAACACAAATATATATCTTTGGCGATTGGTTAAAACATATAAAAATTAATATACAATTATCTTTTATTGTTATAACAATGAAAGATATCATGGCGGGAGCAGCAGTAGGATTAAGTCAAGTAGGAGTTGGTCATCCATTTGACACTGCAAAAGTATTAATACAAAATAAAAGGCCATGGATAGGGCTCCCCATATCCAGTTATTATAAGGGTTGGAAATTTCCGTTGGTTTCAGCAATGGTGTTTAATTGTACAGTATTTCCGATATATGAACGAACTATTGAATATACAAATAACAGTTTTGTGTCAGGTTTTATATCTGGAACAATCGTCACACCATTAGTCTATTTATTTGATATAGGGAAAATAAAATTACAAACATCCCAAAAGTTAAGACTAAATCATTTTTGGACTACACAAGGAAAGTTAGCAACTTTCAATAGAGAAACTATTGCAATGAGTGTATATTTCGGTACTTATTTCAATCTAAAAAATAAAAATTATAATCCTTTACTAGCCGGTGCCTTAGCTGGATTATCTAACTGGACTATAACTTATCCATTGGATGTTATTAAAAATAGACAAATAGCGCAAAATATCTCTATGATGGATGCTATAAAACAAAAGAACCTATGGAAAGGATTCTCATTGTGCGCGACTCGCGCTTGCATTGTAAATGCAGTTAATTTTTGGGTATATGAAACTGTTAAAAAATTTCTGGATTAATCTGGTTTGTAGAATATATAAATGTATTGATTGCCATAATTGACAGGTAAAAGGTCAATTTTCCCTTCAAGTACAAATCCAGCATCTTGGGCTAGCTGTATAATTTTCTTCTGAGACGGCATATACAGATGATGAATGTTTTTTCTGACCTTTCCATTAGGATCTGTAAATACTTCATCAAATGTTGCAAAGTCATTGTCTAAATTAAATTTTGATTTATATTTAAAATTATTGAATCTGACATATGATGTGGCATCCCCTATTTTTACCTTATTTGCTTCTGATAGCAATAAGGGATATTTATTATTAGTTAATAGAGGATCAATAGAATCCCTATCCACCAAGTGTACAGTAAGATATCCACCAGGTTGGAGCCATTCATAACAATTTCTGAAGAATAAGAATTTATTGTTGATGTCATAAATAGTAAAATATAAACAAGTAATGTGAGTGAAAGTATGGGCCGGATATAACATCACCTCGGTAGCATTGCCAACCGAAAAGTCAAGATTTGGATACTTTTCTCTAGCTATGGCTACCATAGGAGGCGATATATCAAGACCAACAGCGTTATATCCTTTGGAGACAAAGGAAGCTACGTGATCACCAGTACCGGAACCTATATCTAATATCAAACTTTGACTAGTTGGACCCGTGGCTTGAATAATTTTTCCAATTTCATATTCATTCTTTACCTTATCAAATACAAGATCATCATAAACACTTGCATAGAAGGGATCATAAATATCAGTACCCTGTTTTATTAGAAATTTTTGTTGTTGTATAAATCCCTCTCTGGTAACAGGGGTTTTATATATTAAATAATATGCAATAATAATAGTCAATAATATAACAAGTTTACACCATCGCGATGAATTATATAATGTTTTGATGAAACCTTTTGCCATTTATATGTATTATTATGATATTTTTTATATTAAAAGTATTTAATGGGGGATTTTGAAATAAATGATATAAGAGGGATTAAAGATTTTAAAGGTATTACTTTTTCAAACTATAAGAAATCTGATATTAAAAAACAATTACTAAAGGCACTTGTTAATGCAAGTATAGAACCTGCTTGCCATTGGAGTATAGAATATATTTGTGCAGGCCATTTTCTTGAGTTATGGGATATCATATTAGTATTTGCAAGTAAATATATTCACTTGGGTAATCCCAGATTACCGCTATATCTAGAGTTGCGATTTACTAACTTTAAAGAGATTATACAGAATGGATATGTAGGAAATGAATTAAAATTAAGAAATAATCCTAAAATTCGTATTTTATTTGCCGAAATTATATGCATTCTATGTTTGTCCCCAAAAAAACATAATCTAACACAGATTAAGATTGATAAAAATTGCTTTATAATGTCAAATATGACTGAAAAGCTAAAGGCCGATAATGTGTATTATGTAAAATCTATTTTTAAAAAGGATGACCCTAAAGAGTTATTCATTGCACTAAATGAATTTGCATATCATGTTAAAAAAACACGTAGTTCACGCGAAGCCTGCTCCTGGTTGGAATGGATCTTGGAATTTGAAACTATCTGTAAAAAAGATAAAAAACATGATTTAGTAGCCGCTGGTCGTTACTTTGCTCCCGTGGATTCAAAATTTTCAACGGATATGATTTGGATTATATGGGAAATTCTTCTTGATACGGCCAAAAAAGATGATACTATTGCAAAAATAACAACTGCATTAATAAATCTTTTTTCAATTAGATATAAGACAGGGTGTAAACGAAAGAGACGTTTTATAATTTATACAGCAATTTCATTAGTCACGGAGACGGTGGATATTCATATACCTATATACAGTGAAGAAGCCAAAATTAAAACAGTCAAAGACAAAATCCATTTGCTCTATAAGGAAATAAAGAGAAATGAGAAGAAACCAGCTACGGATTATCTTTTTAATAATAGTTTTACTGGTAAAAATAATAATCTAGAAAAAACCATAGCAAAATTGGAAAAAATGAATCGCATGAATACCATAATTCAATATAAATAATTAGCTGAAAACTAACTTAAACCAATTAAGACAATATGATTATAATGAGTGAATCAAACGTTAATATGTCTGTTACTGAAACTAACAACGAGTCTAATTGTGATAAGACCAAATGTGACAATATGGTAGATGGAAACTGTAGTAAAGAGGGATGCGATCCATCCCAATGTGAAACTAATGTATGCGAAGACACGACAGAGAATGCGGCGCGTAACAGTTCCGAACTTCCTCCCGGCATGAAGATGCAAATGAATCTTGTTGAAATTGATATTGTGGACACTAACACAGCTTTGAATGTACTAGTTGGATTTTTAGGCGTAGCTCAAAAGAGGGGAGCTTTTGCCATTAATGAATCCGCCAAGATTTTTGAGTGCATAAACCAATTTACCGAGCAATAGTATTATCTTACTATATATATATTTAAGATAATGGTACGTCGGAAAACAAAACGTAAAAAAAGATATGGTAAAAGAAAAAAACAAAGACAATATACAAAAAAATATAAAAGGAAAAGACGAACTAATAAAAGAAGACGAAAGAAAATGTATAGTACCAGAAGATATACAAGAAAACGTGGCGGTAATAGAGATATTTACGATGCAAAGTGGACTGAAACAAACGATGTCGCACAATTAAGGACTCTTCTAAGTAGTAAGAATATCCCCATTGATCAATGGACTGGTGATGGCCGAGCCAAAACAGTTGAACAATTATATAAGGAGATCAAAAATGGTGAGAGTATATTGAAAGAAATAAATGGAAAGTTGCAAAGACAAACGGAGTCGGTCGCCGTACAAATATTTAGTGGTGAAAATAAGGAGTATGTGCTTATGGAGATCGCGCAATATAAACCACCAGCTGGAGAAAGACCCACACTCCCATGGGTACCTACACCTGGTTCTGATAGCGGTGATGAAGACATCAAAAAATTAGAAAAAGTTAGATATAAAGTGGGGATGCTAGAGAAAATAGAGAATAAAGATAAACAATGTGAGGGGCGCCTATTATATGGATGTACCCCTCTAGATATAAGAAATAGTGCTGTATTAAGAGGAATTCGTGAAGAACTTGGAGAGAAATATAGCCGAAATTTCATTCATTTTAAAGGATTTGGTAAACGTGATCTTGAAAAAAACCCTATTACAGATTTAGTAGCACGCGCTACATATCCAGGCCTAACGACAGCGTATAAATTTTATACCGATTATGGATATATTCCACAGCTAACTATAGATCATCCACCATCTAAAGGCGCTTTCTTGCTGCCAGAATATAATGCGGATAAAACAATAAAAAGGATGGTAAAATGGGCATGGGTAAAACTGACTAATGACGAAGTGCGCGAATTAGAAAAAAATCCAAATTGGATATTGAAAAAGGCACAAACTAGTCCCAGTTTCGTTGGATTAACATGGAAAGGAGAATGATGATATAATATTTATTAAAATATCATATTATCTAACTATACCACCGGATAGGATGGTCGTGTTGCAATTCCACAATTATTATTTCTATTCCTGGCCATATAAATATAACCATTTTGCCCCCAAGTTTCACCCCAACTGTTTTTAACAATCCAGTAATCAGTTCCATTACTTGTCGTATTATAACCAACTACCAATACTCCATGATCAAGTTGTGATGATGAACAATCGGGTTCATAATATACGCCATTTTTGTAGAACTGGAATGAGGGATGTGACGCATCAATTCCCACAGCAATAGGCCCAATGTGCGAGACAGCTTCTTTCAAGCCTGTTTCACCGCCCGTAACATCTTTATATCCAGAAAAGGTTGCCTTGATTTTATTTTTATTGAATGTACATGGATCATCCTCAGGATCATAAGGATAATCCTTCTCACTTTCAATTCCACCCTGCTTAATTACATACTGGAATGCACCATCCATTAAGCCACCATTGCATCCTTGGTCTGTACCATTAACATCACAGTCTACAATTTGTGATTCACTAAGTGATACTAGATTTCCCGTTTTTCGCGCATGAGCTCCTTCCATGGAACCAACGGCCGAGAATGCCCAACATGAACCACATTGTTGTTGATTTTTAACACTAGTTACAATATGTTTGTTACGCCAATCAACTGCTTTTGGTACACCTAATAACGGTATTTTTTCTATAGGTATCTCAAAGGTGAATTTTTTCATATGTTTATTATGGCCCCTCCGAGTGGTCCAATCTTGACGAAGATCGCCAAATGCATTTACCTCTAATTGAAAATCTTCATGATTCCTATTATGCTCATTTACATATTTTGTATTTTCTCTCCAATTCAAAAATTCTTGAGTGATATTGGCACCCTCAGGATAAACTTTATTATATTTATTTGTCCAATTTTTGAAGGAGTTGAAATCCTGCCCAAACACAAGTAAGTGTACTAAAAGTATGTACATTAAAGGATGCATTATGACTTTCTATACATTAAAATCTTTAGATTGGTTTAAGAAATACTTAAGATTTTTCTGTAACGGAAATAATAATATTTTTATTTCGTTCTGTAAGTTCAATTGTTTTTTGCGATTCTTCAATTTCTTTTAGCTGTATAATATTTGCTATACTTCTTCTCTCCCGTTCTTCAAACTTATGGTTTTCTGTTACTATTTCTTTTTTAATTATTTTTAACATGATCCGTCCTATTGTATTATTCACAATTTGAAAAATTTTTATAATACCCCCAGTAATCCCAATAACCTGTAATGGGTCATCATGATTCTCCGTTTTATATAACCAATAATCGGATAAGGCCGCAACAAGTATGCTATTTGTGAATATTAAAACCCATAACAGAATACATTGAAATTTTTCCTTAATGGATTGATTAATATTATAATTTGGTAATTTTCCTTCATCAATGAATAAATCTTCATAATAAAGAGGTTTTGATGCAGTCATATACACCAAAAATGGAAAATTCCAAAACATGATAAACCCAGCTGAGCCGGAAACAATAGGAAAGTATATATAGTTGAATATTCCAGCAAATTGAGGTGCGAGTGTAATAGGGAATAGAAAAACAAGAGGGATGAAAAACCTTTTCACCTTAGTATTCAAACAATTGACCATACAGTTGTGACAACTTCCCAAATTTCTCTTTAACTCATGAGATTCGTATTGTTTACACATACTATTATTCAATATCTAATTTTAAATAGTTTGAATAATATTACTCCGAAATCCGCTTTTTTTCCGTTAGATAATACACTAATAACTGATACCCTTTCGTAAAATTAAAATAAGTTTCATATTGTTCTGCAAAGCGCCATTTTGAGTTCAAATTTAATTTTGATTTCCATTTGAATGCCTGCATCCTACTAAAGCTTTCGCCATCAAATCCATAATCTTTCCCATTACAAGTTATATACGCCGAAAAGTGAATCTTTGAGATATTCCGTAAAACTGCCGAATCTAATGTATATGTGAAAGAGTAAAGGCCGTCGGATTCACGTCTTTTTATAACAAATTTCTTTGGCTTATGGAATGTTTGGGATGCATTATCATAAATTTCTAAATATATTACTTTAGCAAAGGCTTCCTTATCATATTTTTTAAATTCATTCCGTATATCTGATAAATTTTTAACCGATGGATTGCTAATAGAAATAGTTATCCAATGCATTAAATCCCCTCCTAATGTTTGATACAAGCCTTTATAAAATGTAAGTGGATTTGATGCGGAGTCTACAGGTGCTATTATTGTTTCATTTTCAGCTCTATTAATTCTTCTTCCAATAGCCGAATATATATTTTTGATAATATAATTGGTATCCATTAGATCGGCGAAATTTGTATCATCATACGAACTTCGTAAACTAGCATTAATATATTTATTCAGGGCAAAAAGGGGCTTGCGTAATTTTTTCGCAATAACACGACCGTCGGCTAGCTTCCCTGTTATCATTGCTTCGCGTAGCCAGCGATTAAATTTTCTCCCCATGTCGCTAATAAAAAATGTCATAAAGAAGGCGTTAAACCAGCAATTTGATTGAGCCTGTTTTGGAGCGGTTACAGTAGAACACGTTATTGGTTTCTTTGAACGTAGATTATCAAGCATTATTTTTTGAGCAGCTTTACTATTCCATCCTAAACACCTTTTTTTCCCATTTTTAAGAGTAACATTGACTAATTCGCTACTACAATCTGCACCTTTGACGCCCACTGGAGATTTTGTTTTTAATGAGACGAGTAGCTTATTAATTGAAGGGGAATATAAACCGAAAGTAGCTATGTTTGCACGTAGTGATTTATTTGTAGATGGAGTATTATCAGGAATAATATCTTTTGTCTCTTCTTTCGGTTTACGCATTGTTTTAAATTCACATTCGCCCGTTTTAGGGTTTCTTCTCATACCATTGGGGCAACGTTTTCTTTTCTTTTTAAGCTTTACTACTACCCTTCTTTTCATTGTTTTAGGTAATCGTATGACCTTTCTTTTTGCAGTCTTTGAAACGCATTTCCCAGTTTTTGGATTTTTTCTTTGGCCATTTGGACATCGGGTTCTTTTCTTCTTTATTTGTTTGGTACCCTTAGGCATACATCCAATGCCCTTGACCTTTCTAAAACCATTCGGGCACCGTGTCCTTTTTTTACGTGTATGTGACATTTATATATATTATCTAAATAATTTAATATTGGTATTTTGTATATGGACGACGCAATTACAGGTTCTCCTAACTCATTAAGCAGTACATCAAATAGCATTTCAAATAGCGTACTGCGACCAGTCAGTACGTACACACAACCAGCTCCATCTGTTAGTAAACCATTATCGGCTCCGAAATTATCCACACCAAAAACATCATCGTCTGATGGCACAAATACAACGTATATTGTTACTGTTATCTTGGTGGTGATATTATTGGCAGTATTGGGAATCAATCTATTTTCTTATTTAGCAGAAGGCACTGATTATCTAGGGTGGATTGTTCAAAAAATTACAGGAAAACTACCAGATAAAGCTAAAGATTTAGTGGATACAACTGTAACAGGATTAGATTTGGGCGTTGATGTAGCCGCCGGAGCTGTAAAAGATGCCGGGAGCGTTTTATCGCGTGAATTAGATTTAAAAAGGAGAGATTTATGGGATGCTCGTGACACTGGTATTAAGAAAGGTATAGCCAGTAGACATATTTCAGGAATTAATAAATACCCAGAGCACGAACCAGGATATACTGAAAGTAAAGAAGATGATGATATCCAAGAGAGACATAAACCCGGATATTGTTATATTGGAACAGATAGAGGTTATCGTTCTTGCATTAAAGTAAATTCTCGGGATCAATGCGAATCAAAAAAGATTTTTCCAACTATGGATATTTGTATTAATCCCTCTCTTCGTCAATAATTCTATTTTCTATAAATAAAATTATTCAGCTAATTAGAATCGGTTGGCCATGTTGGTGCACCCTGGTACGGCGCATTTGAGTTTTCAAAGTACCACTGCAGAGCAAAGTATGGCGGTAGAGCCCATTTCTTTTCCATTGTGGAGAGATCTGGGCCATCTCTGACAATTTGCATTATTTCAGTACCGCTTAGTGCATAATCATGATACCACAAATCTGATAGATTTCCTGAAAACCCACCATTCATATTAATAAAGACATCACCGTAGTTTTGTTTTGGTACACTATTAAATACATGTCGCAATACCACTTCGCCATTGATAAATACATCCATGATTCTTCCCTTTTGGCGAATGGCCACGTTGATCCATTTATGCAATGGTATATCATTCACCTCAACCTCCTCCACGATATTCTTGAACGTATTCATTACAATGATAAAGGTGTTACGGGTTGGATGAATATAAAGACCTGGTCCGTTATTTGGGAACGCCATGGCCTCAGAATTGAGACTTTTAGACCCTTTGTGGAAAACATGTCTCCGCATACCATTCTTATATACAAGATCATCAATGTACAACCACACGGTCCAAGTAAACTCTAGGCCAGCACGTTGATTCACAGATCGCATTACTGGGATGGAGTGATCATTTTTCGGATCTTGTGGAATTATAAGCATTTTCTTAGCATTTTTCATTCCTCTTGTTAAATGTGGACTTGATGTCGGGGTAAATAACCAGGTTAGAATACTAACACAGGCTCTTAAAACAAGGATAAAAACAATTACTACTAAAATAAGAAATACCACTTTTGCCCACAAACTGTTACTAGTGAACAGATCGCTTGCAGCACGTCCTGCTGAACTATTAGATGCATTTGTTCGTTGTTCGCTAAACCAGTCTTTCCAACTTTGTGTTGTACTCATATCTATATATTATAGTATATATTTTTAGATTTCAAAACTGTTCACTTCGCGGTTATTCTTCATAAAGGCGATCTTTATTCTGTATTTATTAATGAGATTCGTCAACCAGTTGCTTCCACCTGGTCCTTCTCTGTAAATAGCATAAGCCTCGCGTGGATTTACAGCACGAGCAAAATATTGGAAGTTAGAAATAAAACCTTCAAAACCTGCAGCACCTCCGTTCGGGCCATGACCACATACAACTAAAGGTGCTCCACTTTCCTGAACTGGAACTCCTGGAAGTACACAAGTACGGACCAATTTTCCATCTAAATATAAGTCAAGTGATCGGTTGTTTAATGTCATGATAACATTAGCCCATGCCTGTAGGGGAACATTATCTAAAGTACAGGTGTGTACGCCTGTTTGTTGGACCCCCGACTCGTCGGAACTACCAGATGAGCCATGACCTGGCCATGTTCCTAAAGAAACTTCTACATTATTCATATTTGCGCCTAAACTTACAACCGGAGCTGGCAATTTATCATCCCGCCCATATCTGGCGAATATATCCTTTTTCTCTCCAACTCGGTAGTTCCAGTTGTTGATGTATAACCAGATGGAGTAGGTGTAGTCTGACGTCCCGCCTTTTGGTAGATGCGAGGAAGCAATGATGTGTTGCTTATTAGCATGATGCATTCCCATAAGGTATGTTCGTGTTCCATCGCCAAAGAACCAGAGGTACAACAAGTAAATTACGAGTACAATCACGATACCAGTTATAATCTGTTTCGTATCCATAGTATAATATAGAACAAGAAATTTTTTACTAAACAATTGGAGGATTTCTAGATTTT
>Ga0114925_10001054_pt1 | contig 13205 bp, 8 predicted proteins | sample SumtaG_2_FD_87287 | JGI IMG/M metagenome (GOLD analysis project Ga0114925, IMG submission 87287) | Deep subsurface microbial communities from Indian Ocean to uncover new lineages of life (NeLLi) - Sumatra_00607 metaG | ecosystem: Environmental > Aquatic > Marine > Oceanic > Sediment | place... | reverse complement strand
TCCATCGAGTTTACGATCCCATTGCGAATGCGTACCAAGGCCGATGGGTAGACCAAAGACCTGTGCTTCAACAACTCCGCCAAGCGTATCACCTTCTTTCCCAGTTTTGTCAATAAATGCCGTCACATCATGATCCTGATCTGGAAACAATGAGTAGACTGCACTTGAGTCACGAAGAGATCGCAACTCTGATGGTGAACATGTTTTCAGAACAGCCTCAGGGCCTCCAATGTCCATCCCACCAAGTTCCCTGACCCAGCCTACAACCTCAACTCCAAACCGAGCAAGCAACTGCCGAGCGAGGGCACCCGCAGCCACACGAGCCGCCGTTTCACGAGCACTGGCACGTTCGAGAACAGCACGAACGCCACCGAGATGCTTTAGGCTACCAGCTAAATCAGCATGACCTGGCCGAGGTCGCTCAACATCTTCCAACCGTTCAAGCTTGGCATCACGATTAACAACTTCTAAAGCAAGAGGACTTCCAAGAGTGACTCCTCGCCATAACCCTGACAAAAACGTGACGGAATCTGTTTCTATTCGCTGCCGTCCGCCACGACCATGGCCTCCTTGGCGTCGCCGGAGTTCTTCGTTGATGGCATCATTGTCAATTGAAAGGCCTGCAGGAAAACCATCCACAAGAGCGATGAGAGCAGGGCCATGCGATTCGCCAGCAGTCCAGTATCGAAGCATGTCAAATATCTAAATGGAAGAGGAAAAAGTGTTCAGTAGAGTTTAGTTTGGAAAACGATCGATCCCTAGGGCAGTTAAGACCGTCTATTTAGAGATTTTCCCCAGTCAAGACAGTGTAGGCCTCCAGATATTTCTCCCGAGTCTTCAATACGATGTCATCTGGAAGGGCAGGGGGCGGGCTTTTCTTATCCCATCCACTTGATTCTAACCAGTCCCGAACGAACTGTTTATCGAAAGAGTCAGGCACCTGACCTTGCCCAACAGCAAAAGAAGGCCAGAAACGAGAACTGTCTGGGGTCAAGACTTCATCAATCAGCAAAATGGTTCCGTCAGGGGCTAATCCCCACTCAAATTTGGTATCAGCCACTACAATCCCATGATCTAACGCGTAGTCCGCACCACGATTAAATAATGCGATACTCCGTTCACGTAATGTCTGAGCTAAGTCCTTTCCGAGAACCGCTGACATGGTTGCAAACGATACATTTTCGTCATGTCCAGTCTCTGCTTTTGTGGCTGGTGTAAAAATCGGATAAGGCAATCGATCTCCAGCGCGAAGCCCTGAAGGCAACCGTTCTCCACATATGGTTCCCATTCTTTGGTATTCCGATAAGCCAGAACCAGCGAGTGAACCACGCACAACACACTCGAATGGAATCACTTTACTAGCTCGAACAAGCATTGATCGCCCCCGAAGGGATTCACGGTCAATCGATTGCGGCAAGTTCATATCGTCAACATTGGTTGTAATAAGGTGATGCTCAAGAGGATCACGACTATCAGCCAACCATTTAAACCAGAAAGCTGAAATACCCGTGAGCACTTTTCCTTTATCTGGAATAGGTGATGGCAAGATCCAGTCAAAAGCACTGATTCGATCCGTGCTTATAATGAGGAGAACCTCTCCGTATGAAGCATCCTCAAATCGATAGCAATCTCTTACTTTGCCTCGAAAGAGTTTACCGACGCCCAGATTTGTTTCTGTAATCGATGTTTGCATGCAGTGTGTTCTACGCAAAGTTATTCTGTTGTCCATGCACACTGTTAGAACTGGCTTCACAAACTTATTCTGAGTGATCAGAACTAGCAAAAATCCCTGGACATTTTTGGCAAGCCTTGAATACGATTGGCCTCTAACCGGCTCGCAACCACGTGTATGACCCCGTCACGGTGTTGGGCACATCCATGAACAACAAGAACAGAAGCTCGACGGGCAGCAGCACCTGATCGCCCCCAGACTCGCGGATGAACAACGATATTGGCCGTTCCAGTCTCATCCTCGATCGTCAGGAAAATTATTCCACTGGCCGTAGCTGGCCGTTGTCGCGTAACTGTAATACCCATAATACATACAGCACTACCTTCTGTTACCCTTGGTAGCTTGGCAATTGGAATAATGCCCTTCGAGTCACAATGTTCCCGCTCAAATTGCAACGGGTGAGCAACTAACGACAGTCCCATCGTTTGGTAATCAGCAATCACTTGTTCTTTCTGTGACATTGATGGCAGATAGTGACGTTGCTTTTCCAAATATTTCTTACCCAGAACAACCTTATGGTCCCACCGATACTCACTGCATGAGTGCGTGCCCGTATCATCTATGTACGACATCATCGATTCATTATCATCGTCTTCTGTTTCACCAAGTTGATCAAGAAGAGGCATCCGACCAGGATGATCAAACAATTGCATTGCTTCCCAAATCGCTTTTCGTCGCTCAAGACCAAGTGATTCAAGTGCCCCTGCTCGAGCTAAACATAACAAGGCTTCGCGATGAAGTTCGGCCCGATGAGCAAGTTCATGTACAGATTGAAAACGACCATCTATTCGAGCTGTTTCTATTCGTATTCCAGTAGATTCACCCAGACCATATATCTGCTCAAATCCCAACCGGACAGCGATATGATTTTCATGTCTACCATACCTCTCAAGCGTTGCATGCCATTGGCTATCATTAACATCAACTGGCAACACCTTAACCCCGTGCGCTTTTACATCATGGACAAGTTGCGAGGGCGCATAAAAACCCATTGGCTGGCTAGCAAGCAATGCAGCGGTAAAAGCCGCTGGATGGTGCCTCTTAATCCAAGCTGATACATATACAAGTAATGCAAAACTAGCAGCATGAGATTCTGGAAAACCATACTCTCCAAAACCACGAATCTGACCAAAAACCTGATCTGCAAACTGCTGCGACAGTCCCCGCTGCAACATTCCAGAAATTAACTTCTGCCGAAACTCCTCAATGATCCCAGGCCTGCGCCACGCGCCCATTGCACGACGCAACTGATCGGCCTCACCAGGGGAAAAACCTGCTGCAACTACCGCTAATCGCATTGCTTGTTCCTGAAAAATTGGAACACCGAGCGTTTTTTCTAAGACTTCTCGAAGCTCTTCGTTCGGATAGGTTACTGGTTCTTCACTATTCCGCCGTCGCAAGTAGGGGTGCACCATATTCCCCTGAATTGGACCAGGCCGCACAATCGCCACTTCAATAACCAAATCATAAAAACATGCCGGTCTCAAACGTGGCAGCATGCTCATCTGCGCTCGGCTTTCAATCTGAAAAACACCAACTGTATCCGCCCTGGAAACCATCTCATACACAGCTGGATCTTCTGCAGGCACTGTTGCAAGAGTAAGCTTTTTACCTTCAAACGACTCAATAAGATCAAATGCACGACGGATACATGAAAGCATGCCGAGAGCAAGACAATCGACCTTCAGAATGCCTAACTCATCCAGATCATTCTTATCCCATTGAATAATTGTACGTCCTTCCATAGCAGCTGGTTGGATTGGAACAAGATCACAAAGCGCACCTTGTGTGATCACCATACCGCCAACATGCTGGCCAAGATGTCGTGGAAAGCCAACAAGTTGATTCACAAGCGATACAAGCCTTACACCAACATCAGAAACCGGATCGACACCTGCTTCACTTAGGCGCGCCGGCAAATTATCTACACTGTCACCAACATCGATTGTTGATGCTATAGCATCAATTCGATCACGTGACATGCCTAAAGCCTTAGCAAGATCACGTACTGCTGATCGCAAGCGATAGCAAATAATCTCTGCTGTCATTGCAGCACGAGTTCGCCCATAGGTTTTATAAATATACTGGATGACCTCTTCACGACGATGATGCTCAAAATCAACATCAATGTCTGGGGCTTCCTGCCGCTCACGACTCACAAACCTCTCAAAAAGTACTTTCATACGCGTTGGGTCGACTGACGTGATACCCAGGCAATAGCAGACAGCTGAATTCGCCGCAGACCCGCGCCCCTGACAAAGAATGCCGCGGCGACGAGCAAATCGCACAATGTCAAAGACTGTGAGGAAATATGACTCATAGCCAAGCTCTGCAATTAGGCTGAGCTCATGATTGATGAGCTGACAAACTGACTCAGGAATACCTTTTGGGTAGCGCTGGCTCGCGCCCTTCCAGGCCAGATGTACTAACTGTTCCTGTGCCGTTCGACATTCTGGAACAACAGCCTTGGGATATTCATACTGGATTTCATCTAGTGAAAATGTACAACGTGATGCAATCTCAATTGATCGTTCTATCGCTTCAGTCACTTCAGCAAATTGTTCAAATATTTGATGCTTATCTTGAAGATGCCTTTCTCCGTTACTTAGGAGCTGTGCCCGAGCTTCCTCAACGGTGCACCCGCATCGTACTGCAGTAAGAGCATCAAAAAGTGGCATGCGAGACCGAACGTGATACCGGACATCACCCGCTACCACGAGTGGCGTATATGCTTGTTCCGCTACTTCCTGAAACCACCTTAATCGATCTTTGTCATCACCTGCTCTGGCTACCTCAGCAATGGTGTAAAGTCGGCCCCAAAAAATATTTCTCCACTCTGCAAGCCGATCAACAACAAATGAATTACTCAACACTTCATGTTGACAACTCGCAAAAAAAGATGCCAAAGGCACCCCAGCTAAAAGTCCATCCGAATACGTTGCAACATCATCGAGTGTAAGCCGACAAGACTCACTATCTGTCACCGACGATCCATGCAAGGATTTGTCTTTCATTCGCTCGTGAACTGCCTGCTGGTACCCATGCGTCAAGAGACGGGAAAGGTTTGAATAGCCAGCTTGGTTCATTACCCAAACCACTATTGGAATGGAGTCAATCACCTCGATCATCGTTCCAATAATAATCTTGAGTCCGATCTGCTTTGATGCAGAATGAGCTCGTACAATACCTGCAAGAGTAGCATGATCCGTGATTGCCAAAGCCTCGTAACCAAGCGAGTGTGCTGTAGCCACAAGTTCGTCTGGGTGAGACCCACCACAATGAAAGGAGAAATTGGTCGTACAATGAAGTTCAGCGTATTGCATCACGCAAATACTCCATGAAGAAACCAACTGCCATTCTGGAGACTCTGAAACATCCAGTACCTTTCACCTGATTCTGTTTCAACAACGTAATAGTCTCGACGCACACATCCTCCACGCCACCAGGCAGTCTCGATTCGCTCGGGACCATATGCTTGATTGACGTAATGTTGTGTGTTATTCCAGTAAAACTGAAACATAGGTGCGCGGTTCTGTTGCAAAAGTGTCTCTCGTGCAACAGATATACCTTCTAGACGAATTGGCTTCGACAACATCATGATTGGTCGATGGCCAGCCTCTGCTACTGACAAACTTCGATTATTCGTTTCACAATCAGCGGACCGATGTCCCTGACGACGGCCACCTTTCGATTGTGCTGCAAGCTGCTTATCAGCCGAAACAGCCACCCACGCATGCTCTGGCTGTGCGTCAAACACATGCTCAGGACTAAATACAGACCCCCGACCAAGACGCCCCACTAATCGGTCAAGCAACATCGAAATATGCTGAAGTGATTCATCAATTGACTCATTAGAAATGCCATCGAAGAGCACCTGCTGCCGATACGTCGCCACTGCTGCAGCCACTACTTCAACAGCAATGCTTTTAATCTCTTGCGGCAGCCTTGTCTTCATGAGACGCAATCGAATCAAACTCATCAAATGACTAACAGACTCACTTGGCCGAAACACACCGATATCGAGTACAACTGGCACCGCGGCTTGACGACAACCCATCCATGGATTGAAACGGACTTGCAGGGCCGTAATGCCTTTGTCTTGAGTTGCAATATCAACGACACACTGCCTAACAAGCTTTTCTAGAATTGGCACAAACACTTCTTCCAGCCCATCAGCAGCAGAAGCAGGAATCTCAAAATCATGTGACGCATGAGGAAACTCAATAGGGACTGGTGACTCAAACAGTTCAGCACGCGTGCCACAAAACTCCTCAAGACGATGCACAAGGGCAGAACCAAATCGTGTCGCCAGACTTTTCCGAGGAAGATGAAAGGCATCGCCAACTGAATACACACCAATCTCGTCAAGCATCATCTTCACCCGCTCATCAAGTCGCAGTGCAGCAACAGGTAAATGAAATAGAGCTGGCAATGACGCTTCAGAAATGACTGCCCATCGACGAGGCTTCTGTCGCCATGAATTCTGAGTAGCCCGTGGCACATTTACCAAAGGCATTTTTTTTCCAGAGTCTCCTCTATGATCCTTTATGAGATTTGTGAAATGAGCAGCTGCCCATGCTGCGCCTGGCGTGCCAGCAATTGCTACTCGAGCATGAATGCCGTGCGACGCAAATGTCCAAACTGCCGTGCGCGCTAATAATTCTTCGCCCCCAAAGAAGTCTGCCGTATTCGTGACATCTATCATCAGGCATTCAGGAGAACTACCTTGTTTTGACTCATTCTCCAAAGCTACAACTGGCGAAAAACGTCGACACCAACGAGCAACTTTTTCAAGTTCTAACCGATCGGATAGGGGATCATCATGCTCAATGACAGCATTCTGGCAAAATCGTGCTCCAAACGTGCTCGATAACACAGACATGGCTTCAGCCAACGACGTACCTACTGGAATATCAATAGCCTGAGGCTGCTTACTTCTAGCCCTCCGTTCAGAGTGTCGCGTTTGGTACATGAACTTTGGCCCCAACCATGACACAATCCGCATAACACCTCGCCCCTTACGACAACAGATAAGAACTGGTCGCTGACGCCATTCTGGACGCTCAAGCAAACGTCGCTGCACTGGCCAGCGCGGAAGCCAAGCCGTCATGAAACGCGGCATGCAAAATCTTTCTTTCGAAAAGGAGTCTGTTCTTGTGAATTTCCTAAGGCGTGTAATGCTGTCATATTTTTGAAAGATCAATCCTTTTCCACTTTTTCAATTCCCCTCAAGAGATCAAAAACAATCTCTACAGATTGCTTATGACCTTGCAATTGATCGGCTCCTGTCCATGGGCCATCCACAAGCGAGAGTCTGAATCGTCGGGATGTAAGTGCCTGATACATCAATGGAGCCACATCAAGACGGTGGGCGGCCCATGTTGGCTCTCGCCACATACTTTTTGGCCTCACAAGTAATCCAATAGCATGGCTTGACCGGGCCGCCAGTTGCCAGCGACGCATCACGGTCGGGTGAATATGCCCCAACCATGCCAGCACAACCGTTACACCAGAACATCTCAGGGCTTGATCAATTGCCCAGATTTGGTCAGCATCCCGAGATGGCCGAACAATAATAAGCCGTGGGGTTAAAGAACGCTCAGGACAGTGGACACTAGTCGATGACAGCCATGGCATCACGGCCGGTGGATAAAATTGTCCAGTACGATCAACAACAAAAAGTGTGCCTCCAGTGATCGTCGTTGCCATGGATACCGCAACCGCTGAGGCCATTGTTGTCGCTCCAGACGCATCATCACCTAGCCATTCGATAAGACTTCCCTTGGAAATACCTCCTCGTGGAAAAAGACCATCGATCTTATAAAAACCACTCGAAACAACTGGTTTTTCATCTATTTCGGGTGATTCCAATAGCGGCATTCTCAGCTCCAAACAAACAACCACAGAACTACTGTATATTTGTACAGTATCCAGAGCTGGCGAATTTGTCAACGATTCTTATTGATGCGATATTTCCATATCTTTGCTGCTGCCGGCGCCTGCCTCTTTTTGGCCATATCCTCAAGTGGCCTTAAAGCTGACGACCCATTCAACGATTTTGAGTCATTTCACAAACAACTCTCTCCTGCCGTCTCCGCTCGTCTTCAAGCGACAACAAAGCACTACAGGCAGATTGAACCCTCTCTCTACTACCTAGCGGCTACGTACTCTGCACACATCAAAAAAATGTCCGATGATCAGCAGGTGGTAACGCTTGTAAAACTTGCTCAATTTATCGACAAGCAAAGAACGTCAGCAGCTACTCACATTGTCATTGGAAAAGACATAAACATAATTGGTCTACTTGATCCAGATCGCGGCCTTGACCCACGTGAAATTACAGCGATCGCCCAAATGTACAATGCATCACCGACAATCTTCAAAAAAAATAGTTCTGAAAAAACACTATCCGATGTTGCAGATGACTTTCTAACCACTGTCTCTCTTGCTGCAAACAAAAAACAACCGACAACCATTATTGTTTTGGGACATGGCTTGCCGAATGAAATTCAGAGCTACTCCATTCCGTGTGATCGTCTTGCCGATGCACTCCTGCCTCAACTTGATAAATCTCTGACTGTTGATCTCGGGCACCTCGTTCTCATATGTGACGACTGTTATAGTGCTGACTTCAGCATTAATCTCGCCAAACTATTAGAAAAAAAATGCCAGGCACGATCACTCAAACTCAACTCAATGCCTGTGATGATTGCTGGAACAAATCGTGACCGCGTTGGACATGCAGACTTTGGCGAAAAGTTTGTTCCTCATTTTTGGAAGGATGTTATTGAACTGTATTACATACGCCGCCCAAGACAAAGCACCATTACCCTTCGTGATTTCTTCGAAAATGTCGATAACATGATGTACGGCTACGGGAGGGTTCCAAAGGTTGATGCAGATGGCACCGTGACTTACAAACTGGTAAATCCTGAACTATGCCAAGACCCTGTTGTGTTCGTCCCTCTTAATGAAGATGACCGTTCTCAACTTAGGAATATCCTTGGACTCCCAGCAAATGAGCCACTCATAGGAATTTTTGATATTGGCTAACGCCACGAAAATCCCTGACGCAGGAGTTGCTTTGCATTCCAACTGTTTTTCTTAGGACGAATATACATCCCGACCCACATCTGGCTTGACACCCTCGGGGGTTTCATCACTTTCGATATCAAACCACTCTGGCTTAAACTCAATTCGAGGCTGCGTTGTTGGATTAGCAAGAGCAATATTACTGACAAGTGCAATAACAGCGTCGGATAACGCAACTTCAGGCTTACACCGTGGCTGATTTTCTGGCGATGGATTTCTTATACACCATGCCCAATGCTCCATTTCCTCCGTGTATCCTCGCGAAGGAGGACCTTTTGACTCACCGATGGCTGAAGCAACCGTAGCACCACCTCCACTCTCGGTAGTGTCCAGCGCAGGAGTTCCATCTTTTGATTTCTTGACGGTGACCCGAGTATCACGAGAAGAGTTCTTGTACAGCATCACGTCTCGCTCGTTCTCAAGAATAAGCGTACCCTTCGTGCCCATCACAACTTCACCATACCCCCCAAAGCCATTTCCATTAATCGATGAGTACGTCACAACAATCTTTTTGTTCTGATCTTCTTCATATCCAGGAGCAGGATACTCAAACATACAATACACATGATCTTCAACTTCTCTATCCGCAGGAAAGATACTGCGATTTCCTACAGCTGTCACCGTCAGAGGTTTTATCTTTTTTCCCTCTCCATGCATTGCAGAAACAAAAATACCCGAAGCATCAAGTTGGTGACTTCCAAGCTCAGCCATTAATCCACCGCCAGTCCGGTTCCACAACCTCCAACGAATGAGCTCCTCGAGCGAAGAACGCGTCGTACCATCTGGAAGAGTTGTTTCTGTATAACCAAGCGACGCAGCGTCAACTTCTTGGTCAGAAATCTGTTTCTCAAGCTGAGCAATTCTTTTTGTCAGCGAGTCTATATCAGAAGGCTTCGCTGTCTGCAGTGACTTTTTCCAACTTGCTAATTTGCTCGCCAACGCATCATCACCTGGCAAAGGAGGCTTCCATGAGTCTTTACCCGGCAGATTACCGCGATGCCATTGTGCACGAATGGAGTGAACGTCTCCTATAAGTTTTGCTTTGCCGAGTGTAAAAACGGCATTATCATAGAGGATGCTGTAATGACGTTGGTGTCCTGTTGCAAGCAACTTGTTTGTTTCCTTAGCAACCCGTCCCATCTCCTTGCATTCGTGGACACTATGCCCCATCAGTTTCTCAGTGAGCACATGCTTGCCAGCTCGCATCGCCTTGATGGCTGCTTCTGCATGCAAATGCAGTGGCAGTGCAATAACAACTGCCTCAATGTCTTCATCAGCTAGTAACTCTTCATATGCACCATAGACCTTGACGTTCTTGCGCCCCTCATCCTCATTGTTCCAGTGATATTTTGATAAAAGCCCTGGACGAACGGCATAGGCATTTGCACTCGACATGTCTCCATGAAATGCACGATAGACGTTGTACGGCCGAACATCAGCAATGGCTACGATATTCATGTAATCCGGATTATGAGCACCGATGAGAACGCTTCCTTCGTCTCCCGTACCAATCACTCCAACCCGAAGTGGATCACCGACACTCTTTCCATAACCAAAATAGATCGAACCTAACCCAGCACCAGTAGCCAGACCGGCAGCAACCGTTCCCGTAAGGAAATCACGCCGGGTTACTTCTACAGCATCATCAAAATTCTGCTTGCCTATTTTCTTTTGTTCTTCAGACAGGTTCATCAGGTCACCTCAATATCGATAATCAAGAAATCATATGCGGTCGCGCCGACAGCAGGCCAATGGACACCAGGAACGTAGGAAATAATCAAGTCCTCTCCAGCCTCCATTTGGCATAGTTGCAAGAACCAGGAGAGCCGAAATCTCAGCCCACTGATTATACGTTGACTGAGAGCCAGCAATCCAAAATGGCTGTGAAGCAACAACACTCGCAAGAAAAAAAACACCGCCCATCGCATTGAAGGGCACAAAAATCCCCACCACCAAACAAGAACCGATTGTCACCAATGACCAACTGACAAACTGATCAAGTTTCCACAAGGTTGTTTTTGGCTTCGCAGCTGAAGCCTTAACACGATCAGATGGAGGCAACAGAGCATCCCACTCAGCAAACAGTTTTTCCCCGATTGATGACGCATCAGCCTGCCAATCAGCAGCCATGCCAGATAATTCCCGCTGCTTTTCAGCAACACGACGACGTTCAAACGGAACTTCTTGAGCAAATGGCTGACGAACCTGAGCGTCCAGACGATCCAATTCCATCCGGTACTGTTCAATATCCGGAGTAATATCTTCCACATAATCGGCGAGTTCTTTAGCGGCGACCTTCATTTTTTCTTCAGCAACTTTTTCATCCTCAGCTGACTCAAAAGGTGCAATACGCTGACGGGCACTTAAAACATCTCGCCACGACTTGATGACACTTTCTTCCCATGCCTTTCCTGCCTCAAGCGACGACCGACGATCACGTGCTCCAAGCGTCTCATTCCAACTGCCTACCTCTGGCAGGGACTTCCGATACAAATCCCCCAGTGGTCCCACCGCTGCTTTTCGGAAACCGACACTTGACCAAGATGGGTCCCGAAGATGTGAAAATCCCTCCAAAAAGAAATGAAGGCCGACCACAATTCGCAGCACAGCCAGCGCTACGACAGCGAAAACTGTCATTCGTATCATGAGATCACAACTTCTTGAAAAAGTATGCTTCCGGTTTGTTCCTAAATTTTATTAAAACACTCTAATATTCGCTAGCAAGGGCATCAAATACCGAGATACTGTTCAAAAAAGACACCTGTTCCTTTTAGAAAGCCCTCGGTGAAACGCGAGAACAGCGTATGATTGTGAGTATGTGAGAAATTATGACTGAACTCGCTATCCCAGAAAGAATTGTTCTCTGTTATCCGGTAGAAGCGTCACATATATCATCGATTCAGTCTGTTGCACCGGGGTCGACCATTATTGACGCAGGCCAAGAGAACATTGCAAAAGAAATTTTAGACGCAGATATCTACTGTGGCCACGCGAAAGTTCCAGTCCCATGGGAAGACGTGGTAAAAAAGGATCGGCTTCAATGGATTCAGTCTTCTGCTGCAGGACTGGATCACTGTCTTTCACCAGCCGTGATCCAGTCGAATATTACCGTTACAAGTGCTTCAGGAGTATTGTCCAATCAAGTTGCCGAACATGCAATTGGCCTGGCAATCGCGTGCACCCGTCGGCTTCCGTTGTTTTTCAAACAGCAACAACACCAAGAGTTTGTTCGGCGTCCCACCCGTGACCTGACTGGCAGTACGGTAGGCATTGTTGGCTTTGGAGGCGTCGGACGGCGTCTGGCGGACGTCCTAAGACCTTTCAATACACGCATTCTTGCCACCGACTGGTTTCCTTCGAATAAGCCTGACTACGTTGAGTTTCTTGGCCCCCCCTCATCACTTTGCAAACTCCTTGCAAACGCAGATATTGTTTTTCTATGCGTACCTCTCACGAGGGAGACGCAAGGCATGATCAATGCTTCAACCTTGGCGCAAATGAAAAAAGGCAGCATCCTAGTGAACATGGCTCGAGGCAAACTTGTAATCGAAGACGCTCTTGTTGATGCACTGGAAAGCAATCACCTCGATTCAGCTGCGCTTGATGTCACCCCAGAGGAGCCACTGCCGCGTCATAATCGATTGTGGACTGCTCCTAACCTACTCATCACCCCACATGTTGCAGGACAGTCAGGAAACCGAATTGATGCAATGACACAGTTTTTTTGTGACAATATCATTCGATTTTTACATAACAAGACTCTTAAGAATCTCGTTGACAAGCAACTTGGTTTCCCACAGCAGGACGAACAACGCACATGACTCAAGAAGAATCCTTCTCTACTGCTATCTACCAAGACGATCGCGCAACAATATCTGCCGCAAATCAAGTTGGCACGCGTTGTCCCGATGAACTTCTATCTCGTTATGGTGAAATCCTCGAAGGAGGCAGGCTCAGTTGGACTGAATATCATAATCTTGGCCGCCGGCTTGGTGCAGGTGGTCAAGGTGTCGTCTTTCTTACGACACGCCGAGGTTCAGATAACTTTAGCTTACCAGTGGCCCTGAAAGTTTTTTCTCCGGAGCGATATGAGTCAGAAGCGAACTACGATGAATCGATGTCACGAATCGCGAGTGTCTCTTCGCGAGTCGCTCAAATCCAGCAGGACAATTTATTGGATGTCCAGAATTTTGTGGAGCAACGCCGAATTCGCATTATGGAAATGGAATGGATTGATGGCTACGATCTTTCACGACTGCTTGCCCCTGAACTTCTTGAAAAAACCAGGGAAACTGTCAACGAAGAACGCTGGGGATACTTAAACAATGTCATTGTGACGGCGGGTCCACGTCAGTCACGACTCAAGCCAGGCGTTGCAATT
>Ga0114925_10001053_pt1 | contig 13206 bp, 13 predicted proteins | sample SumtaG_2_FD_87287 | JGI IMG/M metagenome (GOLD analysis project Ga0114925, IMG submission 87287) | Deep subsurface microbial communities from Indian Ocean to uncover new lineages of life (NeLLi) - Sumatra_00607 metaG | ecosystem: Environmental > Aquatic > Marine > Oceanic > Sediment | place... | reverse complement strand
TTGCCACCAATAGGAGATTTTGCTTGTAGTAGATCTACAGCTTCTTTTGCAGATTTTTCACTTAAATTTTCTGCTTTTTCTGTATTGATAATTTCATAACCTCCAATACCACCTACCGAATTAATAGCTCTCTGAAGTATTCCTTCTTCTTGAGTATATACTAAGCTAAATAATCGTAAAAATGATAAATCCTGAGTGATATTATTATGAAAGGAGTTAATTAAAATACTATTAGCATGGCCATCAATATAGAGAGTACGAGTGTTCTTCACTTTTGAAGAGTAATCGGAGGCAATCTTTTCATGGTGTTTTACTAGTTGTATTTTTTCTTCGATATCAACTTCCTCAAGTTTTTGTTGGATTTGGACATTAAAACTTTTTATGAGTGGATCTCGTTCATCGATTTTAAATTTATGTTTACATAATGACTCCGATAACCTAGCTAAAGTGATTGCTTTTTGAAATCCGGTTAGAATTGCTTTTCGATTGAGATCTTTTAAAACACAGAAGCCCCAACCGCCGTTAAGAAAAGCTCTGATTCCACATTCAGTTATATAATGAGAAGAAATTTCTTTACTTTTTAAATCTGTAAAATCTATTGTTGCCCCATGACTTACTCCAGATCTAATATCCCAATATTCTACTTTGTCTCTTGCGATATTGTGTAACTCTTTTATTAATTTATCATCTATTTCCTTTAAATCATCGTCGAATTCCATCTCTGTTACTCAGCTTGAATTTAGTTTCAATATATTAATTAGAGGTAATGGTTAAAGATGTTTTTATAAAAGAATTGTAGAAAACTATCTTAAATACCTTTGTTTTTTAGGTTATCTACTTGAATTTACCCATACTTTTAAAAAGAAGCTTCAAGGATTCATCTTCAGCTCTTTAATAATAATTATTGCTCCTTTTGTTGTACAGTTTTTAGAAAACTTGGTAGAATTTTTAAAAGAAAATGAATGATTGCATTTCCAACATTTTTTAGTTTTAATTACCCGGTTTGTGTAGTACCACTCCCCACATCGATAACATCGATAAAAAAAGTATTTTTGTGTGTTGGACATATAACAAGAATTTAATCAATAAAAAAATATAAGTCAATTTAGCGAGAAGATTTAATAATTTTTTAACTCTTGAGTAATAATAAGACCAAATTCTACTTATTATAAAATTAATTTAGTCTCTACCTATTCAAATTATTTTATCTTAAATAAAATAAGATATAAGTTTTGATGAATCATTATTTTAATTATAAGCAATAAAAAATAGTAGAAATTATGGGTCATAAATTTATTCATCCAATTGAAACAAGATATAGAACTAAGATTGCTGAGTTATTCACCGAAGACAAAAAATTAGAAAATTGGTTGAAAGTGGAAGCGGTATTGGCTGAAGTGCACGCAGAATTAGGAAATATCCCCCAAAATGCTGCAAAAGAAATAGTAAAGAAAGCTAATTTAAATTACGTTAAGTTGGAAAGAGTGAAGGAAATTGATGAAGAAATTCATCATGATCTAATGGCGATGGTAAAGGGATTAGCAGAACAATGTGAAGAAGGTGCGGGGAAATACATTCATCTTGGAGCCACTAGCTATGATATTGAAGATTCTGCTACTGCTTTACAATTAAAGGAAGCTTTAAACTATATTAAAAGCTCTTTATTGGAACTATTAATGACATTAATAAATTTGACAGAAGAAAAAAAGGATCTGGTATGTATCGGGAGGACTCATGGGCAACACGCAATCCCTACTACCTATGGGATGAGGTTCGGAGTTTGGGCTTATGAGATAAATAGACATCTCGATCGGTTATCCGAAGCCCTAGAACGCATATCTTTTGGTAAAATGTCTGGTGCTGTTGGCACAATGGCAGGTTTTGAAGGTAAAGGGATTGAGATACAAAAACGTGTGATGGAAAAACTCAATTTAAATCCAGTTCTAATAGCTAACCAAGTGGTTCAGAGAGATCGCCACGCTGAAGTTATTTTTTTAACTTCATTAATAGGTCAGACATTAGCAAAAATTGCACGAGAAAACCGAATTCTCCAGAGAAATGAAATAGCAGAAATGTTTGAACCATTCAAAAAAGCGCAAGTGGGAAGTAGCACTATGCCGCATAAAAGAAATCCCCATAAGTCTGAAAGAATCTGTAGTTTAGCAAGAATCCTTAAATCAAATGTTATAGTTGCTTTAGACAATATAGTTTTGGAAGATGAAAGAGACATGACAAACTCAGCATCTGAAAGAATAATTTTTGGGGAAAATTTTGTTGTGTTAGATTACATGATTAAAGGATTATTGAAGAATCTTCAGGACATTGAATTTGACATTGTAAAAATTGAAGAAAATTTAAACCTTACAAAAGGAGCATGTTTAACCGAAAAATTGATGGTTCAACTTGTTGATAAGGGGATCGGGAGACAAGAAGGCCATGAACTATTAAGGCAATCCGCAATATTAGCCCGTAAAGAGAATCGTTATATGAGAGATATTCTATTTGAACATAATGAAATTAAAAATCTATTCTCAAAAGAGGAGTTAACTAATTTATTTGATCCGCATGAATATATAGGAAAAGCAGTAGATCAGGTAGAGAATTTAGTAAAATTTCTTAAAAATAAATATAATTGCTAGCTAATAAAAATGGCTGATAATGAAAATATTTATTCCAAATTAGGGGTTTCATCTAAAAAAGAAGATGTTCATAAAGCTATTGAAAAAATAGATAAAGGACTCTTCCCTGGTTCATTTTGTAAAATTGTAAAAGATGTAAACAATCGTAGTGAATATTGTTCTGTATTTCATGCCGACGGAGCGGGAACTAAATCGAGTTTAGCCTATATGTATTATAAGGAAGTGGGAGATATAGATATTTTTAGAGGTGTTGTGAGAGATGCTATTATCATGAACATCGATGATATTTTATGCGTAGGTGCGACTGATAATATGTTTCTATCTAACAACATTGGAAGAAACAGTAAAAACATCTCAGGAGATATCTTAGCTACGATTATTGATGAATATTATACATATAGTAAAATGTTAACTGAACTTGGCTTGAATGTAATTATGTGTGGTGGGGAAACGGCTGATGTAGGGGATGTAGTTAAAACGATTCTCCTGGATGCATCTGTATTCACCAGCATGAAGAGAGCGGATGTAATAAATGCAGTAAATATTCAGAATGATGATGTAATTATTGGGCTTGCAAGTTCTGGCAAAGCAATATATGAGGAAGAATATAATAGTGGAATAGGTAGTAATGGGTTGACGTTAGCACGACATGGTATCCTTTCTCATGATTATTATAAAAAATATCCTGAATGCTATGATCATAATATCGATGAGGAACTACTATTTTTTGGTAGGCATCATCTTACAGATACCTTAAAAGGTCTTAATTTGACAGTTGGGAAAGCCTTATTATCACCTACCAGAACATATAGTCCAATTTTAATAGAGGTTTTGAATAAGTACCAGTCAAAAATGCATGGAATAGTCCATAATACAGGAGGAGGTCAAACCAAGAACCTAAATTATGGTAAAGGTATTAAATATATCAAAAATAATCTATTTTCTTTACCAAAAATCTTTGAACTTATTCAAAATTCATCAGAAATTCAATGGAAAGAAATGTTTAGTGTTTTTAATATGGGTCATAGAATGGAATTGTATTGTGAAGAGGGAGTTGCAAAAGAAATAATAAAGATTGCAACAAAGTATAAAGTCGAATCTAAAATTATTGGACATTGTGAGAAATCACCCGATAAGAATAAAAATATTGTTGAGATTAATTCTGAATTTGGTTCTTTCAATTATAGATAAAACGAATAAAGTTGATAAAAATTTTTGATGTTATTTGTGTTGGAGCCGCTCTTGTTGACATGGTTGCTCGAGTTGAGAGGTATCCTGAACAGGACGACGAGGTTTTTGTTTCCAATTTAACCTTATTTTCTGGAGGAGCTGCTGCGAATACGGTTTATGCCTGTGCAAAATTGGGACTTAAAACCGCATTTATTGGGAAATTGGGGAGAGATGATGTATTTGGATCGAAAATCCTAAATGATTTTAATGAAGTAAAGGTTGAAACTAAATTTCTAAAATATTCAGATGAGTTTAACACTGGATCTGCTTATGTGGCATTGAGTAAAGAAGGCGAAAGGAGAATTTACGCATATAGTGGGGCTGCGAATTATCTTTCGAAGGCAGATATAATAGAAGAGGAGGTATCGCAGACAAATCTTCTTTATTTAAGCAGTTTAAAAAATATGGAGCCTTTTATCCAAGCGGCTGTAATTGGGAGAAAACTTAAGATCCCTATTATTTTAAATCCAGGAATGTTGATTATTGAGCAGGGATTAGCTAAAATTGAAAGTCTTTTGAGAAAAATAGATATACTAATAATATCCCAAAGAGAATTTACTGTACTTAACGGTTTCGAACAGGAAAAAATAGATCTTGAAAGGTTTAAAAGAGATTCACATAAACTTTTTTCTTTTGGAGTAAAAGTTCTTATTATAACAATGGGCAAGAAAGGAGCTTTAATGCTAACACATGATAATGCCCAAATTATTCCACCTATAGAAACGGATAATGTTGTCGACACTACAGGGGCAGGAGACGCCTTTTCTGCGGGTTTCATATATGGATTTATTCAAAAATCAAGCTTTAAATTTGAAGATCTTATAAATAATGTTAGGATTGGGAATTTTATAGCAAGTAAATGTATTGAGAAATTAGGCGCAAGAAATGGAATACCGGAAAAGGGAGAAATTGAATTAGAATAATTTAGGGGAGTAATCAAAAAGTTTTTAATTTTTCAAATCAATAATTTTTTATCTTAAAGTGAGTGAATAGATATGTTTTATCCAAGCGCAAAGAAAAATATCGCAAAAAAAAGGTTTACTTTTTTTCTTTATGATGTTGCATTAGTATTTGTTTTCTTATTCATCCTTCTTATAATACCTTTATTTATTGTCCCATTAGTAGTTGAGGTAGAATCTGTTTTATACGGAATTATTTTCTACACTTTGAGGGCAGTTATGGTTATAGTGGGTATTCCAGTCATATTATATCTAACTAATCTAATATTTGAGTTTCAGAAAAAAAAAGTTATACTTTATGAGGATATATCTCCCGCAACGAGTCATCTAAAGTTATTTACGATTAGTAAAAAAAATTATAAATATCAGATTTTATACGGTCTCTTAATTTTCTTCTTAGTGTTCTTACCCATAGATTTTTTTACTTTCTTACTTATTCCTGATACAGTCGTTTACCAAGCATTGGTACTTGGAGTGAGATCTACTAATATCTATTTATCTCCTCTAACAGATAGTTACTTAGTCTTTTTAATTTCTGCAATCATAATTCAAATATCGATTGGAGTGACCGAAGAAACAATTGCGAGAGGGTTTTTAGCGAAACGAGGAAGCGAATATTTCCCTAAAATGTCAGCTGTTATGATATCATCACTTTATTTTGGATTAGGTCATTTAGCATACCTTCTTGATCTTTATTCATGGTATCCTGTTCTCTGGTTTGTTCAAGCATTTGTAATTGGTATTATCCTTTCGTTATTTGTGTTAAGAAAAATGTGGATTCTTCCTGTAATAATAGCCCACACACTAAACAATATTGTCTCTGCGCATACTATTTGGAGTTTTTGGCATGGTATCAGTTTTAAAATATTGGTATTTTTGATATATATTCCTTTGTTTATTATTGGATTTTTGTTTATTGTTGTTTGTATATTATTAGTTTGGCCATTATCAAGTGTAAAACAGGGATTTTCAAATGGTTTTGAACTCTTTAGGACTTATTTTAAAAAAGAGAAAGAAGAAAAATCTGTAGGGGATAGCTTATTCCGTGTGTTTTTTGATATTTTAATTGGCTGTCTAATTTTCCTTATGGGGATGTTAATTGCCATTTAAAGGAGTGTCGTTTTAATGAAGTTAGGGATAATTTCTGACACTCATATAACCTCCAATACCAATCAGGATCAAGTTAATTCTTTTATCAATCAAATAAAGAATGTATTCAAAGATGTCGATAAAATTATCCATGCTGGAGATGTCAGTGAACTTGGGTTTTTAAGAGAGCTTGAAAGCATTGCTCCTGTGACTGCTGTAAAAGGAGATGTTGACGATATCGAAATTTTGCCGGAATATGCAAATATTTCCGTTGGTCAGTATAATATTGGAATAATCCATATATTACCAGAAAATCTTGAAGAATACATGAAAAATAATAATCTACAGATTCTTATTAATGGACACACTCATATCCCTCTTATAAAAGGTACAGAGTTTAATACTCTCCTTTTAAATCCGGGTTCTCCTACAAAACCAAACGTACCCCCTCAAAAGCCCGGATTCCTCAAGCCTGTAGCAAGACCTACGGTTATAACATTAAATATTGATGAGAATGATATTTTATCTACTTTTATTATAACCCTGAAGCCTTAAGTAATATTGTCTTTAATAGGTTTCAACAAATTATTTAATACATTTGTAGAAATAAGAGAGGAAAGTAAGTGTAATTTGAATTAACAGAAGTATGATAATTCAAATAATTTTAAATATTATTTAACTCATATTAATTATACATAGAAAGTTTATGCGTAAGTGTTAGATTTAGATAATTATAAAAGAAAGGTTTATAATTATCACTCTATTATTGCCAAAAAATAAATTAATTAGGGGTGTGCGTTAAATTGGTAAGTAAACTCGGTTTAGTACTAAAAGAACTTAATGAAAATGGAAATTTTCGTGCTTCGCTTTTTGCTACATCAGCAGGTCTAGTACTTGCCTCCCAAAAAGAAGAAAAAATAGATGAACGCGTAGTGGCGGCTATGGGGTCTTTATTAAGTGATGCTGCATATAAGGCTGCAGAGGAAATGGACTTAACTGAAGTAACGAGTATGAAAATTAAATACAAAGATGATTATATAATAATGAGAAATATCATTATGGGTGCTGATAATACTCAATTTCTTTTAGCAATTCTAACAAAACTCCCTGAAAGCGAAGAAATTGAAAGATACATTGATCAACTACTAGATTGGGCGGAAGAAAATAGTAAAGGGGACTTAGAAAAACTCACTTCGCTTTAATATCATATTTTACACCTATTTTTATTTTTTATAAGAAATTAGATTAAATTCCATAATATCTCAATCTAATTTGGGATAATGAAAGCCGTTTTTATAAATGATCATGGGGATTTAGAAAAAATCCAAATTGGGGAACTTGAGATTCCCAAAATTAGAGCGAATGATGTTTTGGTTGAAACACGGTATGGAGCCCTAAACCACTTAGATATATTTGTTATTCGAGGATGGCAAGGATTAAATTTGACCATGCCACATATATTAGGTGCTGATGGATCAGGTGTGGTAAAAGAAATAGGTTCTGAAGTATCGACTATTTCTGAAGGTGATAGGGTTACAATCAATCCAGGATTAAGTTGTGGGAAATGTAAATACTGTTTATCTGGAAACCAAGTTTTATGTAACCAGTTTTCAATTAAGGGAGAACATAAATGGGGGACGTTTGCTCAATTTTTTAAGATACCGGAAATTAATACTTTAAAAATTCCTGATAATTATCCTTTTGATAAAGCAGCGGCAGCCCCTTTAACTTTCCTTACCGCATGGAGAATGTTAAAAAATTTAGCAAATATTCAACCTCATGAGTTTGTATTTATACATGGAGCTGGTGGGGGAGTTGGATCAGCAGCTATTCAAATAGCTAAATATTTGGGAGCAGTCGTAATTACAACAACGAGTAGTCTAGAAAAAATTAAAAAAGCAAAACAACTTGGTGCCGATTATATTATAAATTATAAGGAAAATAAGGATTATGCTAAATATGTTTACACAGAGATTACTAAAAGACACGGAATTGACGTTGTGATAGATAGTATTGGAAAAGATACATTTCCAACCAGCATTCGATTATTAAGATCCGGAGGACGTTTAATTACTTGTGGTGCGACTACTGGACCAAAAACTGAAATAATGTTAAATCAAATTTTCTGGAAACATTTGGAGATAAAAGGCTCTACAATGAGTAATCAAGGAGAATTCCGAACTGTTATGGATCTAGTTTTTTCGGGAAAATTGAATCCAATAATAAGTAGTGTGTTTCCATTGGAAGAAGTAAAAAAGGCTGAGAATTTTCTAAGTCAGGGAAAACAGTTTGGAAAAGTACTTTTAGAAATCGTTTAAAAACTTCAAAACTTCTTCACCAACTTGTTCTTCGTAACCTCCATAAAAATGATCTGTATCAAGGATATAACTATTCTTTGGATCCGAATAAGATTCATAATTCTCTTGAAATTGGCTAAAATGAGCAACTTCATCTCCATTTCCTTGAATAAATAATTTGGGTTTTGATGTTTGGGAACTTTGCTTATAGATCTCCATAAATCCCCACGGAAAGGCTATAGAGATGAATCCGATTATTTTATCGGAATAATTCACCGTTGAACATCCTATCGCAGCCCCATATGAATATCCACATACTACTATTTTCTCAAAACCTTCCTTTATTAAAAAATCAATGCAAGCATGAACGTCGCTTACCTCTCCTGTTCCATCTGAGTGAGAGCCTGTCGAGTTTCCAACACCCCTAAAATTGAACCTTAAACAGGAACAATCATGTTCTATTAACTTTTTAAATACTCCAGAGACAACATTATTATACATATTACCCCCATATTGAGGATGGGGATGACATATTAATGTAATAGGTTTTATTTTACCTAAACTCGATTGGAAGGATTCTGATTCTAGTTTATTTTCATCATTAGGTATGAAAAATTTTTCAACAGCAACCATATGATTTATTTAACTTTTAAATTATAATAATTTGTATTATTATAATTATTATAAGAATGTGCGAATATGAGTCATTATAATCGGTTAATTATTGAAAAAAAACTTAAGGAATTTATTGAGGAGGATTGTAATTTTGCAGATGTCTCCTCAAGTGTCATACCTGAAAACGCGGAAACAACAGCAAAAATTATTGCTAAAAGTGCAGGGTACATTTCAGGATTAAAAGAAGTAGAAATCATATATGACATATTAAACGTCTCTACAGTTTTTAAAAAAAAAGAGGGAGAAGCATTTAAGGAGGGGGATTTGATAACTGAATTACAAGGAAAAACAAGAGATATATTACTAGGAGAAAGAATCGGACTTAATCTTTTAACTCATATGAGTGCAATAACCTCAACAACTAAAAAATTCGTGGAAATTATTAAAATTGCCGGGAAAAATGTGAAAATCGCGTGTACACGGAAAACTACACCGGGATTAAGAATCTTTGAAAAAAAGGCAGTTGAACTAGGAGGGGGAGATCCTCATCGATTTTCCTTGGATGAAGTGCTCCTAAAAGATACTCACTTAAGGTTTTATAAAGGAGATATTGAAAAATTGCTAAGGGATGTCAAGAAGAAAGTGAGTTTTACAAAAAAAATTGAACTTGAAATTGAAGAGGTAGGAGATGTCTTACCCGCTGCAAAATATGGAGCAGATATTATAATGCTTGATAATTTTACTCCGGATCAAGTAGAAGATGCTATTGATTTATTAAAGCAAAATAAACTTCGAGAACACGTTATTATCGAGGTTTCGGGGGGAATTAATCCCGAAAATATTGTGGATTATTTACTTTCTGATCCTGATGTTATTAGTTCAGGTCAAATAACTCAGTTTCCATCCGAACAGACAGATTTTTCACTCCGATTTGACTGAAACTATATCAATCAATAATGATTTCACGAATAGAACAGATTACATCTTTAATTTTTGCTAATTCTTTATAAAGGTCTTTAATTATCTCAATTTCACCAACTAACAAAACTATTTCGATTTTTTTCTCAACTATCCGCCAATCTGTTATGGTTTTTATGATTTGGTGAAATCGGGAATATGCTTTTGAAATCTGATCAATAGTGACCTCCTTGAAGGGATAGACAAGACTTATCGTCATTATTTTATATCCTTCTAAATTATCAAAATTTTCATGGTTTTTAATAAAATTAACAATTGAATCCCTCAAAGCTTCACTTTTAGAATTAAAACCACTTTGATTTCTAACTTTTTCAAATCTCTCTAATAAATCATCACTAACTTGCAATGAAATGATTGATTTCTTCTCATTACTCATTGTATGCTTACCTTATTTATTGTTTCAATAATCTCTAAAATAATTTTAAATATAATTTTTATACTTTATAGAAATTTGTTTATATAATTAATACTCTGAGCTAAATCTTTTGCGGTAGATAATTCAATAATAATTGGTCCTTGATAATTGTGATTTTCCATAACTTCAAAGATTTTATGAAAATTTACTTTTCCCGTTCCTAAAGGAGGATGAGTGTCTGAATCTTTACTGAAATTATCTACAAGATGAACATTTTTAATTATTTTATCGAAATAATCCCATAATATATTAATGTCCCCATCACAGGTGTAAAAGTGGCTTGTATCATAAGTAATATAAAGATCTTTGCGTTTAATTTTAGAAAAAGTTTTTTTTATGTCATTTTCATCAAGCATTATGTGGCAACTTTTGGGCATATTTTCTAAACAAATCGTAACATCTGAGGTATTCATTGAATTGAATAACTTTTGAATTGACTGGGCTAGTTGGGTTTTGTTATATTCTCTAATTGAATTTATTAGAAAGTTCGCTAGTCCCGGATGAATAGTCAGCAGATTGACACCAACATCCATACAAATTTTTACAGTTTTTAAATAAGACTCAACTGATGCATTGGAAATGATATCATTATGTGTACACAGATTTACATCAATAAAGGGTCCATGAATCTGTTTTTTAAGAGAAAAGGAGTTAACAAGGCTTATAAACTTCTGCTTATATTCTTCTTTAATAACTTCAGGGGGATCAAGAACTAACTCGACAGTTTCTATGTTATTATTTTCAGCAAAAATAAGACAATCTTCGGAGGCTTTGAGTACTAAATCAGCTAAATTCTCATAATTATTAGAAAGGCCATATTCAATAATAAATCCTAAAGAACTTATTCCTAATTCCATGGTTCTACACCATATTATTATATTTTATCCTTTTTTTCCCCGCATACTGCGTGGGTAATTAGCAAATAGGCTTTGATATAGTTTTTCAAATCTACCCAGATGTTCATTAGGGATGATTTCTGGTTCTCCTATTTGTAAAGCACCCCAGTATATTTTAGCTAACTTTTCTACTAATTCTGCAAATTTTATGGCATGATCAATAGATTTGCCACAGACTATAACGCCATGGCTAGCCAATAAAGCCGCATTTTTCGTTCCAAGGGCATTAAGTGCTACTTGTCCGATTTCTTCTGTATGAGCTTCTCCAAAGGCAGATATATCAATGGCTCCCCCTAAGAAAATATACATCTCTTCCATTATAATGGGTATATTTTTCCGAATTGTCGAGAACATAGATGCAAAAGTTGAATGGGTATGTATAACTGATTGAACTTTGGATCGGGATTTATAAATCGCAATATGCATTTTTGCTTCTGTGGAGGGTAATTTTCCAGCACTTAATGGATTTCCTTCGAAGTCTAAATGTACGATCTCCTCCTTTTTGAGTGTAGTATATTGGTTAAATGAGGGTGTAATAAAAAATTCTTCTTTCTTACCATTTCGAATACTAACATTACCCTCACCTGTTTCTACTAACCCTTTAGAGAAAATTGCTTTTGCTCCTTCGACTACGTCTACTCGAAGCAAATCTTCTTTTGTCAAGGACATAATTTAAATAATTAAGAATGGGTTAAAAACCTATTTCGATTTGAGAATAAATGCTAGAATCGAACTTAAGAATCTTGTATAAAAATTCAAAATACTCTATTCTTATATATAAAATCTAACGATATCAAAGATATTAAGGAAATATATTAATTACTAATAAAACCTCTTAAAATATGAACCGATTGATACTACATTGTGACTTAGATTGTTTTTTTGCTGCGGTAGAGATAAGAGACAACCCCGAATATCAAAAGAATCCAGTGATTATAGGGGCGGATCCAAAAAATGGAAAAGGGAGAGGGGTCGTGTCAACTTGCTCTTACGAAGCAAGAGAATTTGGTCTTCATTCTGGAATGCCGATATCTCAAGCATTTCTCAGGTGTCCTCATGGTATCTATTTAAGACCAAATATCGAAAAGTATCATAAAGCTTCGAAAAAAGTAATGGAGATATTAAGCACTTATTCAAATGATTTCCAACAAATAGGAAGTGATGAGGCATATTTGGAACTTACAGAGACTTGCAGTAATTATAAGGAAGCCAAGGAAATTGCATTCCAAATTCAGAAACAGATCATGGAGTGTGTTGGATTGACAATATCAATTGGGATAGCCCCTACAAAATCTCTTGCAAAAATTGCTTCGGACTGCAATAAACCAAATGGTGTAAGTGTCTTTGAACCAAATAATTTTAAAAAATTACTAAAAGATATGGATATCACCCGTGTTCCAGGTATTGGTAAAAAAACAAAGGTCTATTTCTATAAGAAAGGGATCAGAAAGATTGGTGATATCCTTAACCTTACATTAGTGAAGATGATTTCCTTATTTGGAGAGCATGGTAAATGGATCTGGAATGTAGTAAATGGTTTTGATAATCGAAAAGTCAAGGAATTTCACGAAGAAAGAAAGTCTATCAGTGCTGAAAGAACTTTTTTTGAAGATACAGATGATTTCAATTCAATTTTATCAAAATTGGAGGATATTAATGATAGGATTCATAAAACAATTATGAAAAATCATATAACATATAAAACTGTTTCATTGAAAATAAGATTTGAAGGCTATCAAACATACACTCGTGCGAAAACCCTCCCTTTTCATATTCAAAACAAGCATAGAGTAATCGAAGTGATTTTAGATTTAATGAAAGAATTTACGAAAAACATGAAGAAAGTAAGGTTAGTAGGGATCAAATTATCCAATTTGGAGAGAAATGGTAAAATTCGACAGACGGGAATTCTGAATTATGCATATATTACCTAAATAATTCAGGTAGATACACTTTAATTTGTCTTAAGATCTCCTTATGAAGCAAACTATTGGAAGAAATAATCCCTGGTTTAGTGAAAATGCATTTATCTTCTTTATATCTTAAAGGTGTACCATCTAAATCGGTTACCTTACCTCCTGCTTCTCT
>Ga0114925_10001052_pt1 | contig 13234 bp, 27 predicted proteins | sample SumtaG_2_FD_87287 | JGI IMG/M metagenome (GOLD analysis project Ga0114925, IMG submission 87287) | Deep subsurface microbial communities from Indian Ocean to uncover new lineages of life (NeLLi) - Sumatra_00607 metaG | ecosystem: Environmental > Aquatic > Marine > Oceanic > Sediment | place... | reverse complement strand
GCATCAATTGCATCAATTGCATCAATTGCATCAATTGCATCAATTGCATCAATTGCATCAATTGCATCAATTGCATCAATTGCATCAATTGCATCAAACCAGTGCTTTCAGCACACAAATGATGCAATTGATGCGATTGTAGTCATTATGAAAAACTTTTCATAGTGAAACAGTTTACGTATGTGTAAAGTTTTGCATATTTGAAGCCTAAAATTTTCAAATAGTTGGCATAGTTTATGCAAAAGAATTACTATGAAATTTTTAAGCTATATTGAATTCAGTGCGTTTGTTTTTCTTTCAATGGTTTTAAGTTTTGAGCTTTGGTAAATATATCTTTCCTTTTATTTAAAGCTCTGTTTATTTCTGCGTCAGTTTTATTAATCCAATCTAAGACTTCACTAACAGAACCCCAAAAATCTATTTCTGAAAGTTCAGACATATTTACAAAACAATGTTTATCTGGATTATAACTAAGAAATTTTTCTTTCTCCGGTGAATATTTCATAGATTTTAAATGAAAAAGCCGTCTTATTTCTATCCTTCGGTATACTTACAGTAATTACGTGATTAGTTTCCTTAGCTATCTTTTTATTGTAGAACCAGTTCCACATAAGATTAAAATATTTTTTTGTCAGCATAACTATTCTCTCTCCTCTCCTTTTATTATGTTTGGTTTTGAGCTTTGGTAGTTATATCTTTTCTTTTATTTAAAGCGTTATTCATCTTCAATAACAGCTTCAAGCTTACGTAAAACATTCCATAATTCTTTTACTCTGCTTTTAGAAGAATTATCTTCTTTGAAATAATTTTTAAGCTCAAGCAAGAATTAATAAATACTTCATTATTTTTTAGTCTCAAGCTTTAATTTTTTACTAAAAATATCCCCTATAAATTCAAAGAGTTATTATAACAATCGTTAAAAACACACTACGGTAAATTTAAAAAATTATTGTTCTTTATAAGGGTATTCTAATTCTACTTTCTAATATGCGATATAGTTTTGTATCCCTTAGCTTAGTGTAGGGATAGTCTTTTTTTATTTCATCAATTATAATATTAGGCGAGGCTTCGATTGTTATATCACTTATTATGTACCGATATATACGATTACGTTCTAAATTAGTAGTAGTAGTAATGGTAGGTTTACCTACAAAAACAGTTAAGGATAAACAAAAGGTTACGAAAAGAAGCCCTTCTAATACATAAAAGGTTATTTCTTTCTTATTAGTAGAAATAAAAGCTAAAACTCCAAATATTAAAAACACTATAAGTATTATAATATCAATACACCACATAATTAATATCTCCTATATCTGGTTTTATTCTCTAATTCACTAATTAATTCTTTAATTAAGGTCTCTATATGATTAACTAAATCTTTTTCGTTTTTAAATAAAGGAATTGAATCGTCTTTTAAATTTATTCTAGATAATTTATCTTTAAAAGAATTTCTTAATCTAGTGTTTTCGCTACTTCTAATCATTATCTATGACTCTTTTTTTAAAAGTTATTTAAGAACTTAAAATCTCTTACACTATTAATACTACCTTATTTTAGTATAATGTCAAGTTTCAAGAGCTTCAAGTTTTTATAACCATTATAGAATACCTTTTAAAAAAGGGTTTAATGTTACCATTCTTTCTCGCACATTAGTAGTACCGGGAGCTTTTTTAATAATAGTTAGTAATTCCTCCAAATTTTGAATTCTTTGAGCGAAATATTCAACACTTTCCTTTTTTATCTTATTCATATTATCGTTATTAACTTCTTTAATTGCTTCAGTGGTTAGTAAGAGATGATTAAATGACCACAACCGCTCCTCTAAAATAGTAATTAAAGTTTTTTCTTGTGTTTCTGTTAGTTTTAAAGTAATTATTTTCATAAATCGTCCTTTTATATTATAAAGTTCTTAATTACCTCAATTTTTGATACTTTATTTAAGGCATGTAACCATACCGACTACGTTTAATTAAAGATTTTTGATACCATTTAGCTGTTTTTAACTATTGTTTTTACTATTACTTGTTTATTTACCTAAAAATAATATTTTATATATCTCTTTTAAACAAATATATCCCATACCTAAACTACAAATCATAAATAAAACTCCAAAAATGATATAATTCCCCTACCTTTTAAAGATTTTTTAAATGATTATAGTATAGTATTGCACATAACTCGTTCCCATATCCTAAAGAACAACCGCCTATAAACGGTGAGTACTTTTCAGTATCAGGGTTTTCCCCTTTATATATGTATGTTATATTTGCTTGAGCTTGGTATTTAGCGAAGTTAAGAGTGTATCTAACCTTCTCAGGCAGTCTTACGGCAGCGTTGGGGAACGTATTAAAAAATAACTCTCCTGATATAGTATCATCAAGAGCTTCAAGATCCTCAATCTCCAAAGATAACAGACGTTCCGTAAAATTCAGAGGTACATCCTGAGTTTTAACAAAAGCCAGACACTGTTTGACCTTTTTTTGGAGACTTTCCAGCTTAGGGTAGATGGGAATGCCTCTTATTGTGTCTTCCTGAGTACCGATAATAGTTTTAACCATTTTTAATTCAGCGATAGTTAAAGATAATAGGTATTCCATAGTTATTTTCCTTTATTAAAATATCTTTTAATCTTATTAATGCTATTTGTGAGCATAGAGAATAAACAAAACTTCGCAAAGCTTTTTTATAAGTTACTTGAGACTGTTTCTTGTTTTTAAAATTACCAGCAGCGTGTTCAATAGCTATAGTTTTTCTTTCCTGGAAAGTACCTCTTTTTTTAGCTTCTCCCACAGTTATTCCTCCTCTGTTGTATGTATGCAGTCCTTATGTCTTTGAATCCAACCCTCTTTATCAAAAACTTTCCCAAAAAGAGTACATTTACCGTCTTGACTTAAGGTATTTATGAAGAACTGGCAAAACTTTCCTTCTTTAGTAGCACACGTTTCTTCACCACACTCAATGTAGAAAGAAATTTTCTTTTTCATTATGATTCTTCTTTTTAATGGGTTATTGGTTATTTACTCCTTACAATATTAATTATACCATAACCTTGTTTAATGTCAAGCTTCAAGCTTCAAGCTTCAAGCTTCAAGCTTCAAGGTTTTATGTTATATATCTCATTAATAGTTCTCATGTCATTATTAGTCCTATAATAGTCGCTGTTATTATTGCGAGTCTCTTTTTCGATAAGTTATTGGTCATTTACTTAAGCTTCTTTGACAATCATTAAGAGTTTTAAAACTATAGTAGTTTCCCACTAATCTAATCTAATTAAAGATTTTTGATACTATTTAGCGGCTCTTAGTGGTATTATATTAATTGTATCGTGTTTTAATTAAAGCTTATTTTTTTTTAATTATTCCCTAACAATAGCTTGAGTATACATTGATTCATAGTAGGTATTAGTATGTCTATAAGTAATACTAATACCGCCCTGTGGTTTATATCCTCCTGCTTTAAATTCTCTAACTTGTCTTTCTATATCCTGTCTATCTGTACTTTCAAGTATGAGATAATCAGCATACTTATCAAAATTACACTTTTTTCTAAGCATTATTACATTCTCCGTCTTTATTTTTTAAAAATTTTAAAATACCTTAATAATTTTTCAATAAAAAGCTTTAATTTTTTCACTAAAAATATTCCCTATAAATTCAAAGAGTTATTATAACAATCATTAAAAACACCCATAGGGAAAATTTAAAAAATTATTGATCTTTATAAGGATATTCTACTTTCTACTTTCTAATCTCTAATATGTTATGCGATATAGTTTTGTATCCATTAGCATAAAAATTATCATAATACAAAGCCAGGTTAATATTAGGAATCCTAACCCGCACCACCTAATCAATATAACTATATCTGGTTCAATCATATCCTATACTTTTCAATCATTGTGAATCTCCTTTTCAGTAAGCTTGGTTATCGCTTCAACAATTGATACTAATATCAAGTAACTTTTTTAATAATCTTCAGTAATTCATTTAAATTTTTAATTCTTCTAATGAAATACATTTTTTTATGATTATTATTAGTTTTTTCGGCGGACAATAAAAGCTTGAAAGAAGATAATTGTTTTTTTAAGAACTTTTTATTAAGTACTTTATTAACATCTTCCGGCGTAACCTTAAAATAACTACCGTATTGACAAGTGTATTTTACTAATGCTTGTAAAGTATTAGTAGGAAAAGGATTATCTAAAGCTATACATATAAATTCCAGTATACCTAAATCGTTCATCTCTTTGTATCCATCTCTTTGTATCATACCTTTTTCCTTTTTTCAAAAAGTTCCTTATTCTACCAGCACAACTCCAAGAAGCTCTCCTTACAATATTAATTATACCACAATCTTTTTAGATGTCAAGGATTATTTCTATTATGTATTTCATTAATAACTTTAATACCGTTTTTAGTATTGAATCTCTCACTACTATAGTTATTCGAGCTATTATCCCAGTATGAAGAATCGTGGTACTCTGAATTGATTTTTTCATCAATCTCCCAAAACTCCTTACCGAAACCAGCTATTCTTTTCCTCAAAAGCCTGATATTTTCGGTAATGTTGTTCCATTTCTCTTTATTTACAGTATATTTATCCCTATTAGTTTTTAAACCGTCTAGTATCTGATTAAGAGTGTTTATAGTTTTGACAAGAATCAGTTGACGTTCAGTTCTTCTAACAGTTATGGTTCCCTTATTAGTCTCTATAGTGTGTATTTTTTCAACGATTATATCTTTACCCTCCCATGTACCTTACCTCTCTTTTGGAAGATTTTTGGGGCTATTTTGGGGTTTTAAGTTATATTTTCATATATTATACATATATCATACGATATTTATAGTTAAAAATAAATTGTGTCGTATTTTTTAAAAACAGCTTTAATTTCTTGAGCTATGTAAGATTCATTATTCTTTCTTAAGAGAATTGATTCCTTAAGGTCTTGGATTTGGTCATTACACTTATCTATTTTACATAGTAATGTAAAAATATCGTCTTTTGCTTGTTTAAGACTAAAATTGGGACTAATTGAATCTCTTACTTTCGCCCATCTCTTTTTAATTTCTTCTATCTTCATTATTTTTACCTTTTTATTTATATTTTGCTATTTCTATTTTAAACTCATCCCATTTTTCTAATGTTTTTCTAGCCCATACCGTAGTTCCTTTATCCCTTGCTAATTGTATAAAGTATTTCCAACATTTGTTAGTTTCTAATCTAATACGAGCTGCAAAATCTTTTTGATTTTCATTTGTAGCCATTCTAAAAAGAATTTCAGAGATAAAAAAATGATTGTTTATTGGAGGTATTTTTACGTTTTCAAGATTAGCACATCCAAGATTAGCACATCCAAGATCAGCACCTCCAAGATTAGCACCTCCAAGATTAGCACATCCAAGATCAGCACCTCCAAGATTAGCATATTTAAGATTAGCATATTTAAGATTAGCACATCCAAGATCAGCACCTCTAAGATTAGCACATCCAAGATCAGCATCTCCAAGATCAGCATATCTAAGATCAGCATATCTAAGATCAGCACATCCAAGATCAGCGCGTCTAAGATTAGCATATTCAAGATTAGCACATCCAAGATCAGCGCGTCTAAGATTAGCACATCCAAGATCAGCACCTCTAAGATTAGCATATCTAAAATTAATATTTATTTTTACTCCTGCCTCTAAAGTTAATTTAATAGAATTTTCTTTTTTGTCATATTCAAAAAGAATTTCATTTATAAATTTATGGTTAATTTTTATTTTCATTTTTCTTTCTCCTTCTTTCTAAAGTATATTTTAAAAATAAATGTTTATTTTATTATTAAATAATTTAAAATTCTTCCTCCTATATATCTTTTTGTAATACGACATTCCATATCTAAAAATTCTGCTAATTTTTTTACTTTTAAAGCTATTATTAGAGATGGATGACAGTATACCCACTGACCTTTACTGTCACGAGTACCGTCAACCTCTAATATTGCCTTTAATTCTATAGCTTTTCTTTTTTTAATATTTTCTTTCCTGTAGAGCGTGTATAAAAAATATAAACTTAACATTTTAAATCTCCTTAACTTTTTAGTATTTTTATATCATTTTTAGTAAAAGCTTGGGGGCCCCCCAAGCTTTTTCAGTTATTTCTTAATTTTATTGTAATTTTTAAGGTTTCCCCTATACTAGTAATTATTGAATAATTCTTAAATCTTAAATTCTAATTCCTCCAATTTATTTATATTTTTCTTTAAAGACTCAATTTTTTTATTTCTTATATTTTCAGCTTCTCTAATAGCAGTATTCGGATCAGTATGCCACCAATCTATATTAAAATAAATTATTGAGGTTTTGCTTATTATTAATTTATCATTACAGTGTTCTATATTTTCAAAAATTTGAATACCTTTAGTTAAAGCATATTTTTACATCTTTTTCTATTTTAAATATTTATAACAATAATCAATTCGAGAAATTAATATGCTCATCTCTGGAAAATTTGCTTCTTTTTTAGCAGCTCTATTCATTCCTGTATAGCAGATAAATTTAACCAGAGAGCCGATACTTTCTTCTTGCGCTGTTTTTTCGGTTATCTCTATATTAAATAACATATTACTTAAATTATTTTTAATTTCTTGATTATATTCAGACGCTGTAACTAATTTTTTTAAAATTTGTAATCTTTCTTCTTGAGCTTTTTTTAACATCTTCTTTCCTTCATTAAAAGGTTTAACTGCTTATTAACTCCATCTAATATTAATTATACCATGTTCTGGTTAGGATGTCAAGGATTATTTCATACCCTCCTCAGTACTTGAACTGAATGAGTTGCACAAAAAGCTTAGAGCTATTCATGTAATTTACAAATATACGGCAATATTGCCGTATATTTGTAGTTGAAGTCATTCTTCCATTGAAGTTTTTGTTAAAAATCCTTTATCGTTAATAAATTAAATAGTTAAATCGATACTTTTAAAAAAATGCTCTGGGGGAATTTTAAAAAAGATCATTATTTTGCTAGGTAATGTATTGCCTAGTATTTTTTTGCTTGACATATAATAGAGCTATGGTATAATTAATATTAGATAGAGTAAATAAGCAGTTAAACTTTTAAAGAGGAGTTATGGTAATGATTAAAGTATATCAAAAAACTCTATGGGGCGAAATTAATAAAAATTCATTAGCGATTAATCCTGGGTCAACAGTAGAGTGTTTTTCTTCAAAGAAAGAAGGGATCGTAATAGAGATATATGAAGAAAATATTAACGGTAAACACGCTGCTCTGGTAGTTGATTTAAAAACAGGTCGTGAAATGATGCCCTTTATTGAAGAATGTGAATTAATAACTCCTCATATAAGTATTGGTCATATAAAAGATTTCCAAGTGTCTGACGAAACAGCAGCAAAATTAAGAGCCTATGCAGAAGCCAGATAATGACTAAAGGTGAAAAATAAAAATCTTGAAGCTTGAAGCTTGAAGCTTGAAGCTTGACATTTTATTAGAACATGGTATAATTAATATTAGATGGAGTAAATGAGTAGTTAAATTTTTAAAAGGAGAAGAATTATGGGAACGATTGGAATGCTGATTTTCTTAATCCCTTGGTTTATGGTAATTATGATTATGCAATGTAGTAAGACTTTTGATTGCAAAAATTAGTTATAGTATAGTTAGTTCTTTTATACCCTGAAGCCTGAAGCCTGAAGGTGGTGTGTAGTGTTATAGAAGATGGTAGTATTAAACTGAATTAAGAGGAGATTAAATTATGGAAAATTTAAGCTTAAAAATACCCAAAATGTGAATTTGCATTAGAGGAAGAAACCATAGGTAAAAAATGTTATTATAGAAAAAGGATTCAAGGTATTGAGGTGTGTAAAAATATAATTTGTGAAAGGTAAATTATGAAAGAATATCATAAGATACAAACGGTTTATAAGAGAGATCCTGATAATAAAATGAAAACCTTAATTGATGGTGATTTTTCCTTGCCTGAATTTGAATATCTTCAAAATAATGAGTGGGTATTTACAGAGAAGGTAGATGGAACAAACATTCGGGTAATTTGGGACGGGGATAATATTACTTTTGGAGGCAAAACAGATAATGCTCAGATCCCAAACCAACTAGTGAATAAATTAAATGAACTATTTCTTTCCTTAAAAGATGAGTTTAAAGATATATTTAAAATAGATCCTATTTCTGGAGTTCTTTCCAATATTTGTTTGTATGGAGAAGGTTATGGTGCTAAAATACAAAAAGGGGGAGGAAACTATAGGCAAGATCAAAGTTTTGTTCTTTTTGATGTTAAAATAGATGATTGGTGGTTGATGCGTAAAGATGTTGAGGATATAGCTTCTAAACTATCTATTGACGTAGTCCCAATAATCGGTAAAGGAACTCTTATTGACATGGTTTATACGGCAAAGAAAGGGTTTAAATCTCAATGGGGTGATTTCTTAGCTGAAGGTATTGTGGCAAGACCACTGATTGAATTAAAACAAAGGAATGGCCGAAGACTTATTACAAAAATAAAACATAAAGACTTTAGGAATTAATAAAAAAAGCAAAAGGAGGAAGAAATGAGTAAGGATAAAATTACATTATTGAATTGTAGTATACTAACAGCTTATGGAAGTTACAATTATACTCCGGTTGATTTAGCACAAGTCAGACAAGCAGTTGGGGATCTTGGATTTAGGTCAGCTATAGGTCACGAATCAACGGCACAAATAATATCAGAATTGCTGGATATTGATTGCAAAGTAAATCGTATTCAGTATAAACAAAAAACAGGGGAAAGTGCTTTTGTGTTTAAGTTAAAAAGTCGTCCTCCTGAAGGGAAAATTCTTTCACGAGAAGAAATTGAAGAAATAGGGTACGAATGGGGGGTACTTTTTAAAGTTCGTTGATTAAAAAATCTTGAAAAGGAGAATAAAATGTATCAATTAATGGTTAATAGTGCAGCAGGGGATTATTATGTCACTGAATGGACTCAAAGTGAGCTGGACAATTGGAGTGGAGCTGGGTATAGAACACAGGAAGGCCATTACAATGAATATGGCCTTTATGATACCAAGGAAGAGTTAAATAAGGCCATTAGTGGCTTTGCCGGGAAAAATGTATATGCTGTATTCTATGATGGCTCGGCAGGAGATGCTTTTGTATCTGAGGAAAATAACCTTTCCGGAAATTGGAAAGGATCGAAGTATTCCCCATATTCTTTTGTAAAAGTTTTTGATAATCAGGAAGAGGCTAAAAAATATGCAAGAAGTTTGCATAAATAACAACTACTTAAGGCAAAGGCGAATTTAAAATGGTGGGAGCGATTTTGCCTGAAAAGGAACTTATAATGATTGAAAAATTTAACCCGGTAAAAGACGTGCTTGTTGTTGGAAGAGACAGTACTGTATCTTTAATTACTATAGATTTAAAAGAAGCTGAAGCTCTTCAAGGCAGTTGAAGTCCGTTGAAGTCTCCTTCCGTAGTTAATAAAAATCTTGACATTAGAAATGATTATGGTATAATTAATATTAGATAAGCTTGAAGTTGATAATCACTTTCACTATTTTCAAAAAGGAGATATATTATGCGTAATATATTCAATAGTAGTGATTGTACTTTTGCTGATCTTATCAATCCGGAAGATATAGAGCCTGTATTTGAAGCTAGTGATGGTTTATACTATACTTATCATGATGGAAAAATATTTGTTTGTAAAAATGCTTTTGATTTTAAAGCAGAGTGGCTACCTGTTGGCGATACTGATGTTGAGAAATTAAAAATATTAAAGTTTTCTTTTTTATTTGGAAATTAATATAAAAGAAATAAAAATGAATGATTTATTAAACCATAAAGCGTATGAAGATGTTCTTGATTGTAAACAACCTTCATTACCAGACGATGAAGAATATATGGAATGTTATAACTTTTGACGTTCGCTACAAAAGTATCCTGGTAATGATTGGGAGGTTTAAAATAAACGATTAATCTAATTAGTTGGTTAATTACATTAAAAAGGAGGTATAATATGATTATTAAAATTGAAAAAGTAATAGTTGCTAATGATTCCAGGTGGAAGGGTTTTTGTCTTGCAGAAATGATTAATATTAATGGAACAGACTTATTAAAAAAATTTGGTGAGCCTTATTACTATGAAGATAAAGATAAATTTATGTATAAAAGTAATGTTTGCTGGCATGGATATTTTGTTGGAGAAAATGAAAATAATCTGTTCCCCTTTACTTTACGTGATTATAAACCAGAGGATGAGGATTTTTTAGTATCACAAGACTGGTCTTTTGGATTAAAAATGGGAATATCTGATACAGAAAAAAAGTTTTTAATTAAAAAGCTAATAGAATATTTTCAATGTGAAGCTTAAAGTAAAAAACCTTAATAAAATCTTGACATTAGAAATGATTATGGTACAATTCATAGTAGATAGAGTTAATAACCAATAGCACATAAACATAAACCTTTAAAAGCAAAGGAAGGAGTTAAGAAATGGAGACTCAACCCAGAGCAAAAATTAAGAAAGCGACAACATATGACTACACGTCATACGAAGCAGGGAAAAGTAGTAACGGTGGAGCATATGGATTTTGGACAAAATACAGCTATATTGGAGAAGGAAGGTATGAAGTGCATCATGGCACAACCGCAGATTTTGAGTATTGTCCTTATTGTGGTAATTTTGGAGACTGTGATTGTGATATTCCAGATGTTGTTAAAGAAGCAGAAGTCTGGCAGGCGATAAAAGATGCATTAAAAGAATCTTCGTCGGAGATATATGCAGAATACGAACTTTTTAAAAACCATAAGGAATGGGTCGAAAAATTGAGGCGGAGAGTAAGAGATGCTCTCAATAAAACAGTAAACGATACTCAAATAATTAACTGTGCTTTTAATTTAGACGTAAAGGTTTTCTAATATTGGTAATATTAATAATAGATAACCTTGGAGTTAATAGTTACTTTCACTTTTAAATAAGGATAAATTAAATGAAAATGAAAACTCGTTGTGTAGTCATTTATGATATAGGTGATGCTATTCATGGTTGTTATACGCAGGTTATTCCTGCGGAATATGAATCTACAGAACAACTTCTCTATGATTTTCAGGTTGCCTGTAAAGATGCTTATGGGAAAAAAGAGCAGTTATTTACTATAGGTGGATGTGAATTTGAAGTAGATTGTTTTATTTTTCGAGATTATGAGCGAGGTGAAGAAATGGCAGTTGTATGGCCAAAAGTATATACAATTGATGAATGGTTTGCTGATTCTCTTGAAGATAAAATTGTGTAAACCAAGACTACTTTCGTAGAGAATAATTGGAAAGGCGTGTAGACTGTATAGCTGATATACAAAGCATGTCTTCCTGTATTAAACACATAGGAAAAGAAATAGAATTTTTTATGAAAATTTAAGAAAAAAAGGAGGATTTTGGCACGAAAAATGATAGTATGCAAAAGCTATGCCTGATTAAAAATTACGATAAAACTTTTGACGGCATCAAATTTACTAAGGAACGTATTTTTAAAATTAAAAGGTTGTTTTCTGAGGAAGATTCTGAGGGGGTTTTCAGACCGAAATCAGTTATAACGCAATTTCAGTATAGGAGCAAAAACGGCTGGAAAACGCATTTCGGGTTGTAGCGATAAACGGCTACAACGGCCTTGATATCCTTAAATTATAAAAGGAGATAGGTATGAATCGAGAGTATTTATCAGAAGAAATAACGTGCGAAATATGTTGTAGTCGTGATGTATGCTTATTTAGAAGAGTAATGAGTGATTTTCCAATAGAAGAAAGCTTAAGAACAGATATAACTTTGGCTAATATGTGCCAACACTTCGTTGTAGACCTGGAAGCACAAGCACAAGCATAAGGAGGTAAAATAATTTTTAATAATAACTGAAATGAGATGCCCAGAAAAACAACAAACAAGGCCAGTATCCGGAGTATAAAAAGGCTTGTCAGACGTTTAAGGAACGGGGAGAAAAAGCTTGTGAAAAAATATTTGCAGAAAAGGAATGGGTGCAATCCCTGTGAAGTGTGTGGGCAACATACCTGCCTATATATAGATATAAATGAAACAGAAATGACTAAACCATGTTTCTGTAATAAAAAAAGATGGAACGAACATAAGAAAATTGAACAAAAGGTTTCAACTAACTTCAATAATTTCAATAAGTTATAAAATCTAAAATAACCCTTGACATCTAAATAGATTGTGGTATAATTAATATTGTAAGAAGTAAATAACCAATAACCTAAACTTACTAATGAGGAGATACGATAATGATTAAGATCACGGAAGGTGAGAACGTAATAGAAATAATGGTATTCGGTGATCCTTTACAAAAATATCCTGGTGATGATTTTAATACAGAGGAAGGGGTGTTTTCATTGAGTGACAGGTTTATATCAAGTCGTGATCACTATATCAAAAAGTGTTCTTGCGGAAACGTAATAGATCAGTGCTGGTGTATTGCTAAAAATAAAAACATTATTATAGTAAACGAAGGGTGTACTAAGTGTAAGACTAGAAAGAGAGTTACTCTCACAAAGATTGATATTATTGAATTAGCTGAATTTTTAAATAAAAAAATCGAAAATAAACATAGTCAAGGTTGGTTAGAGTTTTTATTTTTTTCTTTTTTTCGACAATACTCTAAGATTGATTTTTTTGAAGATGAACTGAAACAAATAGAAGAAGATGAGAAAAGAGATAAGGATAGGTTGAATAAGTTAAAAGGAGATGAGTAATGAACTTCTCAACATTTAGTATTGTAACTGGAACCAGTGCTTGTAATGGTAAGTGCCCCTATTGTGTATCAAAAACGACTCCGATACAGGAACCAGGTGAAGTTAATTGGCGTAATTTTAAAATTGCCTGCAAAAGAGCGATTATATCCAAAATAGATACTGTTCTTTTAACAGGAAAGGGAGAACCTACACTTTATTCGGATCATATCACAAATTACCTATTTAACCTTAAAAAATATGGTAATTTTCCATTCATTGAGTTGCAGACCAACGGTATTAACCTAATGAATCCAGAACTAAAATCCCACCTTAAAACGTGGTATGAGATGGGACTAACCACAATAGTTATTTCGGTAGTTTCGAGCGAACCTGCGGTTAATAAAAAGATTATCGGTTCTAATTTTATCTTATCTGAAATAGCTGAGTATTTATCCTCATTCGGGTACTCAATTCGGTTCTCTGTTATAATGTTG
>Ga0114925_10001051_pt1 | contig 13246 bp, 8 predicted proteins | sample SumtaG_2_FD_87287 | JGI IMG/M metagenome (GOLD analysis project Ga0114925, IMG submission 87287) | Deep subsurface microbial communities from Indian Ocean to uncover new lineages of life (NeLLi) - Sumatra_00607 metaG | ecosystem: Environmental > Aquatic > Marine > Oceanic > Sediment | place... | reverse complement strand
CGATCTACATTTCTTAGCGATTCCAAATGCTTATGTATACGATCGAACAACAGGAACGGTGTATACAGACAAATCAATTGGTGCACCACTTATTTTTGCAATAAGTATTCTATTGTTCGGTAAAAATGCAGCGCTTTATGTGAACGTTCTTTTTGGATTTTTGACAAATCTTGTAACGTATTTTTTTGCAAAAGAGATTTTTAAGCATGATAAGAAGTGCAGTCAAATTGCTGCAATCTCTGTATTGGCCATTGCATTTAATCCTACGCATTTAATTGTAACTGGCTATACTATGAGCGATATTATCTCTGAATTTTGTGTAACTATGGGGATTTTTTCTCTTCTAAAGGCACAAAAGGATGAAAGTTTGCCGTTTTTCATTATTTCCGGTTTAGGTTTTGGTTACGCCGTATTAACGCGGCACACGAACCTGCTGCTAATGATTCCCGTCCTTTTGCTTCTTGTTATAAAAAAACCAAAAATTGTTATAGATTCGAAATTTTACGTCCATCTTTTTTCCGCAGCCATCGTAGCAAGTCCAGCTCTTATCTATCACAACATACTTTTTGGTACACCTCTAAAGAGTGAGAGTTGGATTCATTCTACATATTACGAGTTTACCCTCCAAAGATTAATTCAAGAAATAAGCATTCATGCAGAAAATGTTGTGTGGAATTTTGGTGTCATTATTCCTTTCGCCTTGATCGGCTTTTATAAACTTCTTAAAAAGGACAAACCGACGTCCTTGTTTTTTCTGGGATGTATTATAGCTACATTTGCTCCCTACGCATTTTATATCTATTTTGGGGAACGACATATGCTCCCTGTTTTTCCAATTCTGTCGGTTCTCTCTGGCAAAGGATTACAAGAATTTTATCAGTATACTAGACAAATTTCATATGGAAATATGAAAAAAAATGTGACCGTTCTACTTCTCATATTTGTTATCTTTTCAATTTCGATACGATATCACCCATTATTGCCTAATAGAGAATGGCTCAATGCAAGTCCTAGCTGGCTTACAAAGAGTAAACTAGAAGCGGTTTATCAAATAAAAAACTCAACTCAAGAAGATTCAGTGATCCTTTGTGGTGCTCTGGCAACCTCATTACGAATCTATGCAGAAAGATATGCAATATATATCACGTATCAGCCACAATGGTATCAAAGCATAGAAGGAAAAGAAGCAGAACTAATGCAAATAGTAGATTGGTTTTTAGAACAAAAGCGAAGTGTATTTCTCCTAGTCGATGAACCCATATCAACACCACGTTTAATGGAATACCTGGTTGAATTTTATCACTTTAAGTTAATACTGCAAATTTCAAATAATTTCGAGGGCTGGACGTATTTCCTCTATCAAATAGAAAATGATTAGAAGGATTCTATATAGCATCTAGTAGATAATGACCCTTCACATTAAATTTAAAAAGACCGTGTAGCATTCCAAAACTTCTCAATAAAAGGGATAAAAAGGAAATTAAAGGAAGGATGAAAAGCCCTTTTATGCCGCATTTTTTCTGTATATTGATTTTGAATCCTTTAACAAAATAATATCCGAAAAATCCAATAAATGGTACAAATAATAATTCTATAGCTCTTACAAAATATAGTAAAGACACAAATACGAGTATAGGCAAGATTAAATACCCCAAAAACCAAATTACGGCAAAAATCGAGAGAATTATTGATTTAGTGCTAAGAAATGCTCCATATCGTCGATATAAAATGCCTTCTGTAGTGCTTGTTTGAAAAATTTGTTTGCAATATTTTGTAAAGGGCTTGTTTAGATAATGGCGAATTGTTGCACGCCTATCTTTGATAATTTTATATTTTTGAGAGAGCCTATAGCCAATATCCTTATCTGGGTAATCTAGGCTTTCATCAAATCCCCCTATGTTGATAAGGATTTCCTTTCGAAAAGCAGTTCCAAAAGTTGACATGTTTTTCCATGTTACTTCGTGAGGTTCTCTGTTAAGTTGATGTTTTATTTTTACATCATAGTAATCATGAAAGGCTGATCTTATCTGAGAAATAAATCGGTCTCCAAAAACGCAAGTTTGTCCACCAATAACGCACCCGACATCTGGGCTGCTGAAATGCTCGATTAAAAATTTAAGAAAATGAGTATCGACATTCACATCGGCATCTGTAAAAACTATAATATCTCCTTCAGCGTCCTTTATGCCTATGTTATGTGCAGGTCCTATTTTATACATTGGATTTTCAATAATACGAACAGGATACTTCGATGCAATTTCAACTGTTCTATCTGTAGACATACCATCGATGACGAGAATCTCGTATTTGTCTTTTGGAAAATCTAAGTTAAGGATGCTTTTTAGGCAGGCGTCTATATTCTTTTCCTCGTTTCTTGTAGGGACCACAATTGATATGAAATTCATGCTTAGCCTCCTTAATTTTGATTATTAGTAAATATCCTGCCTGAAATCTTCCCAAACTCTCTTGCAAGTTCGATAAATATGGTTAAAAAAGCGCCTGTTAATGATCTTTTTGTTCTGTATTTAATTATCGCTGTAAGTAGAATAAAATACCCAATTGTGAAAAATAATAAGTTCCAGAAATATGGCATAAGTGATCCAAATAATATTGCTAAAATTCCCAATAGCGGGATTGCTATAAGAACAGGTATAAGAATCGAATAAATTATCCTTTTTTTCGTATCCGTCTGAAAAGTATTTTTTAATTTCTTTTCTAAGTATACTCGGCTTTTTCCAAGCTTAAACTTCTTTCTAAGGAGCGCTGAGAAGGAAGGTACATAATCATGATGGACCACTGCAAAAGGTGTATAGATTAAACGGTAACCCACTTTAAGAAGCCGAGAGCAAAGTTCATTTTCATCATGGCCATATTTTATTTTGGGATCAAATAGCCCGATCTCAACAATTGCAGACTTTCTGAAAGCCATATTGCATCCAACAAAATATCTTGTTTCTTTTATATCTGAACCCTGATCGTAATCCGGAGCAAATTCGCGATTGAGCAACGTATTTGTGAGCGGAATCACTTTTCCACTTACACCTACGATGTTATCATTCTCGAAAGGCTTGACAAGGCTTTCCAGCCAGTCTTTATTGGCGATAGCATCATCATCGAGAAATACAATGAGCCTACCCTTACTATTAGATATTCCTAAATTCCGTGCTGCGGAAATTCCGCCCCTGTGAGGCTCTCTAACAAGTTCTATTGGATATTGTTTAATTATATCAACTGTACAATCTGTTGAGCCTCCATCGACAATAATTGTTTCGAAATTTAAATATGTCTGTGCCATTAATGAATTCAAGGAGCGTTCTAAATCTTTACATCGGTTATACGTAATGATAATGACAGAAACCAACGGTAAATCGTTTTTGATCACATAGCCACCTCTAATTCATCAGTGTAAAGCTGTAATATTTTTCGTGCACATATATGCCAGGTGAAATCTCTTTCAACTCGCGCTCTAGCATTCTTTCCCATCCTTTCAGCTTCACTTTGATTTGATAATAGATCGATTATTTTATCCGCGAGTAAATCCGAATTCTTAGAGGGAATAAGAATTCCTTCATGTCCATCTTCAATTAATTCTGGAATTCCTGAGACTTTTGATGCAATAATTGGGGTTTCACATGCCATTGCTTCAAGAATAACCTTAGGACAAGGGTCATAGAGGGTTGGGAGAACAAAAGCATCTGCCATTGAATAATACTTGGGTAATTCCTGGTTTGGGATCTTGTCCATTAACTTTACAAAGGAGGTGATCCTCAGATTTTCGATAGTTGATCTGAGTATTTTCCAATATACATCAGTTCTTAGCCATGTTGGCGTTCCCCCCACCGCCAGCAAAATTACACTTGGAAAAAATTTAGAAACCTTTGCCATTGCTTTCAGCAAGTAAGTAAGGCCTTTTCTTAGACCAAAATGTCCAACAAACAACAAAACAAGTTTATCACTCAGACCGAGTTGTTCTTTTAGTTTTACGCCTTCCTGTGTTTTCTTAAATAGATCTATATCTACTCCATTATGCACAATACGAATTTTCTGGCCCGGAATTCTATAATATTTTATTAATTCGTCTTTTATTGCTTTACTCACAGCAATTAAAATGTCCGCTCGCTTCCACATAGCTTTTTGTCTTAAAAGAGAAATAGTATTCCAAAAGTTTGTCTTTAGTGCCGCTGAAAATGAATGCTTTATAGGGGATGCGATTTGTTGTGCCATCCCTCCAAGAGTCGTAGTGTGAATATGATTAAATAGCGGTTTCTTTACAGTAGTCAAGTTTCGCGTAATGCTGTATAAGAGACTTGAAGTGGCATGAGCGTGAACTACGTCAATCTTTCTAAGTTTATCTAATTCTTTCAACTTTTTTATCGCGTAGAAATTATAAGGCTGCTTTACTCTGTGCACAAATATACCATCAGGTGATTCCTTCAAGGGTGTTTGCTTATCCTTTGCAGCAATTACATGAACTTCGGCTCCAAGTTTGACCTGTTCTTTGGATAAATAAAAGAAAACGGGCTCTAGCCCAAAAGTCATTCGTCCTTTTTGTGGAAACGATCTGACAAGTCGACAAACGGTTTGATCAGAAAACATTCGCTAACCTTCTCTTCGTTCTTCCTTATGACTTTATGAAACCAACAATCAATCCTACAATAAAAGAGTAATTTAAAAGCAAACTAATGAAGGGATATACAAGAATCGCGAGAAAGTCTTTTTTATCCTTTTTTGCAGAATAAAGACGCGCCATTTTCCTCAAATATGGTATAATGATAAAAAGACCGGTGATTATCAAAAGATACGGGAAAATGAAAGAGAACGAAATGAAAGAAACTACACATAGGATAAGAAGAAAAGGGAACGCCAAGAAGTATAGTAATTTAGGTATATACATTTTCCAATATTTCTTAAATTTACTCTGTCCTTTAACTTCTGAAGAAGTTGTTTCAGTGGAAGTTGTTTTGACAGAAAGCTTGCCCATAGTATACTGGTGACGCATACTATTTGTCAAGGTGTCAGGGAGGTTGTGCCACCATAATGCAGATGGTTCATATTCAAGTCTATAGCCCATTTTTAATGCCCCTCTTGTCCAAGAAGTGTCTTCCCCATACATAGAATCGTCAATTCCGATCTGGTCAAGTATTTCTTTTCGCATGAACCAACCTGCTATTAAGCCCTTTGCCGCCTTTTTTCTTACCAATTGAGGATTCAACTCATAAAAAAGATAATTCATTTCACGAATTCTAGCCATAATAGTATCTTTGATTTTCCACATCCTCATGCATCCAAATACTCCACCCACCTCTTGATCTTGAAAATGGCTGATACACTTTTCAATGAATTGTGGCTCATAATAAGCATCTGCCTCTGGAAAAAAAACTATACTACCGCTCGCCATCGTAAGACCTATTTTACGAGGTCTTGCTGCAGCGATGCCTTCAATATGCTTTATTCTCTCATATTTCACGGGAAATTTTTGAACAATCTGAGGCGTTTTATCATCAGATTCATCATCGATTACGATGATTTCTCTTGTCTTGTAACTTTGACTTATTAGTGATTGTATACATTGTTCGATAGTACGCTCTTCGTTCCTGACAGAAACAATAATTGATATAAATGGCTGAGAATTTGCTAGAGGGTGATTATCGAATTGCATGTTTAAATGCCTCTAAGGCTAAGAAATTCCTATAAGGTTATCAATTTTACTGCAATGCCGAGACAAATGGAAATGTTCTTGAAACAATAGATATTTTATAATTTCTCAGCGAGGGAATGTACAGAATATGAAAATCGCGCAAGTGAGCGTATACTACCATCCTGCTATGATAGGCGGCATAGAATGGTATATACGTAATATTTCAAAGGAATTAGTCAAAAGAGGTCACGAGGTTCATCTTTTTACAGTAAATTCAAAAGATGGAAAAATATTGGGACCTTCTGAAGAAATCTTTGAAGGTATATATATTCATCGTTTTCCACTTTTAATTGACTTGAGTTATCGGCTGAAGTTTTGGCCAACTCTATTATTGCGAATTATGAGAGAGCAATTCGACATAATTCACGTCTATGATTATCTAACGACTCATGCAATGCTTATACCCTTTTTAAACGTATCAAAAAAAGTGAAAACAATCCTTATGATTTATGATATTCATCATCTTGTGCCTCGCCGCGCTTTAAAATATATTCCACTAGCACTTTTCGATAAATATTTCTCTCGATTTATTCTAAGATGTTATGATAGACTTTTAATTCGGACGAGTCTTCTGATTGACCCAATTCTCAAAATGGGTGCAAAAAAAGAACAGTTAAGGATAACACCCTCTGGAATAAGATCGGAAAGTCTTAAAGAATATGATGGCGATGCTTTTAAGGAGAAATATGGGATTGATGGGCCTATTATCTTATATTTAGGTAGACTTCATCCAATGAAAGGTCCTCAAGTCCTAATAAAGGCAATCCCGTATATAATTGAACGTTTACCTGATACAAAATTCGTCTTTGTAGGCCCAGATCAAATCGGCTATAAAAAAGTTCTTAAAAATCTAAGTAAAGAACTTCATGTAGAAGATTGCGTATATTTTCTTGGTCCAATCTATGATATTAAAGAAAAAATGCAGGCTTATGCCGCATGTGAAGTTTTTGCTTTACCGAGTGGATATGAAGGATTTGGCCAAGTTTTAACAGAAGCAATGGCTCAAGGAAAGCCAATTGTCGCAACTAATGCCGGAAGCATTCCAAATGTGGTGACTGATCGAAAAGAAGGATTTTTAGTTAATTACGGAGACCATAGGGAATTAGCATCCAGAATAAAACAACTGCTACTTACTCCAGAACTATCGAGAGCACTAGGAAATGAAGGAAGAAAAAAGGCGAGACGATATACATACGAAAAATTAGCGGTACAACTTGAAAACATTTATTTGGAGTTATGGCAAGAATAAGAAGACTTAAAAATTTTTTAAAGGAAAGTTACTAGGCGTCAAAATGAAACGAATTCGAATTCTTATAGTAGTATTGATTTTTTGTTCTACTCTATTCGTTTCGGCGTCATTTGTTAGGGCAATTTCTTCTAGTTCCACAACGGATAATGCATCCCGCAGCTCTAATGATTTCAATCAAATTTCAGAGATTACAAGAAATACTGCAATTGTAACTCAGTTCATCTATTTGAGTGATCAATATGCAGTTTACGGAGAACTATCATCAAACATTGTTGTTGAGGTAGAACTATATATTATAACTCAACCTGCAGAAAACCCTGTTCTATCAATCCCCTATTTCGGACCATTACAGGCAGTTAGATCTCCGTCATATGTTTCATATAAATATGATATTGACACGTGGGGTTATAGCGCGTTGGAATTTAAGATACCAAGAACAACAAAATATGTTAAAATCTCAATAGAATATAAGGAACAAAACTTGCTTTCAATAATGTATAGAAATTTCATGAAACTCTATTATGATACTCAGACCGTCAAATATACGAGAGTTCACAACTTTTCACCGGTCTATGAATATTATATTTCTTTTATTCTGCCAGATGATGCAGAATTTTTGTATGGTTTTCCTTCGGCAAAAGGAACAACTATTAAGCTAACTGAGAGCGAGTTTACTATAAAAGCAGATTCAAGCATGTATTTGTATATAGCGTATCAATCAAGAAGACTGAAGATTTATTCAACTCTCCTCTCGTTACCAGCTCTATTTCTCTTACCGTTTTTGTTTGTATCTAGAACACAAAAAATCTTTGAACGAAGAATAAGAAAAATAACACGATCATCAGTTTATAGAAAACTTCTCCATATATTGCGTCAGGTCCATCCTATGCGTTTTGCAGTGGCGCTCTATATACTTACCAGTATGTTAATGTTTTCGTTAGCTATTTCGGTGGGACCTAATCCTGACGCAACAATCGTTATCGTAGCGGATAATTTTGATGAGATTGCAGGTTATATTCACGAGAAATTTCCAAATGCAAAGACTTTTCAATATTGGTCGGTAAGAGCTCGATTAAATCAATTACGTGATGCAAGACAATTAGATTTGTTTATTATTGGTTATTATCCAAACCCTGCTGATTTCATTGTAAATGACGTTATAGTATCTTCAGATAACGCTAAGGTTGTTTTACTAGAACAATATATAGACACACCGCTGGCGGCAGCGATATATAAAGAATATAGACAGGATACCCAAGGAAAATATGTAAGAATAAAATCGTTAGATGGCGCAAGGGGGGAAGTCAACAAAATCTATGGAGAAAGAAGTAGACAACACCGCTTATATACTCCATCTTCAAATTTATTTATGACTTCGTGTGCTATTATTGCGTTCTTATCTCTGCTTCATATTTATGCTGCAGGAATGGTAATTACAGCATCAGCAACGCCTCCAGCTACAAAATCAATAACCGAAGTTTTTTTGCAGGCAATTATAGCAACTTTTGCGGTATTTTCTTTTACCATGATCAGTTTCTTTTCTGTAAGCAGATTGATAACAGTTATTGTTGGAGTTCACGGAGCATCGGGTGTACTTGACGGTTATGCACTTACAGCCATTGGATACCTTCCAAACCTTCCGCCGCCGTTTCCATCCTTTGGAGGAGGCAATATTTTGCGCGCAGTATTCGGCGCCATAGGAATGATTACAGTTATATTTATCAACCACATCAAAAGCATTCTAAAAATTGATATCATACTTTTTGTGTGTTTATTAGGCGGATTACTTGTACTGGCTGCCTCTCCTTATTTCGGTCCATTTATTGTAGGATTGGCAATTGTTTTTGTTGCATCGGGCATTGGTCCAGTTGCAGGGGCTGCTCGTTTCGTAGCTGCAGATATTTCACTCTTTCTCTTCACGTTTGCAAAATTCTTTGCCCTGGGAAAATATTCACGTGGAATTATGCTCTTCTTCGCGTCTGTTATTCCTTTAACGATAACCCGAAAACTCTCAAAAAGAGTTCGCACGCCTGTATTTTTAGTTATGATCCCGATACTGGCTAGAGGATTAATGCGCCTTGGTGAAATGAATCCATATACGCTCATAAATAGCGCAATTCCTGGTCTCCTTTTTGGAGTGGCACTTGCGGCATTATTCCTCCTGTTGAATGCCCTTGTATATGCTACATTTAGAGTATCGATAAGATTAAGGCAATGGGTTAGATCGTTTGAAAGGTGATTATGCCTTATAGGAATTTTGATTTGACGCTCTTTCATAGAGTGAAAGGGTTTTAACTGCGGTGTGATTCCATGTTAATTCGTTTTCTACTTTAATTCTCCCCCTTTTGCCCATTTCTTTGGAATTTGAAAAGACTTTATGGAATGCATCAACGATGCTTTCTATGGCGCCTTCCTTGATAATTCGTCCAACAGTATCATCAAAGGTTTCTGCAACCCCACAGACTTGTGTAATGATTGCAGGTGTCTCACAAGCAAGAGATTCTAACGCAATTAAACCAAATGGCTCACGCCACACTGATGGAATCAAAGTAGCCGAGGCACCAGAAAGGGCTTTAATTAACTCACAATGATCCTGAAATTGTAAAAATAAGACTTTGTGTTGTATTCCTAAAGATTTTACTAAACGAAATAATTTGTTTCCATAGGGATTCCTATGTGTTCTTTGAAAGAGATCATAGTCACCAATGATTACCAACTTTGAATTCATTTCTTTAATAGCTCGAATTGCATATTCAACGCCTTTTTCTGGAATCAGTCGAGCAACAACCAAGATATATTCATCTAAATCATATTTCTGTTTAAAAGGCTCACTTCGAACAGGAAAAAACCGTTTTGTATTTACTCCATGGTAGATTACTGATAAATTGTTTTTCTCAGCTTCAAACAATTGAGAAACTTGTTTAGAAGGGGCAATTATGTAGTCTGAAGACTTGATCAATTTGTTTCGCTTTCTATAATCGTTAACAATGAGTAAATCATGGATAGTTCTATAATTGCAAAAACGAAAACAAGCAAAACTACTAAAACCGTCACAAAGTGTGCCATTATTTCTTATAAAGGAATGTTTAGGACATAAAAGTCCATATCCATGCACACAGTAAATAACTGGAATCTTAGAGGCCTTTGCGGCTTTTATCACGCTTAAAGAACAATGATTATTTGTGTGAATAATATCTAAGTTAAGTTCTCGAAAGTATTCTGAAAGTTGAGGATAGTTTCTTAAAACACTAAGTGGTGCAGTTTCTGCATTAACTAGAGGTTTTATGCGATGAATGGTGATGTTGTTGCGAAGTTCGGTCTCAGAATAGCCTGGAACATATTGAGTAATAATGTGAACTTCATGCCGCTCAGAAAATATATTAGCTAACTCATCTATATAACGTTGAATTCCTCCAATATACGGGTAATAGGAGTCCGCTACTAATGCAATTCTCACACAATACACCTAATTGCCTATTAATTATGCTGAAGAAGGCACAACTTTTTTATTTTTTTGTTAAATTTAGTCCTGAAAAAGGGTGATAACGCATTTCGTAATTATGATTTTATGAAAACACAAGTTAAACATAACAGTCATCATGTCTTTTACAAAAAAAAAGAAGTTAGTACGATCAAAGGACGCGCTCTAAATGGCAGGACTGGTAGAAAGATCGATAAAAGGCATTATATTCAATTTTTTAGGACAAATAGGCAGCTCAATGATTGCTATTGTTACAAGCGTCCTTATTATTAGACTTCTAACACCTTTGGAATACGGATTCTACGCAATTTTATTTGCCATAGGTGGGCTTGCATCTCCTTTTATTTCGCTGGGTATGAGTTCTGCCCTAAATAGATTCTTACCAGAACTACGTGTAAAGAAAGAAAGAGAAAAAGCGAGGCGAATGTTTCGTCAAGTAGCACTTATTCAGGTAGGACTTGCGGGAGTTGTAACTGTGATACTCCTTCTTTTTGCAGAGAATATTGCGATATTCCTTAACATCCCTACTGCTATAGGTTTAATTCGAGTTTATTCATTATCCCTAGTTCCAGCAACAATAGTCGGTGCTTTGGATACCGCATTAATAGCCAATTTCAAGCAGAAATTTCTGAATAGTGCAAATATTTTTGTTTCGGCTCTAACACTTTCGGGACTCAGTGTTATTTTGATTTTAAGGTTAGGACTCGCAGAAATCGTCATTTTAGGAGTAGTCATGACCTATGCCGCATGTCTCGTTAAAGGAAGTTATGCATTAATCCGTAGAGAATATGTCCAAGAACGATTAACTACTTTCACAGAGAGAATTCTTGGATATCGTTTTTGGAGATACAGTCTATCAATGTTTGTCATAGCCTTAGGAGATTTTATACTTTCTTATGTTTCGGCGCTCTACTTTTTGACAATCTTTAGGAGTATTGAGGAAGTAGGCTACTTTAGATTCGCCTATGGCGTTGCATATACTTTCATTCATTTTGTTCCTGCAATGATTGTAGGTCTAATCGTAGCGGCGGCGGCTGAAGCATATACATCAGGCGGCACTAAAGCCTTAAATCAAGTATTTAGACAAAATGTGAAGTTTACAATGATCGCTGCAATCCCGACGGGAATTGTTGGCATAATCATTGCACAAGACATTATATCAGTCATTTATGATCCGAAATATCTGCCAGCTCTACTCGCATTTCAATTAAGTTTTTTCCTGATTGCTTCGAACAAATGGCAAGGCGCTATTGGAATGGTAGCAGTTACTATGGAAAAAACAGAGATTTTGATTTACGGTAAGATTATTTCAGTGGTTAAGATACTATTATATTTGCTTTTGATACCACCATATGGGATTATTGGTGCAATCATTGCAACACAAGTTTCATGGTACATTGTACTTTTTTTTGAGTATTCGATGCTTCGAAAACATATACACTTGGATTTTCCCGCCGGTGTTCTTGGAAAATATCTTCTAGCAGGATCTATAACGGGGTTGGCTGTTTATTCTTTGAAATACGTGGTAGCAATCACTACCATTCCCCTGTTACTGCTCTTCTTTGCAATTGCAGGAGGCGTGTTCTTTGTTGGTATCAGATATCTTAACGCCTTGGAAGAAATAGATTATAAGATGCTAATTGAAAGCAATATCCCTTATACAAATCTAATTTTAAGGATATTAGGATACAAAGCGACCAACGAATAGAGACATCTCAACAATTGAGTTTTCGGATAACTACTTTTTGTGAAGTAAAGTGTGGTAGAGGGTTCGAGTTAGTTGTGCGGCGCGTTGCCATGTAAAGTTTCTTTCAACACGCTGTTTTCCCGTAGTTCCTAAGACGTTTCTTAAATTTACATCCCTTAAAAGCATTTTAATTTTTTCAGCAAGTTCTTGAACATTTCCTGATCTATAAAGCAGCCCAGCAACATTATTAGGCACATAAAAAGGAAGTTCGCCAGCGCCTATTGTAACAATGGGTTTTCCAAGATACGCATATTCGAAAATTTTTATAGGTCCCCACCAAAAACCCAGTTCTTTTAACGGAGGATAATCCTCTAAATTAAATGGAGCAACTGTAACATCAGAGAGTGCTATGTAAGATGGAATCTCGGAAAAATTCACGGGTCCAGTAAAAACCAGTGAGGAATCAATTTTCAGGGATGTACCAAGTTGCTTAGCGAAGGCAATGTCTTTTTTAGTTCCACCAACAAAAAGAAATCGAGCATTTGGAAATTGTTCTAAAACATAAGGACTTGTTTTAATCAGATCTGCAACTCCTTGCCAAGGTCGAAAGGCTCCTACAAAGAGAATTATTAACTTAGAGTCAAGTTTGTATTTCTCTTTTAATTTTTTTTCGAGAGACGGATTTGATTTGAAAGTATTTAGATCTACACCTTGTCTAACAACCAAGATTTTTTCCTTTGTTGTGTCTCTTGCGACTATATTACGCAAAACAGTAGTGGTAGTGATAATAGCATCTGCCGCCTTGAATACGGCTTTTCTCCAAAGTTTATATAGCCAGCTAACTCTTTTTTTGTAGAAAACCTCTTCAACAAAAGGTGCGTTTACATCTAGAATATATGGGATGCCTAACAGCTTTGCAACAAATATTCCTGCTCCAATTGGAATCCAAAATCGTTGGTGGATAATTTCTATTTTTTCTTGCTTTATTGTTTTAATTAAAGTGATAACAAGTCTAGGAAATCCTTTAAGAAAAGAGAGAATACCAATAAAAAAGGGAGAAATTGGAAAATCTACTTGATATACATAAAATCTGCCATCACTAATCGACAATACTCTTTTATTTTGAATATT
>Ga0114925_10001050_pt1 | contig 13276 bp, 7 predicted proteins | sample SumtaG_2_FD_87287 | JGI IMG/M metagenome (GOLD analysis project Ga0114925, IMG submission 87287) | Deep subsurface microbial communities from Indian Ocean to uncover new lineages of life (NeLLi) - Sumatra_00607 metaG | ecosystem: Environmental > Aquatic > Marine > Oceanic > Sediment | place... | reverse complement strand
ATCTAAGTTTGCACTTAAATAATTAGTCATTAAATAATTTTTTAATCTATCACTTTGTTCAGAAATATATTGAGAAAGCTTAGTGTATAAAATTCTTTGAATGTCTGTTCTATTTTTAAACTGATCATCAACTGCTTCTTCTGATCCACCAGCTTTTATATATTGATCTACCAACCAATTAAGATCTGTTTTTTGATCTTCTTCCATAAATCTTAAAAAGTCGGGTAAAATTACTCCAATAGCTGATAAACCTCCTTCAATAGGAGTACCTTTATCTTTAAGTATATTAGCAAATATATCCATATCTGTTCCCCAATAACCAACATCTTTAGCTAGTTGAGTAGCTTCTTCTTGATATTCCCCAGTATATCTCCAATTAAAAGGCTCTACGTCAGTTACGTATCCAGCTTCATCTACATATTGTGTAATATTATAATCTCTTATAATTCTATCAGGAAGAAATCTTTTATCCATTACACCTTCAGTATTCTCAAGGATTGCTTTCATGGGACTACCACCACTTATAACTAAAGGTTTATTGTAGTTAGATACTCTAGGTTTTAAAAGATCTTCTAATTTTTTTTCATTAGCTTTAAATTTCTGCCATTCTTTTACTTCTTCTACAGTGAAATCTTGATCACCGTGTTTAAATACACCTACTGATAGTGGTAAAATATCTTCTTGATCTTTAAGTTCTTGCCATTCAGAACCTTGGTCATTAGTATTTTTTACAAAGTATCCTAGATAAGGATCTCCTTCTTCAGGTCTTACAATTTGATATTTAACATCATAAGTGTTTCCATTGTCAACATAACCTTCACTAATAATTTCTTCAGGATCAGCAACTTTCTTAAACTTTTCAGGCAGACTTTGATTCATATTGTTGTGCCTAATTTTTGCAATTTCATTATTAAATCTAATTGCTTCTATTCTAGCACCAGGCACATTCATCTTTGATATATCAAATAAATCTGTCTCTTTATTATAATAAGTATTTATTTTAGATTCAACATAATCTTGAGCATATAATCCTCCAAAACTACTTAACTTTAATTGATCTTCAGTTGTAGGATCTAATTGTAAAGGTATAAGAGTTTCCATATCAACAATGTCTGCATATAGTTGAGACATTCTTTCTTCATTGGTCATTTCTTTATCCTCTCCACCTAATTCTACTTCTACTATATCTTCTACAACTTCTGGAACTTCTGGTTGTTCAGGTACTTCTACCTCCTCAGTTTCTTCTTCTTCTACTGGTAAAACATTTACTTCGTCATCAGCTTGATTTATAAAATCTTCTAACTCCCAAGTGCTATCCTCGTTTACTGTCATAGTATTTTAATTTTGCTGCAAATTCTTCAGAATATTTTGCTAACATTTCAGCTAATTTTCCTTCAACTTTTTCAGGAAGAATTTTAAAACCTTTAGGAATTCTTTGAACATAAGCTGGCATACCTGCTTGCCACTCATTAATACCTAATTGGTTTTGATAATATTCTGGTATAGCTAAACCCTTATCATTTAAAAAATTAATCATTGCTCTACCATTTTCAGTTTCATCATCTAAAACTATTTTTTCAAAACCAGGTTGGTCTTTGCTAGTAGATTGAGTTAATTTAACATCTAAAACTTTGTTTTTTAGTTGTTCCATGAACCAAGCTTTTTGAGAATTAACTAAACTAATAGGTGTTCTTCCATCTACTGTATTAAATTTATATCTATTACCTATGTATGCAGCTTGTTCAGGACCTGTTAAACTATTATAATAATCTTTTTCTGATCTAGTTAATGATTCAAAAAATCCTACTGGTAAATCTATACCTAATACATTATTAGCATATCCATATAATACTCCTGGATTTCCACTTCCAGTAGCAAATAAACCCTCAATTTCTTGATTTAATTCTGGTGCAATAGCACTAGAAATAGCTTCACTATCTAAAAATCTTATATCATCTTTAAATAATTTATGTGGTGATCCTGCTTTCATTTCTACTTCAAATGTTGACATTTCTTCAAATGAATCTGCAGGAGCATTTTCATCTTCAGGATCTTTTATTTTACCTCCTAAGAAAAATTGTGGTTGAATAGTTGCTTCTTGAGTAACTCCAGAATTTTCAAAAGCATCCCCATATTTCATACTAGGAGGAACTTCTGTAGTGTACATGTCAAATATATCTCCATTAGCTAGTAAAGTATTATCTACCTCACTATAAAATCTATAATATCTTCTACCATTCTCAGGATTTATTATCATATTTTTACCATCAACTACATTTCTCATAATATAGTCTTTGTTATCAAAATATTTATCCCATGTTTTACTAAACATATCAACATCAACTGTTTGAGTTAAAAAAGTTTTATTTTCTCCGTCTTCATTATTATATCTATATCCTTTAGTAACCTTTACATCTGCTGTATTATCAAAATTATTAGCCCAACCATTTATAGCTACCATGCTATTATCTCTTTGTTCTTCATTTTTACCATTAAAATTTATTTTATTTAAATTACTAATAGTCATAGGAAGATTATCTCCCAGCATAGGTTGAATAGCTTGATCTAAATAACCACCCAACTTAATTATTTCATCTGTCTTTGCATAGAAATCATTAATATATTTCCTATACTCTTTAATTGTTTTTTGAGGAAGGTTTTGAGCATTGTGTTTTAATTGAGTTTCGTAGTAAATAATAGAATTATCTGCTTCTTTAGTAAGATCTCCAATGATTTGTTCAGTAAGTTTAGGATCTACATTTTCATTACTAGCGTGAGGAGATGTAATCTTATCTCTATACTGTAAACTAAGATCAGTTAAAAAATCTAATTCTTTTGCTTTACGCTTCTTACTTATATCAATCAATTTGTTTTGAGTTGAATGAGCAGCTTCAATTATTTCTCTTTGTATATTGTAATCTTCTATTGCCATTTTGTATTATTTAAGATCCTCCTCCAATTGCAGATGAAGCTATATTACCTACCGCTGCAAACGTTGAAGCTGTAGTTTGAGCTTTAGCCATAGCCGCAGCGTTTTGTTGCTGTGCATATCCCATCATCTCTGCTTGGTATCTATTAATATCTTGGTTTGTTCTATTTTCTTGTGCTTTCCATTGGAATATTTCTCCCTCTACTTGTGAAGCTTCCATTCTAGCTCCTTGTTCCATTAACACATCTTGATACCTAGTAGTTGCCGCTACTTTCTGTTGTATCATAGCTTGTTCTCCTTGAGCTTTTAATTCAGCATTTTTAGCTTCTTGTTCTTCTATAGTAGCAGCTACATCCTTTTTACCTTTTAATGAAGCCATAGCTAAAGCTGTAGCTCCACCAGCACTAGCTCCAGTTTGTTCTAATGTATCTAAAGTGTTAGATAAAGAAATATCTGCTTCTTCAGCTTGCATTTCAGCTGCAGCTGTAGATACTTGAAGATTATTGTAGGGATTACTTATCTGCGCTGATAAATCACTCGCTAAAGAACTTAAATCTGTTACTCCAGCATAAGGATTAATAATTTCTTGTCTACCGTCTATCGCATCTTGTAGATTCATTTGAGCTCTCTCTTTAGCATTACGGGCTCTACGCATTTCTTTATGCTGCTTACCTGCTGCTACCGCTCCACCTACTGCTGTTGCTGCTGCGGCTACACCCGCGCCAATTAATACTGAACTTGCTACTGCCATTTTAAATAATTTTTATAATTTCATGAGATGGCTTTTCATCTACGTGCCACCCTAGTTTTTTATGCGTATCTATTAAATGTTTACTTCTTCCAATGCTAAACATATATTTTTTACCTTGTTCCCTACAAACCATTTCAGCTGTATTAATTAATAATTCTACAGCTTCTTTTCTATCTTTATCCTTATAATGTGGATTAGATACTATCCATTCTAATAATACTGCATCGGAATTAGTATAATATATAAATCCGGCTACAATAGGGACGTTATTTTTTTCTATTATGATTCCTCCAGTACCATTGTCTGGAAGAAAATTTCTGGTTACAGGTGTCCATCGCCACCATTTCCACCAATCAACTAGACAATCATAATCTTTGTCAGTTAATTTTCTTGCATTAAATTTCATATAATTTATCTGTTTATATAACTACTACCTACTGCAAAAAGTTCTTTACGTCCACCGTTGTCAGTGGATGCATCAGTTCTAAATGTAACGGTAGCATAAAAAGCTTTTATTCCAGTTTCTCTTTCTCCTCCAAATATTACTTCTCCTGCTCTTGCACCGGAATTATTTTTTATAGATGCATAATAAGTATTTTGTTTTCTACTAAACCCTGCTCTATATTGAACACCAGCATCTACATAAACACCTTCATCATAACTTGGTATTAAATTACTAGTATCCACATTGGTTAAACCTGGAGGAACTGAAGCAGGACCAGTAGGATCTGATTCTACCAATACACATTCCCATCCATTACTTCCTTCGTAGTTTATAGTTTTAAAAGTTTTAATTCTTGTAGGATCTGGATTAAATATAAATTGTACAGTCGATGCCGAAGATGTTCCATAGAACTCATTGTGATCATTAGTTTGATAATGTTGCCACAACTTTCCTTCATACCAACTATAAAAATTACCTACATTACTTTTCATTTGTTCTGGAATGAATGAATAAAAACTTACCCAACCTCCTGCTATTTCATCAAATGCTAAAGTATATTCAGTTATTCCTGGTACTCCTGTACATAATGGTCCATTCTTTAAAGACAATGTGTAATTCTTATTGTAAATATCATAGCATCCTTGGATAGCACCATTAGAATTATTAATAATACCTAAATTATCTCTAAACCAATCAATCATTCCATTGTTAGATATTTCCTCTATACCATTAGCACCTAATCTCAATACTGCACTTCTATCTTTATCAGTCCAATATTTATTATATCCATACACAGCAAATGAACCGGGATCATTTGATATACCAAAATTACCCTCAAAAGGTTGTACTTGTCCAATAACTAAATTTGTACTAGTAGATACTGGTTGACCTTCTGCTGTATAAATAGCATCTTTATCTATCAATGCTCTGTTTACTTTTCGTTCTTGAAGTATAATTAAATTAGTATTTTCTGAATATAGTTTTTGAATACTTCCACTTACCGGATCTACAGATCTAGTAATATCTTCACCTGTTGGAAATTGATTAGTGTTATTAATACCAGTTCTGGAATTAAATACTCCAGAATATATTAAAGAGTTACCTCTTTTTTGTTGATCTGGAGCTTCTTCTACTATATAAGCTTTTACACCAAAGTCTACACTTGTATTGTTAAATCCACCACGTATTCTAGCTTCTTCTATATACCAATCTTCATTTACATTTGGTTCAATATAACCATCTCCTCCATTATCTCTAGTAGTACCATTAGTAGTACCTGGAAAATTCTTTAATCTCTTCAACCAGAAGGAGTTAAAATATGATACCTCTAGTGTAACTGCCATTATAATTATTATTACTTGTTTTTTTAAATTCTTACTATGATCCCGTACAATTACCGCATAGTCCTCCAATTGTTCCACTTACTGAAGATCCTTCATAAGCATCCCAGAAATCTACCTGAAACGCATGGCATTCTGGTTCAGCACTTGCACCTGGTCCTGTTATTCCATTGTTTCTTACCGCGTATTCTCCTGGTGCATTAAAGAAATATAAGAAACAATTTATAGTACTTCCTACAGCTCCTACACTTAAATTAGTAGTAGCTGGTACTGCTACACCTGGACTAGTTGGAGAATCAACTGGATCTCCATTAGCAATAGCCGAAGGTACAGCTGGTTGCCATGTTCCACTTGGTGGTTTATGAAGAATAGTATAATCTGTTTCAGCTATATCTGGTAATGTTGCTCCTACTCTTAATAATTTTACTTGTAAAGCTAGTGTTCCTTTGTCTAATGAAGCCCCAAGAATTGGTCCTGGAGTTGGTAAAGGACATAAAGCTGGATCATAAGTTGTTCTTGCTGCTACGTTATAAAAAGCTAGACCTTGAGCAAAAGGATTTCCTGTACCCCATGGATCTTCTCCTACTATTCCACCACCTGCATTTGCTTGATTATAAGTCGCGTAAGATGGATTTGCTGCAAAATAATCTTGAGTACCTGTACCAAGAGCCGTAGCATTAGTAGGTCCTTTAAATCCAAAGTAAAATTCTGCTGGATGTCCTGGATTTACACCTGCATTAGGAGTTGTATTTCCACCTCCGTTAACAAAACCTCCTCCAGCTGCTACACCTCCATACCAACCTGTAGCTCCTCCAGAATAATAATCTGTAGTTGTACATATAGCTGGTGTCCATGTTATACCAGATGGTACTGTATAAGGATTTTGGTTAATAGGTGCTGCAGTTCCTGCCATATAGTTAGAACTAGTAGCAAATGTAGGGGTTTCCCTACAATCAAAAGGATAACCATTACTTCCTGAACAAATAGCTCTAGGAACTGATGGTGTTCCAAATTGTATTTTAAATTCTCCACCTCCAGTTAAAGATTCAACTGTAGTTGTTAATGGTCCACAAGTTGCACAATCTTTTGGAGCTGCAAAAAATGTATATAATGTATCTGGTTTAGGAGCTACTTGGCCTATAATAGTTGAATCCCAAGATAAATCTCCAGTAGAACAATCTACACTCCATATTTCACCATAGTTTGGACTTACTGTTTTCCCTAACTCCCATACTAAATTTGTTTGAGCACCAACCGAACTACCATTGTCTCCTTTAAATGCTCCATATACTGTTGTTGCTAATGGAGGATTAGTTACTTCAGCTGTGCCTCCTGGTGCTAATATATTACCTGGATTAGTTGTAGCTGCACTTTCTTCAAACCCTGTTACATTTGGTCTATAATTTAATAAACTTATTACTTGAGCATTATTTAAACTAGATACTAAAGGTCCATCAATTGTAGGTAGAGTAGCTTCATAAGAAATTGTATAAGTTCTTATTGCTGTACCGGGAGTAGGACTAATATTAAAATCTGCTGGTAGTATGTTTAATTCTAAATTCCATATACCTGCTCCTAAATTATCTAAAACAAATGGAGTAAGAGGATTCGCAGGATCTGTAGGATAAACTACTCCATTGTTATCTACTATGTTTGAGATAACCGCTGTAGCACTAGGTTGTACTGTTCCATCAGCATCTATAAAACTAAATCCATTAACCGCACTAGCTCCTATTATATCACTTTCATAAAAATCACCAACACTTTCTGTTACACCATCTACACCTGTAAAACTTAATCTTACTACTTCGTTTAATTCAACAAAGTTACCTGAGGTAGATGTTTCATAATATAACTCTAAATCAGTTGTAACTGGTTCAGTTTCACTAATACTTAAATAAGGTGTCATACATCTAATATCATTAGTTGCTACAGGATCAAAATCAAATTCTGTTACTCTAGCACCCAATGTAGCAAGTATATCTGGATTTAAATTAGGTTGTGATTCTTGAACCCCAACTGTTATAACTCCACCTAAAGGGTTTTGATCTATATTAAATACACTAGACAAAGCACCGGGTGTACCCCAAGCTACTTGTGGACCATTAATACTTAAGTTAGTATTAATTGTATTAGAATAAGGTCCTTGTGTTGCTAAAGGTGCTGCTCCTCCTGGAGTAAATGGTACGTTAGATACTTCTAAACCACCTGTTCCTACTGGAGCTATCGTAATAACTTCATCTTTAAATCTTCCTGGAAAATATTGACAATTCCATGGTTCTGTTCTTGTGTTATAATATAATGTACTACCTCCACCGCCTTCGTTGTTAATATCTGGATTATTTACTCGTCCAAATAAATTAACTGACGCTGCGAATTCCGTATCTAAAGGACCTACTTCTTGAAGATCTCTGGGTAATTTGTTTATATTATCACTAAATATAGGGGTTAATGCTAATTTACCAGCTCCTGTTTGTTCTATAACTGGATACCCAGCTATAAACCCGGGTAAATAAACATTATAATATTCTTGTTCTTGTTGTTTTATAACTATCTTATATGATTGCCAACCTAAAACATTAGGAGCCCAAACAGTTAAATTAATCACTGCATCGTTACCTCCACCGTTTACTATAACAGATTGACCATTAGCATATCCTGTACCAGGATTAACAATTCTTATACCAGTTATATCTCCACCTGCACCTACTGCAGTTACTTCTACTGTTAAACCAGATCCTTGACCTATTAAAGCTGGATCATACGATGTAGACAATGGTGTTGGACTAACTGCATATCCAGTTCCTGCGTTTAAAGGATCAACAGCTATTCTATCTACACTTGTGTTTTCATAAGCTTTATACAACCCTGGTTCACCAGTTGCCGTATTAACCTGAACAGCACTTATATTATTGTTTAATCTAACTCTTAATACACTTCCTAACCATTCATAAGTAGATACATCGTTTCCTCCTAAGGTTCCGGGAATATCACTTACTTCTTCCCACATTTTATACGGTACATAAATAGTTGATCCATCTACATTAGGTACATCATCATTAACTGATAATATAACGCTAGATTGTCTACCATATCTATCTCCTAACACAAATCCAGCTTGATAGTTTCTATTTTGTTTTAAAGTATGATTAGGGTATTGAATGTAATTATCATAATTTATAGATTTATCTGCTCTAAAAACTCCATAATCCATATTAATTGGAGGAGTATGTCCTTCTGTATAATTACCATATACTATTCTATTTGCTATAATTTCTTGACCAAGAGCTTTAACAGGAACTCTATCATATACTCTAGTGGTTTGACTTTGTGGAAGAGCTTTATAAGGTTTAATAGATTTATAATCATATGTAAAATAAAACTCAGTTGTAGATCCACCTGCGCCTGAAGGAATAGCTTTAACAAAATCAGTGAATGCTGTAGTAAGATTTACGGGTATAGTATCTACCACTCTTGTTATTAAACTATCTGATTCTTTATATAATATATCTATTTCTTTAATTTGATAGTTATCTATTAACGAAGCTGTAGCAGTAGCAACATCTATTCGACCTAATGGAAAAGGAATTTGTAAACCTATATTATTAATTCTATTTTCAAACCAAGATACTATAGTAGAAGTATAAGCATCTATCATATCTTGTTCACTAGGATTAGAACCTAAACCGAAAAATCCATATTGTTTAGGGATATAACATATCTGTGTAAATGGAGCGCTTACAGAATACTCATTATCTACAAATTTAAATCTATAACTAAATCTAACATATTTTTCTTCTATTAAATCAGGATCTCCTTTAAACAAAGGATCATAATTTGGATTAGCAGAAACACTTACTTCTTCCGTACCTGTTACTACAGTAATATCTCTTGTTAAAGTAATAACTATATTACCTGGAATACCTGGTGTAATAGAATCAATAGATTGAATTCTAACATCATCAGCTGTAGATATATTTAAATCTGGACTTACTATTAAATCTCCCACTACTGGAGTAGGTTGTGGACCTTCTGTAGTAGCATTATCAAAATTATATACTAATTGAACCGCGTTACCAGCAGCAATTGCACCAGCTGCTAAACTATCTAAAGTAGTATCAAACCCATTATCTGCTAATTTATTAGATTCATTAGTCATAGTAGGTCTACTAAAACTTAATTCTAATCCAGCAACAGGATTTGTTGGTTGTTCTAAAAAGTTATTATATATTGTTACGTCGTTACCATCAATTTTTATAACCTCCCATAATTCTTCATCAGTTTGATCAGTAAAACCTGTTACTAAATCTCCAGGTTCTATTCCATCAACAAGATTCATGGTTAATATATATCCACGTAAAGGCGCCGTAGCAACTACTCCACTTGTACATGTTTGAATACTTCTATTAAAAATTATAGGAGTTTCATAAGGATAATATTTAGCTACAGATATTTGATCTTCGGTAGTATAATATGTAGGCCAATATAAATTAGTTTCATTAGCTGTAATAATATTAATTCTTCTAGGTTGATTATTATTATCTGTAAAGAATAATAACTCTTCTAATTTATTAATACCATAAATAGGATAATTTTGATTAAAATTTAAAAAAGCTCCTCTTACTAATAAAGTTAATTGATTATTAACCGTGTTATAAGAATGAATCATGTTTGCCCAACCTATAACAACTTCTTGTCCACCACTAATAGTAACACTAGCACTTAACACTATATCTGATGCGTTTATTTCTAAAACTAAAGCTTGATTACCAGGATTACTTCCATTAGGAATTTGAAATAACATTCCTACTTGTATACCCAGAGTGGTACAATTAACAACTGTTCCTCCCGCGTCTTCTAATCTTATAGTAGTTCCTGATTGTAAACCATTAGAATAAGTTATTATATCTCTAGGACATATAGTATCTGCGGGTAATCCTTGACATACTGGATTCCACGCGGTACTCATAAAATATAGAGTATTATTTGTATCATCACTAAAACTTCCTATTACTTTAGCATTATATCCTAAAGGTATAGGTAATGTACTTGAGCCATCAAAACCGGTATAAAGCCTAGCGATTTCTAGAGTTCCTCTTATATTCTCAAATTCTCCAACATCAGATCCTTCTGATCTACTTATTTGTAAATTTAAAGCATCGCGATATTCACCATTTGGTACTAATCTATCGTCCAAATCTTTATTCATTTTGGACTTTAGAAAGGTATTCTTAATTTCTGGCATAGTTTATCTTTTTATCCACTTGGCTTTACCTCTCATTACTTGAACTATTTCATCAAGTTTAATGTTAGATAATCTTATTTTTGCATTTCTTAATTTAGCACTTGATTCTCTTTTATATCTTTGTACTATATACTCTGGTTGTCCTACTCTAGAAGCTAATATAGCATGGTTTAGATATGAGTAGATCGCATCTTCTGCTAATTTAGGTACTCTACTATCTAAATCATAAGCAAGTCCATCTGAGATGTATTCTAGAATTATCAATCTTCCTCTTAAATTACTAGAAAATGATACTTTTCCTTCTCTTTCATTCATTGTAAACCATCCATTTCGTTGAGCATATTGAGGATCCATTCCATATTGTTCACCCCAACCCCAATACCAATAGCCACCGTAGCCCCAATTATATCCCCACCAATCTAAACCTTCATTGTATTGTTGGAAATCATAATTTTGACTTATTAAATTTGTATTAGCTGTAGCCCATCTTTCTTCTGTTATTGAGGTTCCTTCTAAATTTTCTCCAAAATTATCTTGAGTTGGTACTCCTTTACTATCTTGTAATGGTAGATTATAAGGACTATCTGTTAAATTGTTTGATGGATATATAATACGTTGAACACCTAACTTATCTATCCAAGACATGCGTACATAATTAACATAATCTTGAGGTAATATTACGCTCAAACTAGGTGGTATATTTAATTCTTGTGATTTAATTGATTTCAAAGTATCATAACTAAATTCTTGTAAAGCTCTTTTTACATGGAAAATTACATCAGTTCTATTAACTCTAGGAACTAATTTATCTTGACCAACAAATCCTACTATATAGTTATTTACTATATCTTCTAGTGTAACATATGAATAGTTACCATAGTTTTGTTCAGTAGTAGTTCCATAAGCGTCTCTATTACCATAATCTCCACCATCTAATCTTTTTAATTGACAAACTAAAACATTGTTTTGTGGTAAAGGATTTGGTACGCCAGCTACTTCTAAAGTAATTCTACTGTCTCCATTGCCTAATATCTCTAATCTATATTCAGTTATATATTCTGTATATGTTAAACCATCAGGACTAGAATATAATTTAAAATTATTTAAAGCATAATCAACTTCGTTAGGATCCCAACTTCCCAATACCAATTCCTGATCAAATGTAAAAGTAAAAACTGATTGCCCTGCTACTGCTTCTACTACAAATCCCTGCGCGCCCGCGTAATATTGTCTATTAGTGTTGGTGATTAATCCACCATCTGGTGTTGTATTCATTTATTAACTTTTTTCATTAGTTTCTTCTGTCGCTACAGCTTGAGAAGCTACTTGTATTATTGTAGGATCATTTATTATTACTCCAGAGAATGCTAAGATTCTCATAATAATTTCTGTTTGTTCTGTTATATCTAATTCAAAATTAGTAGAACTAGTAGCACTATATATAAATTGCCCTAAACCACCTACAGTGTAATTCCATACTACATCTGCTGGTTTTCTTAGATAAGTTATAGTCACATTATTCTGTATACTTGTAGGATACAAATATAATAAATCATTCTCATAATTATATAATGGAAAACTTTCACTTGGTTGAGTTAACGGGGAAAGTAATAATTGTGTTAACTCATTTGGTTGTACATACTGTGCAATTTTAGCTCCTTTATAAATTACTGTACCTAATCTATAAAAATCACTTGGAAATAACTGGATAACTAATGTTTGTCCAATTGCTGGTGCTACTGTCATAGTCAACTGGTTTCCACCAGCATTCCAAGTATAATCAATACCTACTGCTTGTTCTACTCCATCTAAGAAAACCTTTACATCTGCTCCGTTAGATTGAGCTGTTGTCCAAGCTGTTACATCAAAGATAGTATTTAATCCATCAATAGGTGGATTACCTACAAATGTTTGTACGACTGTAGGTACAGTGCTTACTGTAGGTAAAGTAAAATGTGGACCTACAAAAGTTGCAGTTCCACTAGTTTGGAAGAATTGTAATTTTTCTTCAATATTTTTTATTCGGTTAGCATATTCAGTATCATTTTGAGGTACACGATACTGTTGATTTAAATCACTAGCATATGCTTCAAACATAGTTAGTTGAACTTGAGTCGCTACTTTGTTGAACTCGTCCGGAGTCATATAACCTCTTTGTTGTTGGTTAAGTATTAACAAGACGGTTTTATAAACTATATCTACGTTTACTGCCATTATATTTTTATTAATTTAATATAAAGGCGGACGAATCCGCCTTTATTATTATGTATTAGTTTAGTCTTTTTTCTATAGACCTAAACACTTCAACACCTTCGTCGGTTTTAAACCAAGCCGCTAATGCTGAATAAGGATTTTCATCAAATGGTACTGTTATTAATTTTCTATCATTGCTACCCCAATGCACCGATCTATTGTCTTGTGAAATATAAATAATATTATTTTCCACCGCATTGATTGCAAAGTTTCTTAACTGTACATTTTCATCAGCTGCTAGAGCTAAGAATAATCTTGGATTCTTTTTAGCAAGTAATAATAAATCTCTTCTTAATTCTTTAGAAGACATTTT
>Ga0114925_10001049_pt1 | contig 13293 bp, 9 predicted proteins | sample SumtaG_2_FD_87287 | JGI IMG/M metagenome (GOLD analysis project Ga0114925, IMG submission 87287) | Deep subsurface microbial communities from Indian Ocean to uncover new lineages of life (NeLLi) - Sumatra_00607 metaG | ecosystem: Environmental > Aquatic > Marine > Oceanic > Sediment | place... | reverse complement strand
GCCCTTAGTAACGAACCTGAGATACTTATTGCTGATGAGCCCACGGGTGAGTTAGATACAAAAATGGGTATGGAGATTGTACAATTACTTCGTGATTTGAATAAAGAATTAAATCAAACCATATTAATGGTTACGCATGATCCCGCAGTAGGAGCCCTTGCAGAAAGAACATTAAGAATGAGGGATGGAAAGATCATTGACACTAAAAAATTACTATATCTAAGAGGAAAGGAAAAAGAACGTTTACAAAAAGAACGAGAGATACTAGATAGACAAATTAATATCATCAAAAAGACAGTGCTAAATTTAGGTATAAAATTTACTAAATTGCAAATTGGAGAGATATCCGAAGAGTGTGAAGTAAAAGACGACACTCTAATCATCGAAACCATAAAAAACATGATTAGTAATAAGGAAATATATGGTCAATATTTTAAAAGTACAAAATCAGTTGCGTTTGACCAACAAGCAAATATTGACGAAATCGACGAATTAATGAAGCAGTTCGAGAAATGGGAGAAAGAAAGTTCCCACAAAAAACTATAATTTTTTTTTTATTATTTATTTAGTTAATTAAAGAACTTACAAATGTTATAGTTAAAAATTATATATGATAGAATCAATTATATGAATTGAGAATGTCAAAGAATACAGATCAATAAGGGGGATATATGTCAATGAATTCTATGCGAATGATAATAAAATATTGGTTCAAATCAAAAAGAGAATTTTTAATAGCACTTGGACTCATACTCCTCTCAACACTATTCACTTTAATGATTCCAATCTTCATAGGGAGACTTGTAGGCGGATTAAGTCCAGATGGTGGTACTCGAGTTAATGAATTAGATTTATGGATTAACTTTATTTTTATAGTTCTTTTTGCTACTCTTACTTTTATTATAGGACGTGCAGGAAACATGAAAGGTGCAGTAGTAGCATCAGCAGCCTTATATCATCTACGTGCTGACATTCATAATGCAATTTACCGGCAATCCTTTTCCTATTTTGATAAAACAGAAACTGGGCAATTAGTTGCGAGAGCTACTAGTGATGTAGAAGAAACTCAGATGATATTTGGATTTGGACTAATAATGGGGCTTAATGGATTACTTCTATTAACTGGAATTATGATCTTATCCTTTTTCCTTAGTTCACAGTTAGCTTTGATTTTTATTGTAATAGTACCTATTTCATTATCGGTTTCAGTAATTCTTGCTAAAAAATTAAAACCTATTTATGCTGAAACCCGTGAAAGCTTTGGTGAACTAACAAATACAATACGAGAAAATATTATTGGAGCTCAAGTTGTACGTATGTTCAGTAATCAAGAAAAGGAACGTAATAAATTTACTAAAAATAATACTCGTTTCTATAATGCTAGTGTTCGATCAGTTAAGATTAACTCTCTCACTATGCCTTTCAACTTTTTATTAATTGGATTGATGATAATTTTAGTATTGTTTGTTGGAGGAAATTTAATTCTTGAAGGATATATAACATTGGAAACCTTAGTAACTTTTCAAGCATATGTAAGCTTAACGATGTTCCCTTTAGTAATGCTTGGTCAAATGATGTTAATGTATGTCCAAGCAGATGCTGCCCTAACCCGTGTTAGGGAAGTTTTAGAATCAACTCCTGATGTAAAAGACTTTCCAAATGCTATACCAATTGAAAAATTAGAAGGCAATGTGAAATTCGAAAACGTTTCTTTTGGTTATACTTCGGAGAATCGTATTCTCAAAGATATATCTTTTGAGGTTCCTGCCGGAAAAAAGTTGGCAATACTAGGAACAACCGGGTCAGGAAAATCGACAATTATAAATCTATTACCTCGTTTTTACGAAATCAATAATGGAATTATCAAAATTGACGATAAAGATATCCGTAATTATTTGCTTAAAGATCTTCGAAAAAATATTAGTATTGTTTCTCAGGAAACATTTCTATTCAATAAAAGTATAAAAGAAAATATTTCTTTTGGAAAAATGAGCGCAACCATGGAAGATATTATTGAGGCTGCAAAAGTAGCAAATTTACATGGATTTGTAGAAACATTGCCAGAAGGATATGATACTAAAGTAGGGGAGAGAGGCACGAGATTATCTGGAGGGCAAAAGCAACGCCTATCGATAGCAAGAGCTCTTATAATTAAGCCTAAAATCTTAATATTTGATGACTCTACAAGTTCTGTTGATGTCGAAACTGAATTCAAAATTCAAACTGCTTTAGAAGAAATTATGAAAGACACAACTACATTCATTATAACTCAGCGTATTTCAACAATACGCAATGCAGATCAGATATTAGTTTTGGATCAAGGACGAGTTGTAGGATTAGGATCTCATGATCAATTAATTGATAATAATTCATTATATAGACAAATATATGAAACTTTATTTCAAAAACAGAAGACTAAATCTTCTACTAATCAAGAACAAATCGAAGGAGATTATTAAAAAATGAGTAAAAATAACCACGATCACAATGAAGAAGAAGTAGAAATTAGAAAACCATCGATAACTGGTCATCGAGGACCAATGATGTTTAATGAAGAAAAAGCAAAATTTGATCATCCTCGAAAGGATTTATGGAAATTTCTATTTTCTTATCTTATACCCTATAAAAGAAGATTAATTTTCTATTTAATTTTATTATTAGCAGGAACGGCAATCATGTCTTTGAACCCTATTATAGTAGCAAATATAATTGATAATGGAATAATTCCTGGAGATTCTCAATATATCCTCACCTTGGCTATCATCTTTCTTTCTTTAATGTTATTTATGGCAGTTACCAATTTTATAGCCCAATATGGCATGGCAAAAGCATCTCAAAAGGTTGTTTTTGAAATTAGAAATGATATTTTTTCAAAACTACAAGATATGTCTTTAGCTTATTTTGATACAAGACCATCTGGAGATATTATTTCAATTGCTACTAATGACGTTGATCAATTGAATCAATTAGTTGGTGGTCAATTTGTTCAAATAATTACTAGCATAGTAGGAATATCATTGACAATCCTTTTTATGTATATGCTTAATCCCCTTTTAGCTACGTTAAGCTTGATCGTGTTTCCAATATTTTTACTAATGTTAAAATTATTCAAAAAGATAGTTACTGGAGTTTTCAAAGAAACTAGAAAAAGTATTAGTAAGGTAACCTCTTCTATACAAGAGAATATAGCTGGAGCAAAGATTGTGCTAGCATATGGTCAAGAAGATAGAGCCTCTTCTGAGTTTGATGAAGCCAATAGACAAAATTATGATGCTATGTTAAGAGTTAGACAAATAATGTCTTCATTCTTCCCTTTTGTTGTTTTTGTTACAACAATGATAACTGCGAGCATAATATTAATAGGGGGGTTTGCAGTGTTAGGAAATGTATCAATTCTAGGAATGACAATTTCTGTTGGGGTACTCAGCGCCTTTGTAATAATTCTATCTCAATTTTTCCGTCCTTTTATGACACTAATGCAAATTCAACAAATTATTGAATCTGCTTTAGCGGCAACTGACAGGATTCAATCATTACTGGAAGAGAGCGTGGAAATACCTGATGCCGAATATCCCGAAGAATTTACTGATGTGAATGGAGAAGTACAGTTTATCGATGTGAGTTTTGGATATAACATTAATGGAGATGAAATTGTACATGCTGATATAACTAAATCACCAGTAGTTCAACCTCAACAAGAAGGAAATATCATGCAAAGTATGATGGCTCAGAATCCGATGATGAAAAGAGCGTTCGACATGATAAAATCTTTTCCCGAACCATATTCATCTTTCATTATGAGAAATGTGATGAAAATGCCCCAAGATATCAGAATGAGATTATTTATGGGATTGATGGGTAGTAAGCCCTCAGAGGCTCCTAAAAAGATAGATAAAATCTTAGCAGAATTTCAATACGCTGTACCAAATACCGAGATGGCCAAAAAGCATCCTGATTATAAAACCAGATTCAAAATGAAAGCTTCCATGACCCAAGGAACTCCAACTAAAGGAGAAGATAGACCCTCTATGTCTATGGGTGGAATAATGCCTAATAATCCAGGTATGATTCTAATGATGGCAAAAGGTTTGGAGCGAATGTTGAGTAAGCAACCTACCCTTCAGCAATCTGGAGAAGGAATGGGGGGTGGAACGGGTGGTATGATGGGAGGAGGGGGTATGGCAAGCATGTCACCTAAAGGGCTCGCTCGCATGCTAGCAAGTATGAAAGTTCCTCCAGAAATATTTGATGAGTTCCCGAAAGTTGTCAAGGATTACATTAACGAGCAAAAGAAATTAATATTACATGAACAATCAAGAGGATATGTATTAGAGAATGTAAACTTTAGTGTCCCTGCAGGAACAACATTAGCAATTGTTGGTGAAACTGGAGCGGGCAAAACAACAATGATAAAATTAATAGCTCGCTTCTATGATGTAAATAAGGGTTCAATCTCGATTGATGGGTTAGACCTCCGGAAAGTTCGTAAAAATAACTTGAGAGACTTGATTGGTTTAGTACCACAAGATGCTTTTATTTTCACGGGAACAATTAAAGAAAACCTACTATATGCATTTGAAAAAATAACTCCAGAAATTGAAGAAAAAATGATTCAAGTTTCTAAATTTTTAGGTTTGCATAATTTCATCGAAACATTACATAAGAAATATGATACAAAATTGAAAGAAAATGGCTCTAATATATCCATTGGACAAAGACAATTAATCGCCTTCGCAAGAGCATTAATTACAGATCCGAAAATTCTAATATTAGATGAGGCAACAAGTTCTGTCGATCCATATACAGAAACCTTGATTCAAGACGCATTAAACAAGGCACGAAAGGGACGTACTACAATTATTATCGCCCATCGCCTTTCGACGATAAAGAATGCTGACCATATAATTGTCATAGGAAAGGAAAATCATGGTGTTTTAGAAGAGGGAAGTCATAAAAGCCTAATAGAACAAGGGGGAAAGTATAAATACCTTTTAGAGATGCAACATCGAGAAATTGATGTTAAAAATTAATTCTATATCTTTTTTACAAAATTTTTTTTCAATATGATCACCTTTTTTTATATAAACAACAATATGTTTAAGTAAGACTTAAACAATTTAGAGTGAGAAATTATTCCATTTTATACTTTTCAAGAACAAAAAATCTATTTTGAAATTAAGGAATCTAAATCAAATAAAGCCATAATTTTTATCCACGGATCAGGATCTGGCTCGCAAATTTGGAAGAATCAGTTAGAACTTGATTTAGATTATAATTTAATTGCAATTGATTTGCCATCTCATTTTAAATCCGATTATTATTCTAATATTTCATTGGTTTTATATTTGGATGCGTTAATTGGATTAATTGACCATTTAAGATATCAAGAAGTTATCTTATGCGGTCATTCTTTAGGAGGCGCAATTGCTCAAGCATATTATTTCAAATATCCTAAGGATCTCAGGGCTTTAATCCTTGTTGGAACTGGCGCTCGATTAAGAGTTTCACCAGCAATTTTGGAAGCAACCCAAAAAGATATTAAACAATATATCGATACTATACCCGTAGGTGCATTTTTTAAGAAGACTTCAAAAGATATTATCAATCAGTTCGTTTCTGATACTTCAAAGTTAAAGCCAGCTGTAATTTATACGGATTATAAAATATGCGATAGCTTCGACACTCTCGAAAATACCAGTAAAATAAATGTTCCTTGTTTAATAATTTGCGGTAATAAGGATCTCTTAACTCCTCCCAAATACTCTCAGTTTTTTAAAGAAAAAATCAAGAACTCAAAATTAGTTATAGTAAAGAACGCTGCACATATGGTCATGCTTGAAAAACCTACGGACGTTGATAAAGCAATTGAGGAATTTGTGAATTCCCTTTAATATTAAACCCCTGCTTAAAAGACCATCGGAAGTTAATAAAGCAATCAAAGATTTTATTAAAAAATAATTTATTAACGATATCGTACGTTATAGAAAAAGAATTTAAGAATCTCTAAATCTCTAGTCTTATTTTTTTTATAATTCGAAAGTGATTATTTATAGATAATAATGTTCTTATTTCTTATTTAAGAATGACAAAAAGTAACGAAAAAGACTACAACGATTTTTTTCATAAAGGATTGGATTATTTTCATAGAGGAGAACTTGAAAATTCTCTTAAATTCTATAATAAAGCAATAAAACTAAATCCACTGCGTTCAAATATATGGGCTAATAGAGCTCAAGTTCTATATAAAATGAAAAACTACGATGAAGCCTTTAAAAGTGCAAAAAAGAATTATTCTAGTTTCGGTTATAGTTTCTTTGATTTTTTTTTTTCTTTTAAATATTTTTTATATTAGTAGTAATTAATTCTTTTATTAGACAAAAGCAAAAATAATAAGATAAAATCTAAGTATCAATGATTAACTCTTTAGATGAAGATCCGCAATTTGGGACACGATTTATTATTTCGGCAGGTTTAGGGATAACCACTTTAATTTTCTCATTTTATATGGAAATTTCATGGGAACAAGGATTGTTAATAGCTGTCGGGCTCATACTTATGTTTAGTTTTTTACTTAAAATGCATGATCATATCATTCTTCTCTTTCATGGGTGTTGTATACTTGCCTTTTTTTATCTACTTCAAACTTATTTTATCTTAGAAGCAAAATTCATGATTGGTTATATTAGCTCCGATATCGTGAATATTTTAGCTATTTTTCCGCTTTCTGATTACCTGATTTATATGTTCAGTATTATTGGTTTATTCCTCATCCTCCCTTTTATTTATAGGATGAAAAAAAAATATCGTGTGTCTACCATAATCATCTATAGTTTGATTTCTGCTTCTATCTGCTCGTTTATATTCTTTACAAGTATTTCACCTTCTTATGATGTATATCAATTAACACCTCTATCATTAGATAATTATATTGCTCTTTTTTTACTCTATTATTTCTATATTTTTATTGTGGTTTTTATAGGTTTTTTCATATTAGAGACTAGTCGCGAAATATCTACCATAATAGAAATTCAACAGGTGGTTAGCGAAGTTATGGAAGACTCTTTAGAAACTTCAGAGAATAATCAGATTTTAGTAAATAAACAGAATAAAATGATAAATAAAAATAATCCTCCTAATGAAGTTTTAAATGAGATGGTAGAAAAATATAAAAAGTACAGAAGTTGGAAAAGAGTCTCAGAAGATTATGATGATTATACAGATTGGATAATTAGAGCGCGTGTAAAAGAATTTTTGGGGGAAGAGAATTATAGAAAACTCTTAGGAAAGGAACCACCAAAAAAATATAGAAGCTCAAAAAAACGGATTGATGATCAGGTTATTGAAGCCATTATAATTAATATTAAAAAAACTGCAAAGGATAAAGGAATCAAACTCAAAATGTTTTTTCAGCAATTACAGGAATTTAAAGATCCCCCATCCGATATAAAAAGAGTTATTTTCGAATCATCTGCAATTCTCCTTCAGAAAATCATCACACAAGGTAATCTACCAGTACTAGAAGCCAGAACTTATCAAACCTCATTAGGAAAGAGTTATATCAAAAGAGGGGAAGAGGGTTTTGATTATTTTAATTTATATAGCCATGTAATATATGAAATCCACTCCTTATTTAATATGGGTACAGACACAGATATTTATATCGGGCACACAGAGAAAGCAATAAAAAGAAGATTTGAATATCATATAGATGATTCTATAAAAGGATATGCAAAAGAATGGGATTTCCCCTCTAGAATGATCGAGAAAGCTATTTTACTTGCGATTAGGAAAGAGGTGATTGACCTAGAACAATTCATTACTGAATATCAAGCTTTATCAATAGATAAACGGTTAAGTGTTAGGGATAAATTGGCAGATATCCTTTTAAATAAATATTTTAAGATAAATATTCTTGAAAAACATTATACCAAAAATAAAGTAAGTGAGCGCGAGAAATGGTATAAAGAGAATTACCCAAATTACAACGGAACTGTTTTTCCTTACGGTCTTAATATGCATTCTTATGCTGAAAGTGTTGGCGAATATGTTGCTTTGCCTCTATATGATATTGCTTTTATGATCTCTATTGGATATCGGGTACCAGAAATTTCTAAAATTATTATAAAATTATATGGTATAAAGGAAGCATCTGAGGATAATGTTTATTCCCGTATATCTCAGTTTTTTAATGGTATTGAAAATGCTGAAGATAAATTTCTAAGAATAGTTGTTCAATCAATAATAGAAAGATTTCCAAATTTAACAGGTGATCAAATTGGAAAACTTATTCATCGCAGGAGCGGCAGACAATTTTTTGATTCCCAAGGATGTCCGTTTAAAAGATGGTTTGGAGATTTCAAGCTCAATGAAGTGAAAAAAGCAGTTTCGATTGATGGTTTTAATTGGAATAATGTTGATTATTTTATTGAAGAAATAAGGAAAGGTAATTATATAAAGGGACATTTTAAATCTCAGTGGATTGAACTATTTATTAAGGGTGTTTCTAATGAAGAATTGGCAAAATTCGCCGGTTATAAACACGCAGATTCATTTAGAAAGCACTTTTTTAAATTAAAAGAAAGTACAAAAGCGTTTAATGTTTCAAATAGAAAAGAAGCTGTAAAAAAGTATAGAAAACTAAAAACGATAGAAACATTGAGAAATAGCAAAGCTCCCTCTTTTTCAACATTAGAATATCTATACACAGATATATTTGGATTTCAAAGTAGGAAAGAATATGTAGAGAAATATAAGGATTCTAGCGGTGGAGATTTCCTTTTTAAAAGAGCTCTTAAAAATTATTTTGAGAAATTATTTGATGGAATGTCATTAAATGAAATAATTGAAAGATAAAATCATTAAATTTTATAGTTATAAAGAGCTATTTTCATTAATTCGCTATAAAACAATTTTGATTTATGCGCACTTACACTTACGGACCATTTCAGTCCAGACGCCTTAAACTCTCATTAGGAGTAGATATATTACCAAAGAAAAAATGTTGTACTTATGATTGCGTTTATTGTGAAATTGGCCCTACTGGACTTAGTCAATTAGTGTCTCCAGAGTATAGAATAAAATCACCTCCATCTAATAATTTTCGAAAAGAATTAATTGATATCTTAAAATATGTGCCTCATCTTAATTCAATCACGTTTGGCTACAACGGAGAGCCTACTCTAAACGAAAATATTCTTGATTTCCTGAAAATAGCTAAAGAAGTAAGGGAAGAAATAAAATGGACTGATAAGCCACCATTACTTACACTATTCACGAATTCTAGTACGTTATATTCAAAGGAGATACGTGATCGGGTAAAACAATTTGACCTCGTTTTAGCAAAATTGGATGCCGGAACTGAAGAAGTTTTTCAAACGACAAATAGGCCCCATATAGATACACCCAATCTTGAAATTGTTATTGATTCTCTTATTAAACTGAAAAAAGAAATGCCAGAGAAAAATAAATTGGCAATCCAATGTTTAATTTATAGATCACACAAAAATGATTTCATTCCAAATAATAACTCTAAAAATATTGAAAAATTAGCTCACGCAATTAAAAATATTAAACCTAATTTTGTTCAAATATATTCTATTGCTAGAATTCCTGCTAAATACTTTCCTTTTGCAATAGATGAAGAGAGAAAGAAAGAGATTGTAAAAGTATTTAATGAAATTATCAATGACAATTCAGTAGAAGTAAATTATTATTAAATTTTATATTAACAAATTATATTTAAGGATCTTTTTAGGTGATTAAAATAGTTGAAAAGTATATCATAGGAGTCGATATTGGTGGCACGTGGATTCGAGTTGCGATTTGCACCGCAGATTTAAATGAAGATAATATTAAATTGAAAATAACAGGAACTCTAAAAGAAGATAAATATTCAATAAGCACTTCCGTTTGCCAATTATTATCAGATTTATTATTAGAAAATAATATTCAAAAGGAACAAGTTTTAGGTATTGGTTTAGCGACAGCTGGACCTATAGATATGGAGAAGGGTGAGGTTTTTAATAACGCTAATTTAGGATTTAAAGCTATACCTATAAAGGAGCCAATAGAACGAAGATTTCCAGGAATCCCAATCTACTTAATTAATGATTGTAATGGAGCTGTATTGGGAGTACATTATTTTGAGGCTGACGAAGATGAAAAAGACAATTTAGTTTACATTACTATGTCAACGGGAATAGGAGGTGGCGTTATATGTAATGGACATCTATTGCTAGGAAAGGAAGGAAATGCAGCAGAAATTGGTCACGGAATTGTAGAGCCAAATAGCACTCTTTTATGTAATTGTGGCGCTTATGGATGTTGGGAGATATATAGCTCAGGAACAGGGGTTAGGTCTAGGACTTTAGAGGCTTTAAGGGAAGGAGAGCTAGATTCGGTTATATTAATGCGTATAGCGAAATATAACCATGGAAAGATCACAGCTAAGGAAGTTTTTCAGGCTGCAAGGGAAGGAGATGAGTTATCTAAAAAGATCGTAGGTGAATGCGTATTTTATACTAAAGTTGGTATTGGTCTAATCAATAATTTTTACGATTGCTCAACGATATATTTTGGAGGATCAATGATGAATGATAAAGAACAGATTATTCCGCTAATTATCGAGCAGTTTGAGGTAGATCCATTAAGATTTACAATAAATCATCCACCTAAAATAAAATTAACGAATCTCGGAGATGAAGTGGGCTTACGAGGTGCTTTAGCTTTAGTTAATTATAGATCTGAAGGAAATCCAATAGTACAATAACATAATTTAAACAATTTGATAAGATAATTAGAATGGAGACTGAGAACTTAATTTTTACGACCAGTGGAATACGAGGAATATTTGGAAAAGACCTAACTCTAGACATAGCTAAAAAGATTGCAATAGCATTTGGTCTATGGCTTCCTGATAAACGTGTTATAATAGGTCGAGACACTCGTCCTAGTGGTCTGGAGTTAGAAAAAGTTATAATCGAAGGGCTAATAGCTGCAGACTGTAAAGTTATTAATTTGAGCATTTGTCCTACACCAGCAATAATATTTAAAAAGAATCAATTGAATATTCCTGCGGGTATAATAATTTCTGGGTCACATAATCCCCCTGAATGGAATGCTTTGAAATTATTATTTGGTACAACATTTTTGAGTAATTCAGAGTTAGATCAAATCTCCGAAATTTTAAAGAATATTTCTTTAAATGATTATAGAAGTATTAATCCCGAAAAGATAAAATCTATTGAAAAGATTGACGCCATACAAGATTACATTCAAGCAATATACAAAAAATTTGATGTTGAAAAAATTAAAGAGAAAAATAAGCTTAAGGTGGTAGTTGATACTGGAGCCGGAGCTGGAAAATATATAACACCACAGTTATTGGAAGGACTGGGGTGTGAAGTTAAATTAGTAAATAATGATCTTTACATAGATAACGATTTTCCTCGTGGTATCGAGCCTATAGAAAAGAATTTAAAAGATTTGATAATGATTATATGGAGAGGAAAGTATGATATTGGATTTGCTCATGATTGCGACGCTGATAGACTTGCAATTATTGGAGATGATTACAGATGGTATCCAGAAGACATAAGCTTGGCTCTTATAACTAAATTTTCTTTAGAGAAATTTAAAAAAATTGATAGAAAAACTATTTTTGTTACTAATATTGCATCATCATTAATATTTGAAGAACTGGCAAAAGAATATAATGCTGAAGTTATTAGAACTCCGATCGGAGAGAGATATTTAGCTGAAACGATGGAGGATTTGATTAAGAAGGAATCATCGGAATCAAGAGAAACCATTATTTTTGGGGGTGAAGGTTCTTGTGGGGGGATTATGGATCCCTATTTTAATAATGCAAGAGATGGGATCTATGCTGCTGCAAAAATTATTGAGTTATTAGTGGAAACGGGAGAAAAAATATCGAATTTAGTGGCAAAATTGCCAAAATTTTATTCATTTCGAGAAAAAATTGAATATCCTAAGAAAGAGATAAGTCAGATAATAAAAATGGTTAAAAAAGAGCTAATATCTGAAGGAGAAATAGTTCAGGAAATTGGCAATGATCTTAGATTTGGTGAAGGAAATGAGTGGTTTACATTAATACACCCAAGTAATACAGAGCCAATAATTAGGGTTATTAGTGAGGCCAAGAGGGAATCTCTTGCTAGGGTCTTTTGTGAAACTACTGCGGAATTGGTGAGAATGATTATCTCTAAAATATAATTGATTCACTTTCTATTTGTTTAAATATGATTTTTCCCACTTGATTCCCATCGATCTCCTTAAATATCTCATTAAGATCGATAGATTTTTAAACAATGTGAGGAAATAAAATAATAATAATAAAAATTTGTGAGTTATTTCATGGCAATTAGTATTAAAAATAGGAAATGGACTAATAGAGTAATCGTATTATTCCGTACTCCGGCTGGTTATAATTATTCAGCCATGAACAAGATGTTTTTCTTAATTTGAAAGACATTTTGATTGCACAAAATTTGCATCTTTTCATCGATATTACAATCTAACCAGTACTATCTTAGACATCATCCGTTTATTGCGAGAATCATTTTCTTTTTTATAACCAATTGCATCTTATTCTTAGAATATCTCTCAGAATTTATAGAAGGATGCAAATTTTGTTTTATTATCTAAAATAATCAATTTTTTTAAAAAACAATAGAAAAAGATGGGAGGAAAATGATAGAATTAGAAAAAAATAGCGAGAATGGAAAGGATCACCAAGGAAAGGATCCAGTCAAAGGAGAAATAAATTATCAGGCCAATATTTGGAAGTCCTATTTATTTCAATTTTTCATTGGTTTTCATTTGATTTCAGGAATTCTGATACCCTTCTTTCTAACCTGGGGGCAGTTAACATTCTTTGAAGTTATGCTATTAGAAGGATATTTCACATTAGCCATATTTGCATTTGAAATACCATGTGGCGCCATTTCTGATTATTTGAGCAGGAAGTTTTCATTATTTTTAGCAGGAATAACATTGGCACTTGCAGCTGTTGTTTATTCAAGTATACCAAATATTTTTATTTTTATTATTGGAGAAACGTTGTTTGCTTTCGGAGTAGCATTAATATCTGGAACGGCTGAGGCTATTTTATATGATACATTAAGAAAATTGGAAAAGGAAGATGAGATGACAAAGTTTTCTGCGAGAAATCAAAGTTTTAGCTTAGCAGGAATGATGATATCAGCACCATTGGGATCTATATTAGCACTTTATGTTCCATTGAACCATATTTTCGCGTATATGTTTTTCCCT
>Ga0114925_10001048_pt1 | contig 13295 bp, 19 predicted proteins | sample SumtaG_2_FD_87287 | JGI IMG/M metagenome (GOLD analysis project Ga0114925, IMG submission 87287) | Deep subsurface microbial communities from Indian Ocean to uncover new lineages of life (NeLLi) - Sumatra_00607 metaG | ecosystem: Environmental > Aquatic > Marine > Oceanic > Sediment | place... | reverse complement strand
CGGCACTATCCGCTCGCCTATTTGGAAAGGAGGAGGGGTTGTATTTGGGCCAAAACCGCGTGACTATTCAGTGAACATACCCAAGAAGAAAAAACTTAAAGCGCTTCTTTCCTCATTGAGTGCCAAGGCAAAAGAAAATATGATATTTGTTATTGAAGATCTTGATCTCGGGTCACCCAAAACGAAAAATTTAGCCGATATTTTTAAAAGTGCCAATTTAAATAACGTTAAAATATTAGTTGGTGTTGAAGAAATAGGTAAAAATTTGAAATTGGCTGGTCGAAACATACCATACATTAATTTAAAAAGGGTGTGTGATATTAACTGTTTGGATGTACTCTCGGTTGATTATATGTTGATTACAAAAAAAGCATTGGAGAAACTGGAGCAAAGATGCATTACGAAAAAATCATAAAGAGAGCACTTATAACTGAGAAGGCAGACCGTTTAAGAGAAATGAATGTTTATCAGTTCGAAGTAATGAAACAAGCAAATAAGCATCAAATCAAAGAAGCAATTGAAAAACTGTTTGGTGTAAAAGTAATAGATATCAAGACATCGAATTTACCAAGGAAGCCAAGGAGATTAGGACGCTCATCAGGTTATAAATCAGGTTACAAAAAAGCCTCGGTTACTCTCAAAGAGGGGCAAAAAATTGAAATAGTAGAGGGTGTATAATGGCTCTTAAAAAATTTCGTCCGATAACACCATCAAGAAGATACTATACAGTGAACAAATTGTCGACGACCAAAAATAAAGCGGAGAAGTCTCTAATATTTTCTAAGAAAAAATCAGGTGGAAGAAATAATATGGGCAGGATTACTGCCCGACATCGCGGTGGTGGTCATCACAAGATTATACGGATAATTGATTTCCGAAGAGATAAAAACAATATACCGGCAACAGTTAAAGCTATTGAATATGATCCAAATCGTAGTGCTTTAATTGCTTTACTCGCTTACGCTGATGGTGAAAAGCGCTACATTTTGTGTCCTGAAGGGTTAAATGTAGGCAATTCAGTAATATCTGGTGAAAATTCACCAATTAAATTAGGGAATTGTCTTCCTTTGAAAAATATACCACTTGGTGTCGAGATTCACAATATAGAATTATCCATAAATAAAGGTGGAGAGTTAGTGAGAAGCGCTGGCCTTTCCAGCCAAATATCAGCCAAAGAAGGAAAATATGCTCATATAAAACTACCTTCAGATGAATTGCGTCTGATCGATTTGAGATGCCATGCAACTATTGGCAAGGTTTCCAATGCACTTCATTCAAGCGTAAGTATTGGTAAGGCTGGAAGAACAAGGCATAAAGGAATAAGACCCCATGTAAGGGGTGTTGCCATGAATCCAGTTGACCATCCATTAGGTGGCGGCGAAGGAAAATCACACGGTGGTAGACAACCTGTATCACCATGGGGATGGCTTACTAAAGGAAAAAAGACAAGAAAAGTTCATAAGGCATCAGATAAATTCATTTTAAAAAGGAGAAAATAATGCCGAGGTCATTGAAAAAAGGCCCATACATAGATGAAAAATTAATGAAAAAGGTTACCAAATTAATCGATTCTGGAGAGAAGAAGATAATAAAAACCTGGGCAAGAAATTCAATGATTCCTCCGGAATTTGTTGGACTCACAATTGCCGTTCACAATGGTAACCGCTTTATTCCGGTATATATTACAGAAAGAATGGTTGGCCATAAACTTGGTGAATTTTCTCCAACCCGAACCTTTCGCGCACATTCAGGAACCAGAAAAGAAGAGAAAAAACAAAGAGGGTTTGAAAAATGATTGCAAAAGCAGTTAAACGCTATGAACGGATATCGCCAAGAAAACTAAAAAGGATGTTAGATGTTATAAGAGGAAAAGGAATTCTGGAAGCAAGGGCTTTATTACAGTTTAACCATTCAAGATCCAAGATTCCTGTTTTAAAAACTTTGAATTCTGCGGTAGCAAATTTTAAAATTAAAGTTGGAACTGTACGAATTGATGATAAAGATCTATTTGTAAAAGAAGCAAGTGTCGATGCAGGTCCCACGATGAAAAGATGGCGTGCAGGATTTCGCGGTACCGCAGATACGATCAAAAAAAGAACCAGCCACATAACTTTGGTGGTTGATTCTTACAAACCATTACAGGAGGAAAAGGGAGGCTAATGGGACAAAAAACACACCCCATAGGATTTAGATTGGGTATAACCAAAGATTGGAAATCAAAGTGGTTCGATGAAAAGAATTACAGGAAGCTTATTGCTGAAGACCATACAATACGCCGTTATTTGAACCAACGTCTTTCTGATGCAATGTTGGCCGATATTATTATAAGGAGATTATCAAATCGAGTAATCATTTCAATTTACACAGGTCAACCTGGTAAGGTTATTGGAAAGGGTGGCGAGGAGATTAAAAAACTGCGTGAGGAGATTAAAAGTTTAATAGATAAAGATGTTACAATAAATATTGAAGAAGTAAGAATGCCCGAGCTCAATGCTCTTTTGGTTGCCCAAAATATAACAAGGCAAATTTGCCAGAGGATATCTCACCGTCGTGCAATGAAAAGGGCGCTCATTTCAGCAATGAAGATTGGTGCTAAAGGAATAAAGATAATCTGCTCTGGTAGACTTGGTGGAGCAGAAATAGCCCGCACTGAATCGCAACATGAGGGTAAAGTACCATTACAAACACTTACAGCAGATATAGACTATGCCTGTGCAACTGCCTTTACAATTTATGGTACAGTAGGTGTTAAAGTCTGGATTTATAAAGGATCTACAAAGTAATGCTCGAACCGAAAAAGACAAAATATCGAAAGCAACATAGAGGCCGAATGAAAGGCAAGGCGACCAGAGGAAATACAATTGCATTTGGTGACTACGGTCTTGTTGCTCTAGAACCAGCCTGGATAACAGCCAGGCAAATAGAGGCATCAAGAGTTGCTATTGCCCACTCTATGAAAAAGGGTGGCAAAATGTGGGTAAGAATCTTTCCTGACAAACCAGTTACGAAAAAACCAGCAGAAACAAGAATGGGAAAAGGTAAGGGTGCACCTGAATTTTGGGTGAGCGTTGTTAAACCTGGACGTATCATATTTGAACTCGAAGGCGTGACTGAAAATGATGCCCGGCACCTCTTAAGGTTAGCATCAAATAAATTGCCAATAAAAACAAGATTTACTAAAAGAGACCCTGGGATTAGATATGAAGGTTTTTGAACTTAGAGAAAAATCTAGAGAGGAACTCACTGATCTCCTTAATGGTTTTTACAAAGAGATATTCAACTTAAGATTAAGGCGCGGCGCTCAGGAATTACCAAATCCATTAAGATTACGAACACTGCGTCGGGATGTTGCACGTATTAAAACAGTCTTGAGAGAAGATGAACTCGATATAAAAAAACTTCTCGAGCCCAAGAAATCAAAACATAAACCAAAGAAAGGAAAATAATATGCGCAGAAAGAAAATTGGGATTATAATTAGTAATAAAGCACAAAAGACTGTGGTAGTCAAAATAACTAATTATGTAAAACATCCTTTATATAAAAAATATATCAGGAAATTAACAAAGGTTTATGCCCATGATGAAAAGGACGAGTGTAAAATCGGTGAAAAGGTGATGATCGAAGCTACCAGACCACTTTCAAAATTAAAACACTGGCGTGTAATAAGGAAAATGACGTGATTCAAATATATTCGAGATTAAAGGTTTGTGATAATACTGGCGCCAGAATAGCAATGTGTATCAGGGTAAGTGGAGGTTCGAAGAGACGATATGGGCATATAGGTGATATTATTAATGTAACTATTAAGGATGCTCTACCCAATGCACCAGTAAAAAAAGGTGACAAAGACAAAGCAGTGATCGTAAGGACAAAAAAAGAACATCGAAGACCTGATGGTACATATGTTAGATTTGATGACAACGCATGCGTTCTAATCACTGAGAAGAAAGAACCAAAAGGAACAAGGGTGTTTGGTCCAGTAGCACGTGAATTACGGGAAAAAGGATTTACCAAAATAATGTCTTTGGCAAGTGAGGTAGTATAATGAACAAACACCTAAACCCAGCTCGTTTGCAACGGGCTTGGGTAAACGCCAAAATGCCTAAACCCAGCTCATTTACAATGGGCTTGGGTAAATACCTAAATAATGGAGTAGAGCCTTCAGGCTCGTAACAAAATGAAAAAGCAATTAAAGAAAAAAAATAGGGTGAAGTTCCATATTAAAAAGGGCGATCTGGTTGAGGTCAATACCGGTGTAGAAAAAGAAAGAAAAGGCAGAGTGTTAGAAATAATTCCGGAAAAGAATCAGGCAATTATCGAAGGAATTAACCTCGTTAAAAAACATCAACGTGCTCGTTCGCAGACCAAACCTTCGGGAATAGTTACAGTACCTGCACCAATACATATTTCCAATATCTTATTAATCTGCTCAAAGTGCGGAAAAAAGACAAAGATAAAAAAGGATAAAATTGAAAATAGAAGAGTAAGAATTTGTAAAGAATGTGGAGAAATAATTGAATAAAAAGAGTAAAACAGATTACACACCAAGATTAAAACTATATTATAATCAGCAAGTGAAAAAATCATTAATGAAGCAGTTAGGGTATAAAAATGTTTATCAGGTACCTAAATTAAAAAAGATTGTTATCAATGTCGGCCTTGGTGAAGCAGTAACTGATCCAAAAATACTGGAGATTGTGAAAGCAGACCTAGCAAAGATAACTGGTCAAGCTCCTGTATTCACAAAGGCAAAACGGCCAATATCGAACTTTAAGATTAGAAAAGGCATGGTTATTGGTATGAAGATCACTTTAAGAGGTGCATGGATGTATGAATTCTTTGATCGATTTGTTAATGTCACAGCACCAAGAATAAGGGACTTCCGTGGTTTTTCACGAGACTCGTTTGATGGTAGAGGTTGTTACAATTTGGGCTTAACCGAACAGACAATTTTCCCGGAAATCGAATATGATAAGGTAAAAAAAGTATTTGGTATGGACATTGCGATTGTCACAACAGCAAAAAAAGATGAGGATGCCATAGCTTTACTTGAAAGTATGGGCATGCCCTTTACGATGAAAAAATGACAATAATCTGTTTTAACTCATATCAATATCCGTTTGCATCTATGTTTTGGAACAAAATAAAAGGAAGATAAATGGCAAAGTTATGTTTGATAAACAAGGCTAAAAGACCTCCCAAATATTCAACGAGAAAGTATAATCGTTGTTTTAGATGCGGTAGGGCAAGAGCGTATTACCGTAAATTTGGTCTGTGCCGCATATGTTTACGACAACTCGCCTTAAAAGGTGAAATACCGGGTTTAAGAAAAGCAACCTGGTAAAACGCCGTCGGCGAAGTAAATACCTAAAATCCAAAACACCTAAATACCTAAAATCACCATTGAGATTATCAGGATATCAGGGTACCAGGGAATTATATTTACTGATTTCCTAATAAACTAATCATCTGATATTCATAATTTTGAATATTTGTCATTTGGAATTTGTTGGATTCTTGGAACTTGGAATTTGGAGCTTGAGATTTAATCCGCATTATGCGGATTAAATCTCTCTTCTTCCTTCCAACGCCCTTGTCAGGGTTGTAATATCAGCAAGATCCAGGTCACTGCCCATGGGCAGTCCCCGGGCAATCCTTGTTACCTTAATACCTAAAGGTTTAAGTAGTTTGGCAATATAGATTGCAGTAACATCACCTTCAGTTGTGGGATTGGTTGCAATAATTACTTCGTCAATTTTTTGTGAATTTATTCTCTTAAGCAATGCCTGAATCCTTAAATCATCAGGACCCACATTATCAATCGGCGATATCACTCCGTGCAGAATATGATAAAGACCTTTATATTCACTCGTTCTCTCAATGACCATCACATCTGATGGCTGCTCTACAACACAGATAAGTTCTTTATCCCGGGACGCATCCTCGCAAATCTCACAGGGATCCTGTTCTGCTAAGTTGCGGCATATTGAGCATTCCTTAAGATGCATGCGCGCCCGTGTGATAGCATCTGTCAATTCCTGCACCTGTGCCTTATCCATTTTCTGCAGGTAAAATGCAAGGCGCTGAGCTGTTTTTCTGCCAATACCAGGCAGCCATTGAAGTTTCTCAATCAAATCAGTCAACAGCGACATGGTCTATTTTACTTATTATCCACAATAAGTCAATGCTGATCTCTATTTCGTTCACTATCCCCCTTGATTTTCCGCGCAATTTCTATATAATAACTCAGTTTCGAATGCACGAAACAAGTACAAGTATAAAGATATTACAGAACATTTTGTTTGTACGAGAAAGGAGTTATCATGAAGGTCAAATTTCTAGGACATGCGGCTTTCCTAATAACGTCAGATACTGGCGTCAGAATCATAACTGACCCCTATAAACCTGGTTGTTTTGATGGCGGCATAAAGTACGATCAAATAACCGAAGAAGCTGATATCGTCACAATTTCGCACGAACATGACGACCATAACGAAACCAAAATAAACGGTGATCCAACCTTTGTAAAAAGTGCTGATGCCAAGGTCATAAAAGACATAAAAATCAGCGGTGTCAATGTCTATCATGATACGAGCAAGGGTAAAGAACGCGGTACCAATATCATCTTTAATATGATCGTTGACAGAATGAACATTGTCCATCTCGGAGACCTTGGTCATGATCTGAACCCCGAAGAAATTAAAGGTATAGGCAATGTTGATGTACTGTTCGTTCCGGTTGGCGGCTACTTCACAATTGACGCCAAAGTAGCAGAGAGTATCATCAATGTTCTTAAACCTAAAATCGTCATTCCCATGCATTTTAAAACTGATAAATGTGGTTTTCCAATCGCTCCTATTGGCGATTTTGTGCATGGCAAAGAAGTAGAAAAAATAGATCGTGAACTCGAGGTTACGAAAGAAGGTTTGCCTGAAAAGACAACCGTCTATGTTCTTTCACCAACCAAATGATTGGTTAATTGGTTTAGGTTTGGATGCGGGAATTATAAAGACAAGGAGACGGGGATCTACGGAAATCCGTGTATTTAGCCGCAGGCTAAATAAAAAGGAGGCTAAATGAGAGAAGTTGATTATAACACCATTGTAGATGCAGTAGCTCGCCTGTGTATGGATGCTAATTACTATCTGGGCGACGATGTAGTCAACGTACTTAAGCAGGCTTTGGCAAAAGAAGAATCCGAAACTGGTAAGGATATCTTAGGTCAATTGCTCAAGAATGCTGAAATTGCAAAAACGGAAAAAATCCCAATCTGTCAGGACTGTGGCTTTGCTGTCGTTTTTCTGGAGATGGGTGAAGATGCTCATGTCAAAGGCAATATTATCAAAGCAATCAATGATGGAGTAAAAAAAGGTTATACTGAAGGATTCCTGAGAAAATCAATTGTTTCCGATCCTGTGAAAGGAAAGAATACCGGCGATAATACACCAGCCATCGTGCATACGTCGATCGTACCTGGTGATAAAATAAAAATCACGGTTGCCCCAAAAGGCGGTGGTAGTGAGAATATGAGCGAAGTGAAAATGATGAAACCGGCTGACGGTATTGAAGGTGTGAAAAACTTTGTCATCGACCGTGTAACGCGTTCAAGCTCGAATCCATGTCCACCCACAGTCATCGGCGTTGGTATTGGCGGAACCTTTGAATACGTTGCTTTCCTCGCCAAGAAAGCTCTCTTGCGCGATATCGGTCAAAGGAACCCGGATCCATTCTATGCTGATGTTGAACGAGAACTGCTTGAAAAAATAAATAACCTCGGTATCGGTCCGATGGGTCTTGGCGGCAGAACAACTGCGCTCGATGTTTTCATTGAAGTCCACCCCCGACACATCGCATCTTTCCCGGTTGCAGTTAATACGAATTGCCACGCGGCAAGACATAAGACAATAACCATATAAGGAGGCATTATGGCTGAACCCATCAAAATAAAAACCCCGCTTTCTGATGAGGATGTTCAGAACTTAAAAATTGGCGATAGTGTACTCATCACCGGCAAGATATATACTGCACGAGATGCAGCACACAAGCGCCTCATCGATCTTATCCAGAAAGGTGAATCCCTTCCGTTCGATATGAAAGGACAAATCATATATTATGTTGGACCAGCACCTGCAAAACCCGGTTACGTTATCGGTCCTGCTGGACCTACGACCTCTGGGCGCTGCGATCCTTATACGCCGGCTCTTCTCTCACTTGGTCTAAAAGGAATGATTGGTAAAGGTACCCGTTCAAAAGAAGTACGCGAAGCTATGGAAAAACATAAGGCTGTTTACTTTGCTGCAACCGGTGGTGCGGCTGCCCTGATTTCCAAAAATATTAAGGCAGTCAAGATAATCGCCTATGAAGATCTCGGTCCTGAAGCAATCAGGGAACTCGAGGTTGAAGACTTTCCAGTCATCGTCGCTAATGATGCACACGGCGGCGATCTCTATGAAGAAGGTACAAAAAAATATCGAAAATAGATATTAGGAGTCGGTTCTAATAGATGATATTGTATTTTTAGAACCGGCTCCTATTTTCTTTTCATTTTAAACAGGCACAGCACAATACCGCCAAAAAGAATTAGCACCGCAACCCCGAACATTATCCATGCAGAAATTGGCATTATTCTCTCCCCTTCTTTTTGTAAAGGATAATAGCGACTACAATAAATATAATCAAAATCAACCAACCACCCAGGAATTCAGCAAATCGGGAATATCCACCATAGGATGTGCTAACACGATCGACAATACTCGTGATAAATAGAAAACCAACAACAATAGGTGTTAAGTACTTGACACAGAAATCCCACCAGGGTCCGATCGCGAAATCAGATTTACTGTTCGCATATTCTCTCATTTTTCTGTAATTATAAAAGTACCCAATGGCAATACACTGTAATATACCAACAACAAGCAGTCCATAGTTGTTCATGAAATAATCAACAATATCGAGCCAGTACAGACCGCTTTTTGTTGTATAGACAATGCCGATCAAAAGAGCGATGATGCCAAAACCAATGTTCGCATGAATACGTTTTACCTTAAATTTATGAATCACTGAAGCGGCACCAGCTTCAACCAGTGAAAAGGCTGAATCAATACCCAGGGTGAGAAGCATCAGGAAAAATAGAATACCGAAAATGCTCGCCCCAACTGGTAATAAACTTATTATTGTCGGATAAGTAACAAATGCAAGATGCGGCCCTGATTTTACCACTTCACTCACCGGCAAACCAGTCTGTTGAGCATAGTATCCAAGGACTGAAAATACTGCGATACCACCAACAAAAGACGTTGCGTTATTTGCAAGGCTGACAATGAATGCATTGTTCACAATATCGGATTTCTTTTTCAAAAAACTGGCATAGGTGATTTGAACACCAAAGCCGATAGTGAGCGAAAAGAAGACCTGAGAATACGCTGCAAGCCATACTTTGTAATTGAGCAATGCACTAAATTGCGGTGTCAGGTAGAATTTCAAACCTTCAAGTGCACCAGGAAGTGTTACTCCTCTGACAACAAGTACTATCAAGATAATCCATGGGATAATAACAGTGTAGTAGACGACTTTGCCAACGGTTTTCGGACCCTTCCAAATAGCGGCAATGACAAAAATCCAGGTTAGAACCAAACCCAGAACTATCATCCACTGGACTCCTCCCAGCTGCATTGGCGATTCAGAAATCTTTAAAAACTGATTAAAGAAAAATGCCTGAGTATCCTGCCCCCATGCAAGATTAAAGGAATAACCGAGATAATTAAAGCACCAAGCCATTACAACTGCATAGTATGTCACGATACCAAAACCGATGAGCAGGGCGAACCAGCCGAGTACTTCAAAACCCTTCTTGATATGACCTAGCGCAGCTGGCGCTGGTTTGGCGAATTTGTGTCCGATGGAAAACTCAAGAACCATTAATGGGATACCTGTTGTAAGAAGTGCAATGAGATAGGGTATTAAAAAAGCCCCGCCGCCGTTTTCATAACACACATAGGGAAAACGCCAGATATTGCCCAGACCTATGGCTGAACCTATTGATGCTAAGATAAATGAAGTCCTACTTTCCCAAATATCTCGCATAGGAAATTATATCCAGACAGATGTAGGTGTCAACCCCGCACCTTGTTTTGCTTAATGTGTACGCATTAATTACGCATTCTGTAGAACCCCAAGAATAAATAGTGGTTTATCTACATACTTATGCCGAACAAGGTGCGGGGTTACCCCCGAGGTAATAATACCCGGCCTTCAAAAGTTACAACACCCTGACCACCAAATGAAACCTTTAGTATTTGATTTTTATGAGTATAGACATGTATATAAACAAGACCAGGCCTCTTCATAGAACAGCCCTGTTCTACAAGCATTCGAGTCATTTCTTCAATTGGAACAATGCGGTTATGGAGTAAATAACAACCTAATGAGGCACTTCCTGCACCTGACACCGGGTCTTCATTTATACCGATGGCAGGAGCAAAATGTCGCATATGGGCTGTATTATTCTTATCCAGCGTGTCAAGACAATAGACAACAACTCCGGTTAAATGAAACTGAGCACAATAATCTTTTATTAACTGGAAATTTGGCTCAATATTTAAAAGAAAATCGCACGATTTTACTGGAACAACAATATCACTACACCCCGACAATGCAACAACTCCTATTGGATATGCAGCATTTAAAATATCAATAGGTGAAATGCCAAGAAATCTCGATATTGATTTTACTTCAAGCGGCATACTTATAAATTGTGGCACTGGTAATGAAACAGTAACCCTTTCAATTTTTTTATCTTTTATCCGCAGTTCAATGTGTTGAATACCAGTTCTTGTTTTCTGCCTGACCAGGGTAATTGGCTCAGTGAATTTAATTAAATCCTCAGATTCCAGTGCATGATATGCTGCTATTGTTCCGTGCCCGGAAAAATTTATCTCTTCAGATTGGCTGAAAAAGCGGAGATAAACATCAGAGCTCTCTGTTCCCGAGAAGACAAAAACAGTATCTGAAACTGGATTCAATTCGCTTGCTAATATTTGAAGCCTCTTCTCATCTTGTGGTGCATCAATACTAATCACTACCCACGCTGGATTTCCAGCATAAGGATCATTCGTAAAAGTACTAATCCGCCTTGCGTTCAGCCAGCACATATTTGTCCTCTCTTTATATTAATGATAAATCTCATTCTCAGATTTGCTAGACCGTCACGTTTTATTGCTTTATTCACTGTTACATTATACCAAACAAATAATAATTGTCAACATTTCATTCTTGCCGTTTATCGCCTTCTACTGCCTTTTTACCCCGCACCTTGTTTTGCTTAATGTGTACGCATTGATTACGCATTCTGTAGAACCCCCAAAAATAAATAGTGGTTTATCTGCATACTTATGCCGAACAAGGTGCGGGGTTTGCAACTATTGACTATATCAATTTTTAGAATAAACTATTTTATGCGAGTCATTCTACCAGAGATTAAGGAGTTAATCTCCTCCAAGAAAAAACGTCCAATAAGAAAAGTAGTTTCATATTTTGAACCTGCCGACATTGCTGAGATATGGTCAGAACTGACCCTTAATGAACAGCTAATACTATTTAACGCATTAGAAATAAAATTCGCAACCGACATTTTTGAATTTTTAAAAGAAGACCAAATGATTGAAATCCTGAATAATATATCTATTGAAAAGAAAAAAGCTATTCTGAACGAAATGTCACCTGATGACCGCACTGACCTTTTTGCCATCTTGCCCAATGAGGAAACTGAAAAATTAATTCCCTTACTTGAGGAAGATGAACAAAAAAGAACGCGGGAGCTTCTTGCCTATAAAGAAAATACTGCTGGTGGATTAATGACCACTGATTATATTACTGTTCCTGAAGATGTGAAAATAGGATATGTTTTTAAAGAATTAAGAAATAAAGCTAAGGATATAGATTTTATACAGAATATATATGTTATTGATAAAATGAATCGCTTACAGGGAACGATTCCATTAAAAGATTTATTAACAACAAATCCTCAAAGGAAAGTCTCAACAGTAATGGACACACATATCCTTAGCGTTGTTCTGGATATGGACCAGGAAGATGTTACCCACGTTTTTGAAAAGTATGACGAGCCATCTTTACCGGTTTTGGATAAACTTGGCAGATTAAAGGGCGTGATTACAGTTGATGATGTTCTTGATGTTATAACAGAGGAGGCGAGTGAAGATATTTACCACTTTGGCGCTGCTGGTGTGACTGATGAGTATTTATCTACTAGCCCATTCAGGGTTGCTCAAAAAAGGGTTATCTGGTTAATCATTCTTGCCCTTGCAGGTTTTATATCTGGAAGTGTTCTTGAACACTTCTCATTCTTACTCTCAAGTATTGTTACATTGAGTTTTTTCATACCTATATTAATGAACACAAGCGGCAGTGCTGGTACACAGGCTGCAACAGTAGTTGTAAGAGGTCTTGCTACTGGTGAAATCAAATTGAGTGATATCTGGCGTGTTATCAGGAAAGAATTTTTAATCGGTATTTTAATGGGTGTTGTTGCCGGTGTAATAACTGCGCTTCGTGCAATTATTCTACAGGGTGATGTAATGCTTGGCTTCACCGTTGCCATTGCAATGATCGTTGCAATTATAATTGCAACATCACTTGGTGGTATCTTACCCATAATCTTTAAAAAATTGGGTGTTGACCCCGCATTAATGTCAGGGCCCTTAATTGCGACAATTCTCGATACAACGACACTTCTAATATATTTTAACGTCACCATGTTACTCTTGTGGAGACTACAATAAAAACATCTTTTATTGTAGTTTACACAACATTCCCGAATTTAAAGACAGCAAAGCGGATTATAAAAGGATTGATTAAACATAAAATGGTTGCCTGCGGCAATATATTCAGATTGTCGTCAATTTATATCTGGAAAGGCAAGATTGAGCAAAATCCTGAATATGGTGCATTTATTAAAACAACGAAGAGAAATTATAAGAAGGTTGAAATATATATAAAAAATAACCATCCCTATGAAGTACCAGAAATTATTTCATGGGAAATAGACAAAGGTCTAAATTCCTATCTAAAATGGATTGACACAGAAACCTAAAAGTCTAACTACCTATTTTGAGGAAAAATCACAAACTACAAGCACCAAATTACAAACAATGTTCAAATCTCAATAACTAAATTTAATTTTCCATTTTGAGGACTTTGATATTGGTAATATCAACCATCAGAAACACTTTTTTTAATCGTAGGGCAAGGCTTTCTTGACCCGTTACGTATTGTAATG
>Ga0114925_10001047_pt1 | contig 13301 bp, 18 predicted proteins | sample SumtaG_2_FD_87287 | JGI IMG/M metagenome (GOLD analysis project Ga0114925, IMG submission 87287) | Deep subsurface microbial communities from Indian Ocean to uncover new lineages of life (NeLLi) - Sumatra_00607 metaG | ecosystem: Environmental > Aquatic > Marine > Oceanic > Sediment | place... | reverse complement strand
TTGAAAATCCCTCTTTCTTCAATACAGAAAACCGATTGAAATGCCTAATATACTGGCAAAATTCTTTAAAGAAGATAATTAAGGATTATCTTGAATGGTTAAAAATAGGAAATCATTTTTTTTATGTATTAGGATGTGGAAGTGGATTTAAACTTTCATTTCAGAAACAAGTGGCTTCTATGGAAGCTGTTGGAATAAATGTTTTCTCAACTTTAAAATTAAACGATATTAGGTTCGAAATTAAACCAAAAAATAAAATAATCTTATGTAATTTATTATGTTCTAAACAAAAATTAAGATTTAAAAGAAAAAGTACTATGTTAAATAAATACCTAAAAACGAATAATTAAATGAGTTTAAAAATGATAAAAAAAGTAGAAATAAATAAGCTTATCCCTTTAGTAATAGATAAAACACTAAAGAAAAAGGAATTTGAACCAACAAAGATTTATAATTCTTTATTAAAAGAAACAGATATTTCTGATGCTGATGCAAATAAAGTTGTAAGAGAAGTTGTAAGAAAAATAGTTGCTATGAGTTCATTTATAGAACACTTGACTTCTCCTATGATAAGAGAAATAACTAATACAACATTTCTACAACTTGGATTTGAAGAAGAAAGACCACAATACACAAGAATAGGAATTCCAAGATATGATTTAAAAGAAATATATAAAAACAATAGTAAACATGATGCTGATATTATAGTAGCAAAACATATTAGAACTGAATATTCTAATGTTGATGATTTAATAAAATTAATAAGAGAATCAAAAGAAATAGAAAAACCAAAAATAATAGAAAAACCAAAATTAATGAGTAGCACAGAATATCTAACAAAAAAGAAAATTAAGAAGGTTGAATCTAAAAAAATATGGGATTATTTTTAAAAAAACTTATAAGTATAAATAGTTATTTATTATTTAAACCTAAAATAATTTAAAAATAAAAATATAACTAAAAGAGGTGTATTATATGGAATTATTAGATCCAAATACAAGATTCGAGGTTTGTTTCAATTTGGATTGTAAAATATTTATACCAATATTTCCTTGCGAACCTGCAAATATAACAGAATTGAAAATATTTAAAAGAATCCATAATGGTCATATGGTCCAAATTGTTAATTACAATGAAATACCTAATGACTATATTTACGTTAGAACAGGGAAAGCAAAAGAAGAAACCTTAAATCAAATTCAAGAAATGTTAAAAGTGTGAAGAAATATGATTATTAAAATTAAAAAAATTGAAGATGGAAAATTACCACAGAAACAGAAAGAAGGAGACGCAGGATACGATTGTTTCATTCGTGTATTTAAAGGTGTAAATTTTAAAGAAAGAAAGTTATTTGACTGGGAAGACAAAGTGGCATATTTAAGTCCCTCAGCAAGAGGAGTATGTTACCTTGGATTCTCAACAGAAATTCCAAAAGGATATTATGCCCAAATCGTTCCAAGAAGTGGATTAGCTTTATGGAAAGGTTTAACAATCTTAAACGCACCTGCTACAATTGATTCTGGTTATAGAAATGAGTGGGGAGTAATAGTTATCAATCTTTCTGATAAAGAAATAAAATTAAAGGTCGGAGATAGAATTTGCCAAATAATTATAAGAAAATTAATAGATTTTAAATTTGAAGAAACAGAAGAATTAAATGAATCTGAAAGAGGTTTAGACGGAATAGGAAGTACAGGAAAATAAAGAGATGTAAAAATATGGAAGATTGGAAAAAGCCAGAAGAAATATTTCCCTACAAATGTACTAAATTAACAGATTGGAAATTTGTAGAAATTAAAGATACCGAAATGTTTCTTTATTATGATTTTTTAGATGATAAAAAGAAGGAAGTTGGTTTTAATTTTTATTGTATTGAAGCATTTATACATGGAGGACCAAAATTTAAAAATATAGAAGGATGTAAATGTGTTTTTCATGGAATAGCATACTGGGATGGAATAACACATTTATATTTTGGAGATCAACAAACAGATAATTATGGGTATCATTATTATCCATCTATTAATCATTTGTTGTTAGCATTAAAAGAACTTAAGGAATTAGAAAAAAAATACTGTAGACAAGATTAAAATAAAGGAAGTGAGTGAAGTGGATATTAAAAAATTAGTAGAGATTAAAGAATTAAATAAATCTGAAAGAGGTTTAAATGGAATAGGAAGCAATGGGAATAAATTAATATAGAGGTTATAATGTCAATAATGTCAATATATACTATTTTGGAAAGATTGGATAAAATAGAAAAAGATCATAATGAAATTGCAATGTATGCTTCCAATATTGAACAAAAAGCAGATGATGGAGAAGTTTTATCAAAGAATTCGGAAGAAAAAATTAAAACATTAGAAAACAAAATACATATAATTGAAGAAAAAATGGATAAAATAAACAAAGCTTTGAAATTAGAAGAACTTTTAAATAAAATAACAAAAGTTTTAGGTATTGATTAAATGGTTTAGTGGCACAGGAAAATGAAATTTAAGAGGAAAAAACATATAAAATGTCCTAAATGTAAAGTAAAATTATTTTTTTGTTTGGAAGGAGAATTTTACTGGTGTCATAAATGTCGTTATGAAATTGATATTTTTAAGGTATATGAGCACAGGAAAATGAAAATATTAGTAATAGCAGGATATCTTGAAGCAATCATCAAGGATGGTGATTCCAAAAGAAGTGTTAAAGGTGGGGCATCTAAAAGTATTACAAATATTGTTAAATGTCTAAAAGATATAGAAAATGTTAAAATAAAAACCTTAACCCAAAAATTTAGAAATAAACTTTTGCAATCTTTTGATCTCGATTGTTATATATTAGTTCCAAGAATTATAAAAACTATTTTAAAATTTAAACCAGATATTGTTATAACACAAGACAGAATTGCTTATCCCACAATTATTATCTCCAAAATAATGAAAATTCCTGTAATTTTCATAATTAGATCTCTTGCAGAATTTTGCCCGAAATATGTAAGTGTTATTAAATATGGAAAATCATGTTCAGGAATAAATAATAGAAAACAATGTTTTAAATGTATTGAAAAATGGAGAACGTTACGCATCTTAATTGGAAATAGATCAAAAGGAACAGAATATACTATTAAAACATCTTTAAAGAACATTTTTTATAAAATTCGATATTTCATAACAGTTTTTAATTTATGGTTAATAAATAAAGCTAATATCATTCTGGTTGCGTCTACATTACTAAAAAAATATTTTTTTAAAATAGATCAAAATAAAATTAAAATAGTGAACGTAACACCGATACGCAAAAGTATTACTAATCCTATTGTAAAGAAAAAAAAGCAATTAATGTTTATAAGAACTACTTATGATGCATCACATAAGGGTTTAGATTTTATTTTAAGATTATCAAAAATTATTCCAAAAGATTATCATATTTTAATAGTCGGTGGTTGTAAAGATGATTGGAAAGGAGAAAGTCCGAAAATAATAAATGTAGAGTTTGTTTCTTCTAAAATATTACTTAATAAGATGTTTGGAGAATCAATGGTTACCTTAGTTCCATCTTTTTTCACAGAAGCATTTGGAAGAATTATTCCTGAGAGTTTAACAAATAAAACTCCTGTGATATCTTCACCAGAATGCGGTGTAAATCAATTTTTTGAAAATAAAGATTTCTTAAAAGTTATTCCTTTAAAGTTAAACCTATGGAAAAAAGCTATTGAAGAAATAATTCAAAATCCTCCAATTATTACTGATGCTGATATTGATCAAATTTATAAACAATTTTCATTAGAAAAAAGTAAAAAAGATTTTATAAAAATAATAAAAAAAGTGTTAGTAAATGATTAATAAAATAAAAGATACAGGTTATTTTCTTAAGCTTATATTATATGGTCTTGTTGCCTTGAGTTTAGTGGGTTTAGTATTCATATTTATATGTTGTGGGAGCAAAAGAGAAGATAAACGTGATGAAGAATTATTAAAAGAAATTATGGAAAAAGGAGAAGATTATAAATGAAAATAATAAAAGAGGTAATAAAAAATGACAATAAAAAATATTATTAAAAAAATAGGATATGTTATTTCAGGTATAATTATAGTTATTCTGATTATTGTTACAATCACAGGGATTGTACTGGGATTTATGAGCTTTATAACTGAACCACCAAGACCATATTATGAAACAAATATTCATCGAGATCCAAAATATCGTGTACTTCCTATTTTTGCATATGGAATGGTTCTATTTATTATAATAGCTTTTGTACTTCAAATAGTTTTTTCTTATTTATCATTTAGAAAAGAAGAAAAAGAAAGAGAAGAGAGAGATAAATATGGAAGGAAAAAGAAAAAGAAAAAAGAAAAATACCAATAATACCAATAATACCAATAAATTAATTAATGGTTTAAAATTTACATGGCTTATTATTAGAACTATATTTTGGGTTGTTTTTATCATCCTAAGTTTATTTGTTGGATTAGCATTTTTATGCAGTGATGAACCATATTATATAGATGATGAAGAACAAATGAGAGAATGGTTACAAAAAGGAGAAAATAATGACTAAAAATATTTATAAAAAAGGAATAGTTATCATTGGAATCTTAATCTTATTTCTTCCATTTATTAATTCAACAAATGCTATTGAAGAAAAAACAATAATAGTTTATTCTCCATCTGGTGGTCAAACAATACGACTTGATTCAACATACAAAATAACTTGGGAACCACCAATGTATTGGAGAGAAACTTATCCTAACTCTGACATATGGGAATATGTTCCATTTAAATTTGTTACAATTCTTTTATTCCAAGAACTAACACAAATAACAAGTATTCATATGTGTATACCAAATACAGGAGAATATACTTGGAACATTTCATCAGAAGATTATAGAATAGGAGATAACTATAGACTAAAAATTATAGCATACGGAGATTATGGCAATTATGGATACAGTGGATTCTTTTCAATTAAAGGACCAAAAGTTCTTACAGATTTAGGACAATTCTTTGTTGATAATGGAACACTTATTGTGATTATCATTATAGTAATAGTTCTGAGTGTGGCTTATGATTTTAGAACTAAAAAAAGAATATTAAAATTTATAAGAAGAAGATAAAATGGAATTGAAAACAAGAATATTTATACTATGTGCTGGTCCACTTATAAAATATAATGGAACTATAAGGCAATTATTAGATGTAGGTGGAGAAGGAATTCTGGAGAGAATGATTAGATTAATAAGAGAAGAATGTGATGATGAGATTTTTATAATTACTAATAATAAAATATTAGAAAACCATGTAAAAAAACTCAAATATAATAATATTATAATATTTCATCCAATTAATGAAAAATTTGCTCTGGAAAGTTTATATTCCAGTAAAGAAGAATGGGTTGATAAAAACATATTTATGTATGGTGATGTTGTGTTTTCTAAACATGCTATAAGAAAAATATTAAATTCTGATAACAAAATATATTTCTTTTTTAGAGTAAAACCACATCTATATTTAAATAAACGATATCCTGAGATGTTTAGTATGTCAATTCCAATAGCAGAGACTGACAAGATGGAAAGTATTTTTAAAAAGAAAGATTTTGGTGTAGCTTTTGCATTTAGCAATATTTGGAAAGAGTTCGACTTGAGATTAGGAAAAATAAATTTTGAATATTTTAAATCCTATAAAACACGAAGTTTAATTAGTAAGTTATGCTTAAATGAATATATAAGAGGTATTTTTTATAGTATAATACGTCCATTTGAAGGAAGAGTAATACGATTTATTTTTTATAGATCTAAATTAACAGAAAAATGGAAAAATAAGCTTATCAAGTTGTTTTTAGGGAAAAAGATTCCAGATTTTAATAAAGATCTATTATCATCTAAATACATTGTAGAAATACATGATATAACTGATGATTTAGATAGTCCAAGAGAATATAAGGATTTTATAAAAAAAATAGTAAAGAAAGGTTTATTAAAATGAAAGATTATGAAATTATAAGTCAGATTAGATTTGCAAGATTACAATCCAACTTAATGCAATTCTATCTAACAATAAAACTAAGAGCTAAAAATGTTCTTGAAATTGGAAAAAATATAGGATTTGTTTCTTCTATGTTAGAACCATATTGTAATCTAACAACTCTTGATTTTAAAGAAGAAAATAATCCTGATTTACTTATTGACATAACAAATTCAGAACAGCTTAACACTCTTAAAAATAATGATTATGATTTGATTTTAATTTGTGAAGTATTAGAACATATTCCATATGAAAAAGTGGAAGAAGTGCTTAGAATAATAAAAAACAAAACTAAGGAATATGTTGTAATATCAGTTCCAAATCGATCTATACATGTTAATATGACATTTTTTAAACAAGGGTTTGGTAAGTTAGGTCGTATAATCAAAAAAATAACTTATATTCTTTCTTTTAAAATAGGGAATATAATCACAAAATTGGATTACAGATTTAAAAACAAATATAAAAAATTTATATTTGGAAGGGATAGTTCTGAACATCATTGGGAATTGGGAGTAGATAAGTATAATGTAAAATCATTTAAACGATTATTAGAAAAATATTTTATAATTATAAAGGAAGAAAGATTCACATATCTTCCATATCATCATTTCTTCATATTAAAAAAAAGAGGTATTGAGATTGAGAGCATTTTTTGAAGTTCTAAGAAGAAGCTCTATAAAAAATTTAAAAAAAACTTTCCTGAAGAATAAAGAAAGGAATTCGTTTTTTTCTTCAGTACAACGAACTTTTTTAAAATTCCAAATTCCATTAAAAATATATTTGAATTATACAAATTCCATTAATTTAAAACACTATAACGAATTTTTAAGAATAAGAATAGGATTTTTAAGAAGAAGATTTTATTTACCTTTTTTAAATATTGATCCTTATTTGATAAATAATTCTCAATTGTGTTTATCACCCATTAATTTACCATTTAAGAAAGAAACTTGTCAAGAAATATATATAAAGTACTTTTTTAAATATCTTAAAAAAAAGCACTTTAAAAGGTTATTAAGGAGATGGTATAAAATATTAATACCTGGTGGATTTCTTAAAATAGAATTTTTACTAAAAAATAACGAAAGTAATTTTGGAAATTTAATAAAAAAAATTATAGAAAATAATTTTAGAATATATAATATTGATGAATCTAATCTAAGGTTTAATGGAACAATTTTACTTCATGTTATTAAGAAAAAACCTTGTTTAATAACTCAAAATATACTTCCTCTTACAAAGTTTCAGAATATTATATCTATTTTAAAGGAAAATAAAGATCTTTTTAATGGGAAAAAAAATATTTGTATTTTAGGAAAACGTGCTAAAATTATTAAAGAAGCTCTGAATATAAAAAATATTGAAGTTTATGAATCTATTAAACAATTCTCAGAAGTTCCTGATAATTGTTTTGATTTCTGTATTATCTCCAATTTCTTTGAATTTAATTATTATTGGATTTATAATGAGATCTTCAGTGAAATTAGAAGAAAGGTAAAAATGGATTCACCAATTTTAATAGTATTACCAAATAAAAAGAACTTTTATCAAAAAGAATATTTACAACTATTCGAGAAAGGAATTATTACTGAAAAGATTGATGAAAACAATTTTGTGATTGATTGGATTAATTTAAGTTCTTCATTAAAAATGATTCAAATTTTATTAAAAAATCAATATGAAAACCCTCAAACTAAAAACAATATTAAAGTTTGTTTATTGGGGAGTTATACTTTACGATATTCACTTCTGAATAATGCAACTTGGGATGGTCAAATAAGAGCATTTGAAAAATTAGGTTATAATACTCTTGTTTTGGATATAAAAGACAATTCATTCAATTATATATTAAAGAGAATTATTGACTTTAAGCCAGATATTCTGTGGACGACAGGTTCAGGTTTTAGAGGATTCTATTTTTTAATTAATAAATCAGATTTTTTTAAAAACTCAGAGATCTGTGTTGTATCTTGGTGGACTGATTCTACAGTTTTGATGAAATACGATTTTAATCAAATTATAGACTATATGTTTGTAGTAAGTAAAACACAGATACCTTTTTATAAAAATTATTTTAATATCAAAAAAGTTTACTTTATGTCACAATTTGCGGTACCACAAATATTACATAGAAACGAACATATAAAAGAAAAATATGATATTGGGTTTTCTGGTGCTTTAGATTATACAAAAGACCATATAACAAGAACAGTTATTATTAAAAATTTAAAAAAAAAATTTAATGTGAAAACTGTTCAAAAAGTATATAATAATCTTCCAGAATTCTATTCACAATGTAAAATAATCTTTGGTGGTGCACCAGATTTAATGAATTTCGAATTAGCAACTTCTAATAGATTTTTTATGGCACTTTCTTGTGCTTCTTGTTATATTACAAATTATTTTAAAGGGATTGAAAAATTCGGTGGAAAAGAAAAACATCTACTATGGTATAAAAATGAATCAGAATTAGAAGATTTAATTAAAAAATACCTTTCAGATGAAGAATTAAGATTAAAAATTATGAATAATGCTGAGAAATTATTTAAATTAAAACATAATCATATTGTAAGAACTCAAAACATGTTAGATATTATTAATAATAAAACTGAAGAATTTTATGGATTCATTACATAAAAAAACTATGTAAAATAAAGTGGATAAAAATGGAAGAATGTGGAATAACAAATTTGAATGAAGGAATAATTGATCGCACTGAAAAGTTCACAAGATTGAATCTTGTGATTACTAATAATTGTAATAAGAATTGCCATTATTGTGCTCTGATGATAACAAAAAATAGAAAAAAAATTACCTATATGACAATAGAAGATTATAAGTATATAATTTCATGTATGGATAAAGAGGATAGAGAAAACTTTAGAACAATAATTGTGACAGGAGGAGAGCCAATACTACATCCTAAATTAATTGAAATATTAAAGTTAGTAAGGGAAGATTTCCCAAAAGCAGAAATTACATTAAGTTCAAATGGAAGATTATTAAATACATTACCTCAAAAGAATTTAAGGATTTTACCTAATATAAAAAATCTTATATGTAATATATCACATTATCCAGGATGGAATGATGAAATAAGAGAAAGATATGATTGTAGTAAGAAACTTCCTTCAATATATAGAAGAATAATTAGAAAGATTACAAGATGGAATAAATATATAGAAATGTTTTCTTTTAATTACAGACTTCCTATGAAAAAAATAAGAAGATTTCTTGAAGATCCATTAAAAAAAGGAAATGTATTTTTTATTGATTTTGCTGGATTTCAAAATCCTTTTAATAATCCAAACTTATCAGAAGTATTAGCAAAAATAATAAGAAAGGTTTGCATGTATAATATACATATAGTAGGAAGAAGACTTTACAATTGTTGTGGAATAGAAGCATTTGAAAGATGTTATAATTTAAAAGGTGTTAGTGTAGAATTTGATAAGAACTGGAAAAGAAATTGGTTTAAATTACCAACATGGAAAGCTTGTGTTCATTGCCAATATGGTTATGATAGATATAGAACAATTTATGCAGAATCAAAAATGGGTTATAAAAAACGTAAACTTATTACTCTTGAAGAAAGAAGAAAAGCAATAAGATTATTAGGACATGAATGAAAAATGAAAACAAATAGAAAATTAGATATAGATAGAACTGATAAATTTACAACAATATATTTTATGATTACTAATAATTGTAATAAGAATTGTAAATTTTGTGGTCAGATGTGGACAAAAAATAGAGAATCCAAATATATGACAATAGAAGATTATAAGTATGTAATTTTGTGTATGGATAAAAAGGATAGAAAAAATTTTAGAAGAGTGATAATTACAGGTGGAGAATCACTTTTACATCCACAGTTTATAGAATTAATAAATTTAATAAGAGTAGATTTTCCAAAAGCAGAAATCGGAATACTAACAAATGGAAGATTATTAAAAACATTACCTCAAAAGAATTTAAGGATTTTACCTAATATAAAGAATATTGTATTTAGTATATCACATTATCCAGGTTGGAATGATGATGTAAAAGAAATATATGATAATAATTATAAACCACCCTATATATGGGAAAGAATAATTAGAAAGATTACTAAAAATAACAAAATCATAGATTTTATTGATTTAGATTACAGATTCCCATTTATAAAAAAAATAAGAAGATTTTTAACAAATCCTTTAAAAAGAGGAAATGTTTATTTTAAACAGTTTATAGGGTTTAGAAATCCTTATATTGCTTCAGAATTATCTAAAGGAAAGGCAAAAATAATTAGAAAGATTTGTTTATATCATATTTATGTTTATGAAAAAAAACTTTATAATTGTTGTGCTGCAGAATCATATGAAAGATATTATAATACAAGTTCTGTTAGTGTTGAATTTGATAAGAACTGGAAAAGAAATTGGTTTAAATTACCAACATGGAAAGCTTGTGTTCATTGCTTTCTTGGGTATGAAAGATATAGAATATTTAGAATAAAATCAAGATTAAATAACAAAACATCTAAAGATATTGTTTTTGAAACAATTGAAACAAGAAGAAAATTAATAAGAATTGAAGGTCATAACTAAAATGAAAGAAAAATTAGATTTAATAAAACAAATTTTAGAATCTGGAAATTTATGCAGTAATCATGGGCATAATGTAGAACTTTTTGAACATAGACTTGCTAAATACGTTGATTCTAAATATGCTATTGCTGTTAATTCAGGAACAGCAGCACTTCATACATCTTTACTTGCATTGGGCATAGGTAAAGGAGATGAAGTGATTGTTCCTGCTTGGACATTTATATCTACTGTTTCTGCTGTCGTTATGTGTGAAGCCACACCAGTATTTGCTGACATTAGTGAAAATAGCTTCAATATAGATCAAGACTCAATCTTAGAGAAAATTACATCTAAAACTAAAGCAGTAATCATTGTTCATTTAGGAGGTATTCCTATGGATTTCACAGAAATAGATTGGATATTACATGATGATGGCATAGCTTTAGTAGAAGACGCTTGTCAAGCTTTAGGAGCAGAACTATATAATGAAAAAGTTGGTACAATAGGCAATATAGGTGTTTACAGTTTTTATCCCTCAAAAGTTATTACAACAGGGGAAGGAGGAATGATTGTAACAGATAATAATGATTTGGCTGAAAAATGTAGATTGATAAGAGATCATGGAAGAACTGGACACTTTTACACAGAAAGATTAGGGTTTAATTATAGGATGACAGAAATACAAGGTGCTTTAGGATGTGTAGAATTAAATGACATTGATAATAGAATTAAACTAAATAAAGAAAAATATAAATTATGTAAATATAAATGGAATTATGATCTTAAGTTTCCAAAAATTCCAAGAAAATTTGAAATAGCTCCAACATACGCATCTGCTTGGAGTTTTAATGAAATTAAAAATAGGAATAAAGAAGTTTATACACCTATTTATAAATTACCACCATTTAAACAAGATATAGAATTAAAATGGACAGAATATGCTGAAAAATATGGAGTGTTTATAAATATATGAATCAAATCAAAGTATTAGTACTTGGAGCAGGTGCACCAAGTGGAGTAAACTTTATTAAATCACTTTTATTAAAGAATATTATATGTTATGGAACGGATTCTAATAAATATCATATACATCTCGCACAACCCTATACACATCAAACATTCTTAGTTCCTCGTTGTACACATGCTGATTATATTAATAGTATTAATAGAATAATAGAAAATAATGATATTGATTTTGTTCATCCTCAATCAAGTGTTCAAGTAAAAGTTATTTCAGAAAATAGAAATAAAATAAAATGTAAGATATTTTTACCAAAGAAAGAAACAATAGAAATTTGTCAAGACAAGATGACATCAGCTTTAATATGGTGGACTAATGGATTATGTAAAGAGCCAATATCTATAGACATTAGAGCTGGTTTAGTAAAACAGGAAATAAAATATGCTCTTGATAAATATAATAAAATTTGGTTAAGAGCAACAGAAGGTGCTGGTGGTCGTGGATCAACACCAGTAGAAAATGTAGAAACAGGTTATCATTGGATACGTTATTGGAGATCAAAAGATTGGCAAAAGAATAGTTTTTGGGAACAATGGGAATGGATGGCACAACCATATTTGCCTGGAAGGAACATAGCTTGGCATAGTTTATGGAAAGATGGTAAATTAATTATATCACAAGCAAGAGAACGATTAGAATACATTTATCCCTATTTAGCACCATCAGGTATCACAGGAACACCTGTAGTCCAAAGAACTTTAAATGAAGGAAAAATAAATCTTATAGCTGAATCAAGTGTTTTAGCTATTGATAAAAAACCTAATGGAATCTTTTGTGTCGATTTAAAAGAAGATAAAGACGGAAAGCCAATTCCCACAGAAATAAATGCTGGAAGGTTTTTTACTACAAGTTTTTTCTTTTCTGAATTAGGAAGACAATGTGGTATAGAAAGAGCTAACATGCCTTATTTATATTTATTATTAGGATTAGATAGAGAAATTCCTAAAGGAAATAAATATAATATATTACCAGATAACATATATTGGATAAGGCATATCGATATTCCTGCTAAAATAATATATGGAGATGATTTGTAATGGGAGAACTTAGATCAAATATTAAAAAATTATGGAGACATTTGCTATATATATTAAATATGGAAAATGAAACAAGACCAATATGTTTGGTTTTACATGTAACAAACAAATGTAATTTGGATTGTGAATTTTGTTATATTAAAAATAGAGATAAAACACAAGAATTAGATTATGATAAATTAATAAATTTTATTAGTATTATTAAGCCAAAATCAGTACAATTAACTGGTGGTGAACCTTGTTTATATCCTAAAATAAATGAATTAATATATTATTTGACTTCTATGGGAATTAAGATTGGAATGTTTACAAATGGTTATTATATCCATAAAACAAGCATTACTCTTCTTGATTGGTTAAGAATTTCTATTAATTCTTATATTGATAATCATATTGCATTTTGGGAACCAACAGAATATCCTAAAAAATTAGGTTATATTTACATTAAACATAAAGATAGTCCTAAGAATTTAGAAGAAAGACTTATGAATTTTATGGATAATCATAGAGGATTATATTTAAAAGTAATTTGTGATGTTTTTAATCCTACACCAATTAGATTCAAATCTATTCCAGAAAAGAGAATTATTGTATCAGAAATAGAACCACTTAAACATTATAAAGGAAAATGTTATATGGGATTTCTTAAACCAT
>Ga0114925_10001046_pt1 | contig 13303 bp, 16 predicted proteins | sample SumtaG_2_FD_87287 | JGI IMG/M metagenome (GOLD analysis project Ga0114925, IMG submission 87287) | Deep subsurface microbial communities from Indian Ocean to uncover new lineages of life (NeLLi) - Sumatra_00607 metaG | ecosystem: Environmental > Aquatic > Marine > Oceanic > Sediment | place... | reverse complement strand
GTCTGGGCAGGGAAGGCAACAGGTTTCACGACTGCAACCCAGATATGGCACAGAATCTATTGGCTAGGTTCATGGAGCCTAATTCAACGGGTTAGCACACTAACAGGAATGGCTACTAGGAACCAAATAGATCCTAGTATCGCTGTTGATTCTCAGGATAATATTCATGTCATGTGGAAGGGCTCAGCAGGCGATATTTCAAACCATGTATGGTATAACAAATGTACAGCCATGCCTGGTCTTGCATGGGGGACAGTTACACAGGTCAGTACGGATGCTGAAATGGAGGGCAGAAACCAGTATCCACCTTCCATTGCCATTGATTCCAATGACAACATACATTCTGCATGGCTTGCGTACACTGATTCACATCCAGCTTGGGGACAAATATATTATAGAAACGCCACAGATGGATCTTGGGGAGCAACCACTCGAATCAGTACATTTGATGGGATGAGTAATTATGCCCAACAGGCTCCCTGTGTCGTCACGGATTTTAATGACTATGTACATGTGGGTTGGCTTGGTATGGCCAATGGTTTTACGAACCATGATCAGATATGGGTGAATAACTATTCAACTAGCTGGAGTGGCCCCACTCGCATAAGTACATACACAGGAATGGAAGACTATGATCAAGGCTGGGGTGGAATGACTTTTGCAGGCCCCACTTTAGCAGTAGATAGCAGCAACTACCTGCATGTTCTATGGGATGGAAAAGCCACTGGCTACACGGATCAAGATAAGATTTGGCACGCTAATTATACGTCTTCATGGAATACCCCAGAATGTATACAGTCAATAGGAAGAAATCGACATCCCAACCTTCTTCTGGGGGAGGTGGAGGCACATTATATTTGGGATGCTAATGCCACACTTGTAAACCTGGACAGTTTTGATTGGGGCAGTAGCTTTGGAGATTCTGCATTCTGGTATACAGATCATGATTGGGTCTTTGAGGGCAAGAAACGATATGAGTTCAATATAGCATATTCAAATTATACTCTGAATCCAGTTCAGCAGTTTGGGATAAGATTCACTGATGAAACAAATCAAGTCCACATCATATGGTACGATAAAGACGCCAATACTTTAACGGTTACATCCCCCAATGACGGAATAAGTGGCTGGCTCAGCAGCATAGAACAGACAGATGTATCTGTGACAGCAATATTCCAAATTATGTTCAATAAGCCGATACCCGACTCATATGCTGTTCAGCTACAACTCAGGGTAGTCACAGACGCTGATAGTGGCTGGCTGACACCAGAAGGGGGCATTTTTAACATCTACAATCTGGGAGGTCTATCAACTCTATATGATGAAGGGATGGCTGGCAGAGTTATAGGAGGAGATATCTTTGAGATCTATGCAGCAGACACACGTACACCGATTCTTGTCCCCCCTGAAGGATTTGATGTTAGAGATAATCCTATTAACTGGTGGGAGTGGGGCCAATCTGAACAAGATCTCCTGGATGATGTCGATTGGATTATATGGATGCCCTGGAGAGATTCTGGCCTTACAATGTATCCAACAAACCGGCTACCTTCTGGCGCCGATGATGTTGATCGTGCTTATCATAGCTATCCCTTTGGCTTGAGGATAATAGATAACCGGACTGATGAAAATCGCAATATGTATATGGAGAAGATCTTTTGGAGAGAAATAGAGGCCTCAGATGAAGAGCTTGTCTTTGCACAGTTTCACATGATGAACCCAGATGTCGGGACCCCTAGTGTTCCTGGTGGTGGGGGAGAGATTCGTGTATCTGATAGAAGCATAAAACAGGAGGGATTTACCTATATGGCACTACAGTTAAGGTTCGACTCAGTTGGAAACTTCACAGCCTATAATGACACTGCCTCTGCCTGGGTACATGTTTCATCTGTTGTGGATTATCAATGGTATAATGTCACCAGTGTTTTCAATTTGACCACTCAGCTTGTTGATGTCTATGTCGATGATGTGCTAAAGCTGGATGATCTACCATTCGTTGATTCAGAATGCGATTCTCTTAAAACTCTCTGGGTGGGAAGGGCCAATGCAGCAGTAATCAGAAACGACTTTTACGTTGATGACATTCATGCCTGGACTGATTGGGATAAACCATATGGTGGAATCTCAGAGGCCACAATGCTCTTTGACATGAATCAGCATTGGAGCATGGATTTTGACTTCTTCATTGAAGATGGGCAAGTACATGCCCAGGGTGCATCAGGTGCATCAGTAGGTCAATATGTTTTCCCAGAAGACTATTCAAATCATGGCTATTGGGAGTTCGGATGGGATGTCATGATAAACAATACTCTGGTGCATGACTTCCTAGTTGCCAGTGTGAATGTTTCTGATGGACGCATTGGCAGTAGAGATAACTGGGTAAAATATAATGTATCTTGGTATAGTCAAGGTGAATATATCAAAAGCGACTTACTCTATGGTATCTTTGAAGGCTATAGCATCTTCCCAGGAAGTGATAAGGATACCTCTGGATGGCATTGGGATATATGGTTCAATAGGGCAAATGCATCAACGATTGTTGGAGCTAGGTTAAACACGGAATACTATGGTATGTCTGATAAATCAGTCTGGTGGGCAGTATGGAGCTCTCTATGGAAACCCATGCGAACAGAAGTCTCTGAGTCTTCACTTTTCGTGGATCTAAAGGATTCAGGGGGCACGATACATTCAGCACAGGATATTTCCTTTGTACGGTCCTGGGTGCAAGTCCTACGCACAAATGTGTCTGAGTTCGCATATAAAATAGTGAATACTGGAAGCCTAGAATTCATGGTTGCCACAGATACTATGAGTGGAATTGACACCCCACCTATCCGGGATACAATGGTTCCCGATGTGCCAAGTGGCTTCTTTGGCTCTGCTCTAGGTGGAATCTTCTCAGCAGCATTGAAGAGGCTGGGAAACACATTAGCCGGGTTTGGCATGGGATTCTTCACGATGTCCATAGAATTCATAGATAACATATTTGCATCCCTGGGCTATCCGGCCCTAGTATCCACCATATTTGGCTGGATGGATTCACTGTTTGCCAGCGTACCAACTCTTGTAGGCTATGGAATTACCATGATTGGAAACATATTCACCCTGATCAATGTCTCAGCAGGTAATACCCTTACTCAGCTTGCCAGCATAATCACAATCTGGGCAGGCATGTACTCCACCATGATGGACATGCTCAACGGGGTCCTGACCCCCGGCTTCAATCTATGGAGGGATCTGGGAATAAACACTTTCATCCAGGTAGGGGCCATAATGTATCCTCTTTGGCTTCTGATATTGGCCTCTGAGAAAGGAGGGCAGGCAGTGATAGATCATCTCACAGGCGTACTAAATATAGGCAGCTTCTTCCTGAACTTCATATTGAACGTGGGTGGATTCTTCATGGGATTACTGACAGGACTGATAGGAGCCATAAGGGGATAATGACATGAGAGTCAATAAAAAAGCCCTTTTTTTAACCCTGATTCTTCTGGCTGCTATCCTCCAGCCGTTCTTAGCTATAGTTCCAAATGTGAAAGCCGGCCCTGGTGGCATGGAGCAGGTGATTTTCGGTGGTAATCCTGAGGGCCCGCTGGATACTGTAAACACTCGATATAACACGCTGCACTCCGGTTACTCTTGGATCACCGACGAAATGCGTGCCTGGCAGGTGATCAGCACCGACGGGGTAATCAAAAATCTTCGAGTTGTGCTGGATGGTGCCCCAGGAGCCGGTACAAAATACACTTTTACACTGAGGCTCAATAGTGCTCCAACTGCTTTAACTTTTGATATTGCCGATACCGATACATCCGGCAGTAACATGGTCACTGAGATCACTGTCACCGGTGGCGATTGGATTACTCTCGAATGTGACCCGGATAATACTCCCACGGCCAGGAACGCCTTCGGCTGGACCTGTGTATTTGAGGGTGATAATGCGAAGGAATCTCTCATACTGGGAAGAGCGGCCGGTACCTTGCATAGAACAGAGACTTACTATGGCCAGGTGATGACCTGTGGAACCAGTTTGGCTGCTAACGAAAACGACCGCCGGCAGGTTATACCTACTTCGGGGAAGATCAAGAACTTCTACGTTAAGCTTGACATTGACCCTGGAACGCCTCCGGATTCATACAGACTTACTGTGAGACTGAATGGGGCTACGGTTGCACAGAGTCCAATCGTCACGATCACTGCGAATGATAAAACTGGCAGCGACCTCGTTCATAATTTGGATGTAGTCGCTGGCGATTACATCACCATGATGGTAGAGCCTGTTAGCACGCCTGCTCTGTGGCCCTATGCTGCTTGGGGTATGACCTTTGAAGCAGACATCGACGGTGAGAGCATAGTAATCGGAGGAACCTATAATGGACTCGACCGCTGGAATACCAAATATAACAAGCCCTCGTACACTGAAGGTGGTGGCTGGGGCGCAACAGAGGCATTAGATAGCCTTCTCGGCCAAGTCTGCACAGTGAAGAAGTTTCACATGCTACTGACTGCACCTCCTGGTGCTGGGAAAAGCTGGGATTTCAACCTGAGGATCGCTGGAGGAGATAGCAATGTGTTGTTCACCATTGCCGATACGGACACCACGGGAGACTCGGGAGCCCTCGAAGACACCGTTGCCCTCGATGAGTTTGTGTCTTTGGAGTGTGATCCGACCGACGTACCAGATGCTGCTGACGCATATTGGGGTTTCGTCTGCTACATAGAGCCACCCATACCAGAATTTATTGAAAATGAAGGAATTGAGCCAAGCGATTCAACGGTAGATGATGGGCAGTGGTTCTTCCTGAATGCCTCAATAGAAATCCTTCCAAATACAAGCACATTCCTCTTCAACAGGATCGATATTGACCCAACCGGGTTGAACATGAGCTGTAGCTATACAAATGGTACGGGTTTTTCAGAGGAAAATGATCCGAATAACTATTTACAGCTTGATGTAGTCGTGTCCGTGAAAATGGATTTGAATAATACGTTTGTCAGGGTAGAGTACTATCTTAGGCTTCATTCTAATGTCACCAAGGATGGGATCTATAATGTCACAGTGTATTCTACGGCCTCTGGGGATCTGAGTGATAGTGATGACTATACGTCTATTTTCACGCTTACGATTAGGGCACCCTCAGCCCCTACATTGCTATTTGGGGCTGGGTTCAATGCCTCTTCTCCTTATGTTGAACTTCACTGGACAAATAATCTTGAAGTTGTCACCTTCTTTGAGGTTCAAAATTCTTCTAATAATGTGGATTGGGGTTATCTAGGCCAGAATTCCACAGCACAGTATACTGATAGCCAAGTGGTCAATGGAACTGAACGATATTACAAGGTCAGAGCCTGTAGAGATACGGGGGTAGGCTGGAAAAATAGTAGCTTCACTGATTCAAATTTTGAGAGGGTCCACTTTGAGATTGAGCCCGATGTCACCACCATTATGGGAGGGGCAGGTATTTTCTGTATAATCTTAATTATAATAGTTCCAATCGTAGTCTATATGGTGAAAAGAAAATGAATAAGGGAGCACCCATTGTTCTAGGCCTTGTTGCTTGCATATTTGCTTCCTTCATGATAGTCGGCAACATGCCAATCACGGTAGAGGACTTTGAAGGGAATCTCAAAGTTGATGGCAACCTGAACGTCACAGGCACCGGGGAGTTTGGGGATTATGTTGACATGAATCTTAACTACATCCTCTATATGCCTATGGAGAGCTGGATTCATATCGATTACTCTGCTGGCGTCACAGATGTTCACATAGGATCTATCCCCTCAGGCACACACTCTCAGGATAGGCACTATGCAAAACTTCATGTTTCTGTAGATATTGCACCAGGAGAAGGGAAGTTTGTCAATGTTTCATTATCCGATGGCACAAGCTCATTGAATGCCTCAATTACCGGCGTAGAGACTTTTGATTCCGTCACGGTTACAGCATTCGATCTGGATGTATCTGCTGAGACTTTATCATTAACCTACAGCCAGACGGCTGGGGGGGCCTCTACTGGAGGTTGTGTCATGATCCATTGGTATTATAAGGAGAATGAATGAAAATGAAGAAGAGAATTAAAATTGGTCTAGTTGTCCTGATAATTTCACTATGCCTTTTACCATCTGTATATGCAGATCCGTTTCTAAAGACCTTGGCCCCTTGGAGTGGAGATAGCAAGACAGAGATCTTGGCTATAATTAGGCCGGAGAAGAGGACCGACAACACACCCATGTATCTATATATTTTCTGGGAGGGTTTACCGATAGTAACCCGTCTATGTGATACAGTGGTTAGCCAAAAGCATACTTACATGTGGGATGTGAAGTTCAGTCCCCCTCAGGATGCACAATATCTGAAAAAGGGGTCAAATAAATTAGTTTTCTGGGTAGAGGATATTGATGGGAAAATACAGACGTATCCCTGCATATTCACGATCACAGATAGAATCCCTCAGCCTTCATGGTTCGATGATCTGACACCTAAGGAACTTGAGAAGCTAAGGGGACCAGAGGGAGAGAAAGGGGACACGGGTATTCCGGGTCCCATTGGACCAAAGGGAGATCAGGGAGAACAGGGAGATGAAGGCCCCAGGGGGGCCACTGGTCCATATGGAGATGAGGGGGACACGGGATTGCAGGGAGAGATTGGCCCCATTGGTCCGGTTGGATCTAAGGGATTAGTTGGAGAACAGGGGCCTATGGGGGATAAGGGAGATGCTGGCAGCCTTAATATAGTCTTTACAGTTGGGTCATTTTTAATGTCTACGATAGCACTAGTTATAGTAGTTAAGAGGGGTAGATCATAATGAGTGACATGAAGGGCTTTTTCCAGTTGATTCTTCTAAGCCTGGGGGTCATTGTGGTATTCACGCTTATAGCTTACATGCCAACTTTAGGCATTTCAGGGCCCTGGGCAGAGGTGAATACCTTGATTGCACCCCTTGTTTTGGTCATCTGTTTCCTGGGGATGGCTGCATACGTGGTGGTTAACCGATGACAGCATATGATGCAGCCGTGACCACAATAGGTATCGGGGGAATAGGTGTCTTTGTGGCCTACATTTTCTGGTACTTGAATGATAAGGGAATCTGGATAGATCAGGCTATCACGGCTTCAACGACAATAGAGGAAATCATGGCCATCATCATAGTGATTTTCCTCCTTGTGGGAGTAATCTTAGCTGCGATGCGGTCACGATGAGCAGAAGAATGAAGGGATATCGTGAGGCTGCTGGCCTTGATACAAAGAAGAGAAGGGGTCTTAGAAAGGATACTCTCTGGGATATTGTTAAGAGGGCCTTTAGCTATGAGCGCAACACCGGCATAGTTGATCTATCCACCATCCCATTTATCACTGAAAGATGGGTGAATGGAGAGCGTCAGGTAAGTGCATTCCTGGTTTCACTTCCACAGTGGGTTTCAGAGGAGAAGGTATTGGAGGCAATAAATGATGGGTTTGGATTCCTTCTTGAAGAAGGTCAAAAAAAGATTGCGTAGAAATGAGCCAGATGAGCAGGAGATACCTAAGAATTGGGTGCCTGAGCTCATCAAGAAGGAGAAAACAGAGTTACAAGAAGATGGCTCAGTTAAAGTAATCTATGAAATTAAAAAGCCTAAACGATACATAGCTAGAAGGATTAAGCGTTTCATCTGCTTTATCCTCATCATAGCTAATTTCATCATGCTGATCACCTGCTTCTTTGTGGAAGGAGGCGTAATGTCCCCCTTTTTCCTCTTCAACACAATTTTCCTGGCAGATTATTTCTGGAAGAGTAGACCACAGCCCTTGGAGGAGTATAGATGAGCGCGCGCGACCGTACTAGAGTGAGAAGAAGACACGACATAGAAATTGACGGTTATAGAATAAGGAATGAGGCTGACTTTGATAGGGTTGATCTGAATAAAGCACAGAGAAAATGGAAGCACCGTAAAGCTAAACTTGATAAACGTCGTGAAACAAGGTTGATGATTTAATGACTGATGTAAAGGATTATTGGAAGCAGTACGTGGGATACATTGAATCCCTTACAGATTGGTATCAGAATCAGTCTGGCATGTTTCAAAGATTCATGAAATATGGAGGGTGGATCTTCCTCCAATTCTGGATCATCAGAGCCCCCATGACCGTTCTATTCACCGGCATATTTCCTGAAACCGTGAGTCTTGTAGTGCTAAGTTTCCCAGGATACCTCCTGGCCAGCTTCACAAGTGGAAGCCTGTTAGCTATAGTAGGGTTTTTCCTCAGTGAGAAGTGGATATGGAGGCGCAAAAAAGATGAGGTTTAGCGTCGTAGCACCCAACTTCAATGAGATGCCCCACATCCGGGATATGTTTCTGGAATCTCTGGTAAATCAGACGTTCAAGGATTTTGAGACTATCATTGTGGATGGTGGATCGGACGATGGAAGCTTGGAGTCTATCAAGGAATACTATAATGAACTGAAAATAACCATTATAGAGGATAGGAAGAGGAACATAGGCTACATCAGAAATGTGGGAGCGTATATAGCTAAGGGGGAGCTGATGGTTCAGACTAGTTCTGATATAGAGCTCCCCCGGGATTGTCTTGCACGCTTGGATAGAGAGTTCAGGAATAGCCAGGATCTTGCAGCACTTGGAGGCCGTACCGTGCCCACAGGAGATGGAAACGGGATTCTATGTTGGCTGGCTTATGCTGGGTTCGATACTCTGAGATGGTTTTACACTCATTCAATAATCCCCCTGAATAACCGGAAGTTCAGGCCAGCAGGAAACTTTCTATGCATTCCCCTGCATCTATTTTGGGAGCTGGGAGGATACCCAGAGGTCCAGATCAATGAGGATGGACTATTTGGCTACAAGGTGGATGACTATACCCGGAAGACAGGTAAAAGGGCAGAGTTCAGGTTAAGATATTCTGTTAAACATAATGTGAAGAGGTTTGCGGAGAAGGGAGCCCTTGGGGCCATAAAGTTCTACAGCTATACACTTGCTCTGATGTTTCCCTGGCTGGGCAGATTCACCAAGAAACTGGAAGAGGAATCAGCCAGGGAGTTTGCAGATAGATGACTACCCTTGAATTTCGTAACTTTTTGTGGGCACTCATATTCATTGTTCAAAACCTTCTCCCAGTTATAGGTTTATTAGTCATTATATTAAAAGTGAAGGTTGGAAAGGGGTTTCTGACATTCTTAAAAATTATGATACCTATTGTCGGAATAATTTATTTCGTCATGGGAAGAAGGCCTTCAGCAGGCTATCCCTGCAATGACATTTATCTTTTCTATAGTCTTGTCATACCCTTGTTTCTTCACTTCTTTCAGATGAGGAACCCAGACAATATAACTAAGGTTCTAGGAATATTTCTAATGGTATCCCACTTATTCAGCCAATATTGGGAAATACCGGTCTTCATAGCCGGCCATCTTAATATTCTAGGTGCTAAATATCTGGGTTCAATCGATCAACTGTATCTAATATTGGTGTTTTATCTGGCAATCAAATATGCTAACATATCCATGGATGGGCATGTCTTCTTAGATCTTGTAACTCCACTATTTTTTTCAACTATTGCACTCTTTTTGATACCTATTGGGAGTCCACAGATGCCTGTAGGTTATTTCGTAAGAGGTATTTCATGCCTCTTTTTGAGCAAGGTCTTCATAGAAAGGAGTGTTTTATGATGGGGCATTTTAGACAGGGATTTTGGTTTTCAGTAATCGTTATGTCAGTACTATTAGGAACTCAATATGGAAAACACTTCTCTTTTCTTTCAGACGAGGGACTTACCATTCTTCCTACGTTTGGAACGGCTTTAAACTGGAAGACTGCTGTTGTGGTTTCAATTGCCTTTTTAATCATAGATCGTAATCACGGATCCTATCTAATTCCCGTATTTGCGTGGAGTCTTTTTGGTAATCTCTGGCTTTATAAAAATACAATGATGGGCAGCTACTTATTCGGCTCAAATATACTGACTTACCCAACTATCCGAATGCAAATCATTGGATATGGTAGAAATATTTTACTTCTAATCATATCCATTTCCTCAATTAGACAAATGAAGATTTCAAAAACGGGAATTTTCCTCTTCATAATAATGGGGTTATATTGGCTATTGCTTTTTTATCCCATTTTTGGTTTACGCATCAGGATATTAGACAAATTGAGAAGATTGGTATTTAATACAATAATATATTACACTGTGAATCTTACACCATTCATAGTCTGTTTCAAGGAGTGGACAGGGAAAAAATGGAGCCAGTTTCTGTTCTATTGACGGCCTATAATGAAGGCCTTGGCATAATTCGAGTGCTTGATTACCTTGAGGAATGTAGTGATCTCATAAATGATGTTGTCGTTGTCTCAGATGCCTGCGAGGATGAGACAGATGACATTGTGTTGAAGTGGGTAGAGGGTGGTTTACCATTTTCTGTATCTACGTTCTTTAATTCTAAACGTCAAGGAAGGGCTGCTGCGATTCGACAAGGACTGGGGGCCGTGCAGAAGGATATTGTGGCTATATTTGCCTGCGATATAAAACCTCTTGGCAAATCACTTCAAAATCTTTTGGCCTACTTTAAAGATCCTAATGTGGGAGCTGTGACAGGCCACCCGACTTTAAACAATGGCACTAGCACAATAGCCGATTGCCTCTGTCATATCATGTGGCAGTCTCATGATAATATAGGGGAAATGACAACCACAAAAGGCAAATTCTTCCACTTGAATGGTGAAATGTATGCCATCCGAAAATCTATCCTGAAAAACTTTGAGGACTATAACGGTCTTGCAGAGGATGCAATGATTGGTCACTGTATCTTTAAGGAGGGTTATCAAGTATTGTGGGCTAGGAATGTGACATATCTAATGCAATATCCCTCAAGTCTTAAGGAATGGATTAAAATAAGAAAACGGTGCTGCTATGGGAGAATAGAATTAGTCCATAAAGCAGGCATAAAGGATTATCCATTCTACGAAATTAAACACCTAGATTACTTAATGAATATTCTAAGAGTATCTCTATCAAGCTGGAAGTTCATTTTAGTATTACCTATAGGCGCATTCTTGGAGCTTGTCTGTAGATGCTACTATTTCATAATGTATCCCTACATCAGTCAGGAACGTGAAAAAATTCTGTCAGCACTATGGAAGCCATCTGGGGAAACGAAATGGTGACACGTATAATGTTATCCAATATTGGTGGGCTGGATAACCCAGGAATCAGGATGATGATTAAGGCCATAACGGAAAACATTGATGCAGAGTTCTATTATCACAGACTCACAGTTTGTAAGGGATATGAAGGGCAGAAACTCAAGGGGAGCTGGAAGCCATATGGGTATGACGTTGCCCTTGACATGGGTGGAGATACCTTCACCACATATTATGGAACATTTCAATTCATTCGTCATATAATCCATCTGCTGCTCATGATCCTGACAGGTCAAAGATTCATTTTATTTGCTCAAACATATAGCCCATATGGATACTTCACCGGAAAAGTAGCTAGGTGGATAATGCGGCGTGCAGCTCTCATAACTGTACGTGAACGGGAGAGTAAGGACCTATTAGATTCCTGGGATATTCCATGTACGTTGACAGCAGACATAGCTTTTCTACTTGATACTTGGCCTAGTGAAGACTATGAGGGATCTTCCTATCACCGTGTTATAGGTGCAAAACTTGCGAATAAAAGGGCAGCATGGAATGGATTGAGGGCAGATAATTGGAAGTTCAAGATATTCACGAGGCCACTCAGCATGGAGAAAATGAAGGAGGAAGCATATGAAAATATCCGATTGCTACAGGGGCTCCTCTAGGATCCCTCAGCTCTATGAGGCAGGGGCAACTGGAGGAGTGGCAACAACGTTGGCCCTGGCTGCCCTTGAGCTTGACGTCGTGGAGGGCATGGTGGTTTCTCATTGCTACGGAACCTATGTAGCCCGCAGTCTGAAGGATCTCGTGAAGTCCTGTGGCAGCATCTACGAAAACTATCGTTATGAAAACCATAACGGACATAAGCTAGGGCAGATTGGCAAGCCCTGTAATATCAATAATAATTACGATTTCAAAATATCGTTGTTCTGTAGCCACGTTGCTCAGCCTCAAAAAGAGATAATCACCAAGGACAATAGGCCTACAGTCTCAAGGATGCATACTCCCGTCAAATGCTGGTTGTGCCGTGATCACGTGGGTGTAGATTCGGATATTAGTGTTGGAGATACCCAGACAGATCCAAAAGAGAATGTATTAATTATCAGGTCAAACAGGGGGAGAAAGGTGTTGAAATACGCTATGAAAGAAGATATGATCTGCCTTGAATCAATGCCTTTTCAGGAAATTGTTAAGAAACAGCCCTACCTATGGAGATGGTGGAGAAAATGCTACTTGTAATGTGCGTAGATGGACTGGGTCCTGATCTTGCCGCTAATTTGAATCTTCATATGGAATATGAAACTGCCTTGACCATCCCAAAAGAACTCTACTATAAAGGGGAGCCCCACACTCTTCATATCTGGTCCTCTATTTTCACAGGTCAAATCTGCCTATATCCCAGCATAGTTAAGAGTGAAATGAGCGAGTTTAGAATTAATATCAAAAACTGGTTAATCAAGCATGGCATTCGATATAGAAGAGAAAGCATTATACTTAGAAGGGAGTTCAATGAGCGATTTGGAAAACCCAGCTGGAAAGTCTACGAACCATCAGTGGACAAAACAGTATTGGACGGCTTAAATTCTTTCATTTGGAATATTCCAGGAGTATCCGAGGGGTTCGTTTTCGGAGGATCAGGTTCATTCTATAAACATCAACATGAACTCTGGTCTTACCTGGTCAGAGTCCTTCCCTTCTCCAATTTCAACATGGCAGCAGTCTACACATACATCCTCGACCAACTAGCCCATAGAATAAGGGAAAAAGAAGTGTATAGAATCCACGAGCATATTTTCATTGAAGCAAAAACACAATCCAAAAAATGCGACGTGCTCCTTATCAGCGATCACGGCTGCTGCCCCGTGAAAGGAAGACACACAAAACTAGCATACGCTGGAGCCAACTTTCCCTTCGAGGCCTCAACGGTTTTAGACATAGCCAACGTAATTTTAAATAAAAGACGGATGCCAAGCAGAATGTCTTAATAATACGGACGGATAAGGGGCTATCCGTGCTGGAGTATGCCATGAAAATGGATATGCTTTGTCTTAAGCAAATAGATTTTAGTGAGATAGTCAAAAAACAGCCTTATTTATGGAGATGGTGGAGAAAGAGATGAATTTCAAAGAGCATAGGATAGTTGTGACTGGTGGGGCCGGTTTCATTGG
>Ga0114925_10001045_pt1 | contig 13303 bp, 16 predicted proteins | sample SumtaG_2_FD_87287 | JGI IMG/M metagenome (GOLD analysis project Ga0114925, IMG submission 87287) | Deep subsurface microbial communities from Indian Ocean to uncover new lineages of life (NeLLi) - Sumatra_00607 metaG | ecosystem: Environmental > Aquatic > Marine > Oceanic > Sediment | place... | reverse complement strand
GGCTTAGTTGCTTCCGCAGTTTCTTTCCTTCAGTGGATTTGAGTTTTGCAGAAATGTCGCTGATTGACATATCTTTAAGCTGAGCCTTGGTAAGCCCCACCTGAGATAATACCGCAGGTTTTACTCTTCGGAGCATGGGTTTGATGAGGCTCTTCCCCGTATCCCAGGTCCAGCCGATTAGTTGCGTTTTACTTATCTCGGCTCTGAAGTCAGCATGAACGCTGAGGCCGCGGACATGGAACTGGATAACATACTTCCACGTCTTCGATTCATCGGGATAAGTCAGATAGGGATTCGCTAAATGGATCACCTTTTCTAAGGGTATACAAGCACCGCAGCCAAGTTTCATACAGGGAATTTCGTGAGATCTAATCGACCTGAAAAAAGTTTTAACCGATCGGGAATCCAGCGTTGTCTCGGAAGGCATTGAAGGCTCGGCCATAAGCAGAGGGCGACCTCCGTAAATATCCAAGATTGTACTGGCCGTGCTGAAGATGAATTCTACATCAGCTTCCGCCCATTTCGTGATCGTCTCTCTGCTGATGCCGGTTCCGACTATCTCTGAAACGCCGAGTTCCTGAAGGGTTTTGGGGAGCTCTTCATTATTCGGAAGGTAAGTCCAGCCTGAGATGGAAGGTATTGCAATCCAGGAAGATAGGCAACAGGCAAGGGGTGATTCTACGCCATAGCGGGCGCTCACTATGTAGCCTTCAGATAGTTTGATGTCTCCGTTCTTGATTTTCTCATAGCAGCTATTACAGAAGGTGCCGGCACCAAAATATTTGGTGGATGGCTGTCCACATAATACGCAGAGTAGTTGGGCTGTTAATGATTTCTTCTTGTCTCCAGCGGTCTTGTAGATAGTCTCAGCCGTAGTTAGAGGATCAGGAGTCGTCTTATCTTCCCTTGCCTCGAGGACCTGGGGATGGAACCAATGGTAAACCTTATCGCTGATCTTGTTGAGCGACTTGACGCTCACCCGAAGGATCTGTCCAACCTTCGCCTTAATCTTGGTATTGAAGGTTTTACCTAGAACGGTGTAGGTCTTCCCCTTCCATTTCACAAATTTCTTGCCTTTAGCTGAGTCAAGAGGAGCATTTTCAGTATCCTCAACGTCGTCGACGGGGCCTATAGCACAGATGTAATTGAACACATCATCATCTTGCTTGATCCCCACCACCATGCAGTCTATGTCGTAGGATACCTTCATCTTACTCCAAAGCGGAGTGTTACCGCTGAGCCGGTATTTGGAATCCCACTGTTTGAACATGGCTCCTTCGCTGCCTGCGACTTTGGAGACTGTGCCGGCATCCTTCACCATTTGATTGGCGGAAGTCGAAAGTGCGACTCCGTTTTCCCAGAGGTGTATTTTAAAGTCAGCATCCGATTTGGGGGCTTCCCGTACTGGAAGTTCTATGCCTTTCAGCCGCTCCCGACGCTCGCTGTAAGGTAGATTGTGCAGATCCTCGCCGTCGAGGTAGAGAATGTCAAAGATATGGAGAGCCCAACGGCTGTCGTCGACGGGGCCTTTAGCCCCTTTGACGAAGGCGGGGGCTGCCGCTGCTCTTCCGAGATTATGGAAATCCTTATCGTATGGCGTAGCCTCAGAGTCGAATATAACCGATTTAGCCGGAAGCCTCTTCATATCGCTGACGAGGGTGGGAAGCTGCTTAGTTATGTCATAGCCAGACTCGGTGAACAATCGGACTTCATCGTCTTTTCGGTGAGCTTGGACACGGAATCCATCGATTTTTACTTCCGTGGATTGTTTGTTCGGGACTCGGAAAATTTCTTTAGCTAGACCTTTAACAGATTTGAGGCCGAAAACCTCGCGGAGGCTGTATCCTTTCTTCGTCGTTTTCAACTGTGCAAAAGGATAGAGCGGCTCGAGGGATTTACGCTTCGTCATTAATTTGAAGCGTGCATCGGCACCCATTCCGTTCCATTTATCAGAGTCCACCAGTTCCTTGATCTTTTCATCTGATCCTGCAGCTAGTTCCATTTTGCTCCCGTCAAAGAGCATCCAGTCTGAATTGGATTCGATGGAATATACTGCACTCCCTGGAAGAACGAGGTAGCGTCCAGTATCTTCTTTGAGTTGTGCTATCACGTCACGTCTGTTTTCAAAGTGGTACATGGCTGCAAATCGCACGTGATCGGATTCAGGTAGCCTGAACATAAAATCGAATCTTGTTCGAGTTGTCTGGTTGATATGCTCACTTTCTCTCCACCAGGGCATATCCATGATCTCGAAGACGGGGGCCCCCTCTTTTGAGAGGAAGCCGTCGACTATGAAGGAACTCGGCTCTTCAATAGCGAGGAATTCCGTTATCATCTGCTTAGGAAGGCTGTATTCATCTAGATCTTCGTCGAAGGCTAGGACTTGGTTTTCCTTGCGGTGGACAGTCAATCTGATACTTTGAGGGGGAGTTAGGATTACGAAATAGTCATCTTCCAAAAGATCCTTTACGCTTTCTCTGTCTAGATCCTGTTCAGCAAGGGGTGGCTTAAACGGTGAGAAGACTGAAATTCGATATCGCGGCTCTTTTGGAGTAACTTCCTTTTTTGGAAGAGCCCAAAGCTCATAAGCCGGGAGATACGGCCCATTAGGTCCTGAAGGCTCCCAGATGAGCCCCAGCTCTCCTCGAAGATCCTCGGGCACCGATTCTAGAAATTTCTGCCCATAAACATCCGTTTTTGAACTTCGGAAGAGAATATCAATATCCGAAGGCTCTGCTTTAGTTGAAACACTGCTACCCACTATGTTGATAAATTCAGGATCTACTAAGAAGGGCTGCCGACTTTCAAGAAGCTGCTGTAAGGCGGCCATCGATAACTGGAGCATTCCAAACTCGAGAGGGCTTTGATGATCCAAATTACGTCTTTTGAATTCCTTTACATAGATTTCATGGAGTTTCTCTAACTGTTCACGGGGAAGGAAAAGCTTCTTTTTATCGGCAAGGGCCTTCGCCCACAAGTGGATCCAGCGATGATCATCAATGAGTACAGGATTGGGGTCTCTTCGGATCTCGACAGGAGTTTTTAGAATGGTATGGGCCTTTTCTTTCGTCAGCAGTTTTAGAGTCTCAGTCTCACTGAGATAGAGATCATAAAGTGCCTCTTCATTATTTATGAATGCAAGCACCATGGGATCCTCACCCTCTATTTTCCGCTTTAACCATGCACAATACGCGGCAGGATCACGGGGAGGTTTCTTCTTATGACTTACAACCCGAATGCAATGTTCCATATCTCTGTAGGGACCGAACGGCATTAGGTTTCCTCCATTGCGCTGGTTATGACTCGTTTGATGTAGGTTCGGGCGCTATTTGGTGGTCTATATTCCAGAGGTGGATCAAATTTTTCGATGATTTTAGGCTGCCATATCCAGAATTGTGTGTTTTCAGGCCACCAGGAACTCCATTCAGACAGGGAGATTTGGTGAAGATTGCGATATTTCTCTCTTACACGGCTGCTGAAGGGGCCTTCTGGTGTGCCTTCAACCATGATGCCGTGGATCCCATCTTCTCCGACAATGTAGATTTGCTGATCATTATATTTCCCGTAAGATTTCGCGGAGACAATGATCTTCTTCTGTCCGGAAGCCAGCCATTCGGCATGTTTGCCCGTGAAGACTCGGCCCGGTAATGGGGTTAATAGTTTCTTCAATTCTTTCGGGGGAAAGCCGAGCTCGTCTCTTATCCAAGGTTCTGTTGAATCGATGATATCTTTGTCTATTGACTCCATTATTGTGCTTCGGATGGCTGCCATATCCATGGTTGTTAGAGGCGCGAACACAAGCTTTGGGGGGACTTCAAGCTCCCAATTTAATTCGCCCACGAAGGCAAGCATCTGATTCATTGTACCGGTTAATTCAAGCCGGAAGTCTTCGAAGCGCATGAGGATTATGTCAAAGGGTACCTTAGGACCGTAGGTGCCTCCACCCCCTTCAAACAGCTTCTGACCGATGAGCATCCGGCGCAGTATCATTTCGTCTTGGTATCGGATATAGCTGTCAAAGGGCATCTGCCGACGCTTGGATTCTATAACCTCGATGGCGGTAGTATCCTTAACGTTACGTTTGAGCATGACCGCCTGGCTTCTGGCGTAAAGGTGTTCCATTGTTTCAAGAACATTGGTCATATCGCCGGGGGTAGGGGCAATACCTAGGAGAAGTGGGCTGCCAAATCGCTCATAGGCAATGTTTGCGAATTTAAGCATGGCATCTTTGATAAACCAGTTTTTATAACAGGCCTTCAAAATAGAGTCGCCATACCAGTTGCCGAAATGCCGGCCATGACTCCAGACTAGCTCACGTTCAAGAGGAAGCTCGATACGGTTTCCCCCGATTCGTTCCTCTATCTTTAATAGATTTCCAAAGGGGTCGCTGAAGAATTTAATATACTGCGGATCGAGGGTTTTTAATCCATTAGATTTCCGAATAAGCCATTTCCCTTTATATTCTTCAAAGACAATCTCGGTTACGCTGAATCCATATGTCAATGCAGAGAGCATTTCTTTCATGGCGTTCCTAATTCCAGGATACACGAGACGTTCAAAATTCAGAGTGAGAGTATCAGAGACTTCCTGATCAGGATGGCGGATCTTCCAGGGTTTCATGAGAACGCCCATTTCGATAAGATCAGAACCAGCTCTAACCTGCGCATCGTCCATCATCTTCGTATATTCTGTGTAATCTACGAGGTCAGGATTGTAGTCACCGATAGCTAGGCCCGCCCATTGGAGACCTTTGTAAGCTCCAACATCTTCTGAAAGTTTGTCTCGCTGTTGGGTCATTCTTTGAAGTCGAAGACTAATGGTCTCATAATTATCGACCATCTCCCCTAGCCCAGGAATCAATAAATCCGCTGCTCTTCTCCTTGCATTTTGGAGAATAGATCGTTTAGGCTGGTTTGGATCTTCTCCCATTGCTCATCGTCTCGCTCGGTAATTTAGTCAACTCTTCTCGCCTATTTTCCCAAGACGTGGGCATCCACCCAGATCTCTCAGATCGAAAGGTCTCCCAATTATTCGCCAGAGAATCCAAGTTTCGCTCCTTTGGCATGGGTGGCAATTTGGGATTTCGAGCTTCTACATAGTAGATAGGATCCCAAGCCCCAAGAAGCAGGATGAAGCCGTCGACGGCGTGGTCGAATCTTTTAACGGGTTTGCCATCAGCACCTCGGCGGTATGCTAGAAGTTGTTTCTTGAGGATCTCAAACTCAGGCGTATCGGGGATTACCACCATTGTGTGTTGTAGCCAGTAGTAAGTTATGCCTATGAGGAATTCTTTCCCCTCAGTTTTGCTTTGAAAGGGTCGACGGACAACGCGGAGACCTCGATCTTGAATCTCCCTATTTTCAAAAGCTCCAGCAGCGTCACAGTGCCACTCGAAGATATTGTAAGATTCCCAATCAGCATGGGCGCGATTAGCCCAGTCCGTCGCGCTTGTATTATTTTCAATAAGAAGCTTCATGATGACTATTTTCTTATTGAGTCCGCGATAGCCTTCGAGCATAGCCGTATCATGATCATATCCCCAGTCGAATGATCCCTTAGATTCCCCTCTGAACTCGAGATTTTCAGGGTCGTAAGGAGTACCATCCAATAGAAAGCCGGGTTTGTCTGGATCAGGGGACACGAATGCTTGTCGTATGAAGGTTTTAGGGAAAATTCGCCCCGCTCCTCGAGGAAGGTTCCCTATGTATTGCGTCCGGAACATGTCCTCGCTGAGAAAATGCCGCGCTATTTCAGTATCCTTCTTAGCAGCTTCTGTTTGAAGGAAAGGACAATCCTTTGCCATCCATTCAAATTTGCCGAATCCTAGATTTTTTGATTCATCTAATATATCGAGGAATGAATCGGTACCTTCTTTCCCCGGTGTTGCGGTGCTGAGTAGAACCCGCATCATCTTCTCACTGCCACGAACCATGGGCCATGCTTCTTCTCTTATGTTACCAGGGATGAGAACATATTCATCCATTATCAAAGCATCGGCCGTTGGAGCATTGACTTGTTTCGAGCTTGCAGCGCTGTATCGAATCCAGCCCCCCGCTTTGTAGATTAAACGGGTCTTCATGGGTTCGCTAAGCAAGAACTGTGAGAAGAATTTGCGTGTGGACGCTCCATCTGGTCCGTGAGGCCAGAGGATTTTTTTGCAGTAATCATACAGCCATTCCGCCTGGATCTGGCTGCCGGAAAGTATGAAGACTCTATACTGCTGATCTCTGAGGGTGAGCCAGACGGCGATAATGGCAACGCAGATCGTTTTACCGCCTTTTCGGGGGGCTCTTATTATGAGATAGGAAGGATAATCACCCTTCTGGACTGCTTCAAATAGTTGAAGTTGTTGAGGTGAAGCCAGCTTTAGATCAAAGAGGTCCTTGGGCACATAATGCTCGATGAAGACGAAAATATTCAAAAGTGCCTTGCTCCATTGAAGATTATTGATTAAGGTTTCACCTTGTTTGCGGAGCTGATCAAGCTCCTGAAAAAGGGGATTTGAGGATTCCAAATCTTATTCGGAATTAAATAGGCTACCCAATGATAAAAAGAGTTTAGGTCGGCATAACCGATTTTATTCGGAGGAAGATCGTTTTACCATTCGGTCATGGCGTTTTTTACGCTCTTCTTCGGTTAGCCGCCCTTTTGGACCTGTTGGTTTCTTCGCTGTGCCTGTTTTTCGGCCTGTACCTCGTTCAGGGAGTCCGTTTTTCCCTAGTTTTATTTCTTTTTGCTCTTGTTTAATAACCTCAACGTCGACCATATCGAATGCACTATGTTTAAGGGGATTTAAATCTAGTCTTCAGTTTTTAATGTTCGCAACTGGGGTATCGGGATGCCTATTTGAATAAGCAGTTCTTTGAATAGTTTCTTTTTCTCGGGAAGAAAGTCTTTCTGGTTCACCTCGGCGATAAGATCCTGAATGGTGTGAGGCCCCTGGTCATGGGTCAGATCACTCAAGATTTCAGAGAGTTTGTCCATTGTTTCAATATCGACGAGTTCACCGTCAACCTGGGTTCGAGGAGGCCAATCTTCAAAAACATTCGCTTCTGTAAAGATCTTTTCCATAGTTTGCACGCGGGTTTTCTCGATCAACAAGTCGTTTTCTAATGAGATCAGATTGAACACCAAAAGCCGATTTAACTGTGCTTGGTGATCAAACATCCTGCTTATGGCAATTTCCATGCTTTCTCGGGATCCCATTAGAGTATACCCCTCAGGCTCGATATACGGTTCATTTCACAACCACTCGTTCATGTTTGCTTTTAGGCACATACTCAGTATTTCGGGGACATAAATGCTGGCCTATTTCCACAGGCGATTCGGGCATAGTTTCCCGTGTGCATCTGAATTTGCAAAGCAGACTGTCGCAGATGTCGTTCTTTTCAAAGCCGAAGCTACATTGAGTTAGAATAGTAATGGAGCCGAATCTCCGTGACAAGGATATGCACCTTTTCCGCAGGTAGAGTATAGACTGAAGTATATAAAACCTAATGGAAGAAACTGATGAGGACGGTGACTATCTCCTTGATGGTGAGGATTATGGCGGTTATGGTTGTGCCGTCGATCTGTAGGCGCCGACGTTTACTGATTCCATTGTTCTCGAAGTGCTCAATTCGTTCCTCGATGTTATTGATCCGCTCTGTCCTCTTGGCCATGATGCTGTTGATCTCTGAAAATGACTTTGAGCCACTCTCTAGGTGGCCTTCTATTTTATCGAGTCTGCGGTCTACTCCCTCGGTGAAGGTCTCGTATCTGCCGATGAGCTTTGCAAGTTCCCAGCTCTGGTCACCGGGGTTATCCTCGTTATCATTATTGGTCAAGAGTCATACAGCTCCTAAAAGAGGCGGCGACAATCTGCATATAGTTTAATGCTCATTAACTGTTTTAAAAAGTTATTACCACGCAAACCCTTTAGCCGTTTTCGAGGGTTGAAGAAAGGATAGGGCATCCGCAGGTAGGACAGTTTAGACCCTTGAATTTTGCGATTTCTTCATCAGATAGGAAGGTTGGGCAGCGATTACCGCAGTTGGGACAGTTGAAATATCGAGCGGGCATGGAAGAATTTCATGCCTAAAACTTTTAAGGATTTACATACAAGTTCTGTATGGTTTTGCAATATGGCAGATGTAGATCCGAAGAAATTAGTTAATCTACATGCCGAAATGACACATGAAGACCGAGAACTTCTTAAAAAATGGAAAGGGCCAAAACGATGGAGAGAATGGCTTCTATCCATCCCCCAAGTATTACGGGAGAAACAGGACGAAATAGAGAATTTAAAACTGAAGCTGAAGCTCTCCGAAAGAGACCAAAGAGATCTTGAGATACGGTGCAAGCGACTTCAGGAGAGGTTGGATGGGTGAAGTAAGTTATCAACGGGTACCGCTAGACATACTCGTTCCTTTTTTCCCCCCCATGCGAATCACGAAAGATGAAGTGGAGGACAGGGATTTTCAAGCTTCTCTTAGTAAACATGGAATACGCGATACCTTGCTTGTGCGCCCCCATCCAACCCGATTAGGTTTTCTCGAAGTAATCGATGGAAACCGCAGGCTGGCCCATGGTCAGGTGGTGGGCCTAAAAGATGCTCCCTGTGAAATAAGGGAGATGACGGATGAGGAGGCCTTTTTCATAGCATTGATCAGGAATGTGCAACGCTCAAGCGTAACCAGTATAGCCATTGGGAATTGGCTACAGCTTATGCAGATGAAATTTCAGCATACCCAGCAGAAACTGGCCGAAGAAATGGGTAAAAGTCAGTCCTGGATTTCTAGACACCTCAAACTCATAAACTCGGAAATATCTGATAACATAAACGTAGGGTCGGAGTTTCAAGCTAGAGCATTTAGATCAGCACCTGAAGGAGTGCAGCAGCAGATCTTGGATACTGCAACGGAAACAGGAGAACTCCCTTCCGGTAGAGAGATCATGAGGAAAAGCCAGGCCACGATGTCCGTAGAGGAAGTAATGAAAGTATATTCTCCGGATCGCTACGAAGAAGAATTCGTCGTGCATCAGCTTCAGGTGAAGGCGGGGAAAACCGTAACTGAAGCAAGAGATCTTGTTTGGGATTATAAGAATCGTCGACGGACCAAACGAAGTTCGCCACCTATCGCGGATAGAAGGGATAAAACGGTGCGTGTTTTTGAGCAGCTATCTAGGTACTATCCCACCAATGTCATAGACCTGGTTACGCAATATACCAATAGCTCAAACTTTGAAACCCTCATGAAATACTGTAAGAACGTGACCCAGAAAATGTTCGAGATCGCTCCCCCAGAATTACGTCAGACCGTTATACAGAGCTTCATATGAAAGGGGGTGATGGAATGACTGAGAAAAGAAAGGCCGAAGATACAATCTGTCCATTCATATACGCCAGCTTATTATCGAAATTCACAGTAAACCAATCTGACAAGATTGGCAAGTTTAAATTAATATCATGTGCAAAGGAAATTAAAGAAGAGAACTTGGCTACTTGTCTAGGATTAGATTGCCAAATGTTTGCCGCCAACATTAGAGGATGTGGATTGAGGCAAAGATGAGCGGAATAAGCGATGAATATTTACGGCGGTTACGAACACTCGTGGATCGAAGACCCGAGATCACCGTCTTCCTTATAGAAGAACTAATGGATGTGCTAGATCTCACAGAGGAGCAAAAGGAGAGAGTTATCAAAGGGGCCATTACCCGTTGGACGGAGGCAGGTGGATCATGACTATAGAGGAAAAAATGAAAAAGGCCCAGGCCCTGGGCGAGAAACCAATAGAACTCAGTGAGCCTGAGAAGGAAGTATTGACTAAGATAATTACGACTCTCAAGGAGGGATTGGAACAGGTGCTTGAAGAGGCTTTGGAAATGCCCCGGGATGAGGCCTTCAAAAAAGTCAACACATATGTTTATGCTTTGATTAAAGCAACCCACCCAGATGCTCCATCCATAGAAGAGGAAATTGAAACTGAAGCAAAACCAGAAAAACCCAAGACGCCACCTAAACCAGTAGTCCACCCTAAACTAGAAAACCTGTTAAAGGAATTACCTGACGATAAACAAGGCCGAGCTCTCACCGTTCTTAGCTGTGTAAAAGCTCATAATAAACTAGAAGAAGAGGGTGAGGATGGAAGCCAAGCCTTGTGCCCCGATTGCACCCCCGAAAAAATGCTTGCATGCATAAATGTTGAGGACCCTCAAGTAGTCGATGAGCTAGAGGAGGAACTCCGAGAAGCTGGTGTAGTGCGTGGTTGACAAACCCAATGTTCTGGGTTTGGCAATCAAACAGCTCCTGAAAAGAGGCTTCAAATACGAAGGGGAAATAAGGCCCCGGGAAGAAATTTTCGGAGTCATAATGAAACAACATTTCCAATCATTTATACTCATAGCAAAAGCCGCGGGATTCGGAGATATCATGAAAGAGAGTGTTCTTACAGTTCACCGTTTTCTAATCACGGCAAGCCACACGGAAGAGCAGCCTCTCGTACTCGCCTATAAACCATGGGACGGTAAAATCAGGTTCTATGCCTTCGATCCCTGGAAAATAAAGAAGGAATCAACAATAATCCATAGTAGCAACTATGTAGGATACGAATTTCCTTTATCCCTGGGGTGGAGATACGAATTGTCCAAGGAGCTTGAGACATTATGGTACGAAATGAGAATGACCCGATATGAAGGGGTGAAACTTGACCGTTTTTTCCCTCGGAAACCCGCTAGAAAGTCTTTTAGCAGTATAGAATAGAGTAAGGAAATGAAAATGAGAGTTATTATCTGCGGTAGCCGGAACTGGAAAGAGGAGGCCGTCCTCCCAGAATACCGCATCGAGACATACATCAAAACTCTACCGCCAAACGCTGTGATCATCCACGGAGAGGCTCCGGGAGCCGACACTGTAACGGACCGGATAGCCAGAGAACGCGGACACACCGTCATCGGATTCAAGGCTAACTGGGACTTGTACGGGGATAAGGCCGGACCCATTAGGAACCAAGAGATGCTGGACTTTGGCGTCGACAAGGTGGCGGCCTTCCACGAGGATATCGTCAACAGTGTGGGGACGAAGGACATGATATCCAAGGCGAGGAAGGCATGGGTTCCGGTGCAGGTATTCAACGCGTCAGGTCCACATCAAACAGAGTTGAAAACCCCTCCTCCGCCAAGAGGACGAATGTGCGGGTCGGATGGGATCTATTGACCATCCATCCGCCTCTGCCCCGGCGCAAGAAGAATATCGAGTGGAGCCAGATCTCATGGAATTGGATGTCCGGATGTGACGGCATAGATGGAGTTCACTGTGAGGGATGCTACGCCAAATTCATCGCCGAGAAACGGTTGAAAGGCCGATTCGGATATCCTTTGGATGATCCCTTCAGAGTCGTGCTGCACGACAACAAACTCTTCGGAGACGCGCCGGAAACTCTACCCGCATGGACGAAGCAGCAGATTCCGATGATCGGAGGCCCATACAATAGAATGTCCACCCACCCGTTAGTGAGGAAGATGTCTACCATCTACTTCAACGTCAGCATGGGAGACTGGATGTTCGCCGAGCCGAAGTGGAGGCGGGAGGCTCTCAGGGTAATGAAGGCGTGCCCGCAGCATATCTTCGTCACCCTCACGAAGCAGTACAATAAGCTGTGGATGATTTCGGCTGATTGCGTCCCTCTCATACAAAAATCAACGACTATCCCGAAAAACGTCATTGTCGGCATCAGCGTCACGAATCGGCAACAGGTTCGAGGCATAGAGAAACTTAAAGAAGTGCCGGCGTTTATCCGGCTCGTCTGCTTCGAGCCTCTCCTCGAGGACCTGAGCGAGGATGTCAACCTCACGGGAATCGGCTGGATTATTATAGGGAAGAGAACCAGACAGGGCCGCATTCCTGAGTTCAAGCCTGAGAAGAGGTGGGTCAACGCCCTCATAGCGAAGGCCCGGGAGCAAGATATCCCCGTCTTCATCAAGCCGAACCTGGACCCGCATCGTCAGTGGTATCCGGAGCCGATCGAGGAGACGCCCTATGACTACATCTGGACGACGATGCTAGCCGAGGAGGATTCATGATGAAAACGGAAGCGGACCTGGAGAACTGCTTAGAGTCCTTCGAAAGGCGCTGTAAGATTGAGCAGAACCCGGAGACCAAGAAGATGTGGGGCGTCCTGAAAAGATACACAGAATTCATCCTTGGCAGGCGGAGTCACATGCGTTACCCCGAGTACAGCATTGAGTCCGATCTAGATTTAGATCCACGTCCTGAGGAGGATTCATGATGGATGAACCTACACACTGTTCAAAGTGCGATGCCAAGCTAGAACCTCCGCGGGTGCATGGTGGGCCTCCTAGTTTTGGACGGCGGGTAGAAGGAGGTTGGTACACGATGCCCGGGAGTAAGGATCCATTGTGCCCCGATTGTGCAGAAGCTGCCGTGGACATAAGGCGGCAAAGCAGGGAAACGCTGAGGCTTCAGATACTACGCGGGGCCGAGGAGGAGGTCTGGCCAGCCTTTGAAGAGTTGATGCGCAGGAACATGGAGGAGGAGATTCTAGAAGGGAGGTTTCTATATGAATGACATGAAGAAGATACTCAGGCATTGCCCCCCTGACTGCTTGGATGAAGGAACCTGTCACCCAGGCCAGCCGTTACCATATAATAAAAACATCTGTTACCGCCCTCCAAAGGAGGGAATAGTGAAGACGGATGATCCGAGTATATGCCCGAGATGCGGGTCTACTGAGACGGATTGGTGTGGTGGCGATTCGGATGGCCATAACTACTATCATATGTACCTCTGTGATGGTTGTGGCCATCTCACAAAGGGCGTTCAAGTGTTTCTCGTCCCTTGTAGTAAGGAAGAGTATGGCCATGATCCACGTGCACTACCTAGGGATCCTAACGAGAGCCTATCCATGGCCTATCTACCTATCGACGTAGAGGTGGATGAAGATGAGCCTATCGACATAGAGGTGGATGAAGATGAGCCTATCGACGTAGATGGATGAAGATGAGTCCTGAAGAACTGAGTTTCCGAAACCTGGTGGAGTGGCATAGAGAGGCTCTTGTCAAAATCTTGAATGGTGCCTTGGCCTCAACGGTATTCACCGAGCACCATCACGGCTACCTGGTTAAACATGGTATCTTACAGCGCAATCCCAACATAAATCGCACACATCCAACCCCAGAAGCTGTGGCGGTTCTTCAGGGTTTGTAGAGGGAAACAGGATGATTGGAGATAGACGACTAATTAAATGTAAAAACCCCACCTGTGAAAATTGTATAAAAGGCCAGTGCCAAACGACGCCAAAGTTTC
>Ga0114925_10001044_pt1 | contig 13312 bp, 11 predicted proteins | sample SumtaG_2_FD_87287 | JGI IMG/M metagenome (GOLD analysis project Ga0114925, IMG submission 87287) | Deep subsurface microbial communities from Indian Ocean to uncover new lineages of life (NeLLi) - Sumatra_00607 metaG | ecosystem: Environmental > Aquatic > Marine > Oceanic > Sediment | place... | reverse complement strand
GCGTCTTCAGGCTGCGAAGGAGGAGTTACTTGAAGAAGAGCCAGAGCCCACACCCGAGCCAGAGCCCGAGCCAACCCCCGAGCCAGCACCAGAGCCGGAGCCCGAAGTCGTCGAAGAAGACCCGGTTCCTGAGGCTGAACCAGATCCGACGGAAGAAGAGCCGGAAACACCCCCCACTGGGTGAGGAGTAACTGATGAAATTGCTATTCATAATCTCAACTGCGCTTCTGCTTGTTGCATGTGCGCCGCCAGCGGATAAGGATTTCTTCGAGTGCGGCGCGAGCAACACACTGGTGGTGTGTCCAGTAGGTGAAAGTCCTGACGCTGCTACCCATGGTGATTGTCGTGCAGTTGGCAGTGGTACGACAACGATAGCCGACGGCACGTGTAGCTAGGAGTATCTCATGGCTGTCTCTATGACGTACAACTCGCTCCTTGACGACCTTCGTGCGTACTTGGAGCGAGGCACGTCTGTGGATACCACGGTGTTCGACCAGCTCCCCAGCCTGATCAACTTGGCTGAGCGGGAGCTGGCGAACCGAATGAAGATATTGGGATTTGTGACAGTCGTGACAGATACGTTGGGTATTGGACAGTCTGTGGTACCGAAACCTAATCGCTGGCGCGACACGATCTCGATTAACTTTGGCGTGGGTTCAACGCAGATCAGAACCCCGTTGTTTGCACGGTCGTATGAGTACATGCGACGTTATTGGCCGGATGAAGACCTGACAGCTCAGCCGAAATTCTACGGAGATTACGATTACTTCAACTGGTTGATCGCACCCTAGTCGGATGCAGCATATCCATTCGAGGTCAATTACTGGGAGTTGCCTGCGTTGTTAGACGCGACAAACCAAACGAACTGGACAACGGACTTTGCCCCGAATGCCCTGCTTCATGGTGCGCTTCTGCAGGCGACTCCCTTTTTGAAAAACGATGAGCGCATTCCGACATGGCAAGGTATCTATGACCGGGACATTGCAATTTTGGAAGCTCAGGATATGAGACGTATCATCGATAGGAACGTTACGAGGGAGGCTGTCTGATGTCTTATACCGATGTATTTGGTGGCGAACTGATTTTCCCGTCACAGCTCAGCTACCTTTCGCTCACGATATCTGTTGACGCCACACTGCAGTGGCCGACTGAGCAACAGATCACGGGCGACAATGTTGTTGCAGACTTTATCGATGTAGATGCGACGGTTGCATCCCTTAACGTTGACATGCCTTCTGCTCTGGTAACGAGCGAGGGTAATAAATCTACCTTCAACAACGTCGGCGCGGAAACCTTTACCGTGCGTGATAGCACAGGCGGCACGATTCAATCCGTTGCTCCCGGAGAAGCGTGGGTCATCATCCTTCGAGACAACACGACTGCTGCCGGTTTGTGGCGTACGTTCCAAATGGGCGCTTCAGTGTCGGTTGCTTCTGCTTCAGCTCTCGCAGGAGCTGGTATCAAAGCAATCGGGATGACGCTGAATCAGAAGATCGATTCGGATGACGAAAATGCTCAGCCATTTAGTGTGGTCGATGGTGATCGAGCGAAGTGTTTGATCTTTACCGCAGGTGCCGGAACCTGCAACCTGCCCGACCCCGGTACGCTTGGCAACGACTGGTTCTTTATGCTGCGCAACTCCAGTTCAGGCGTTTTAAATATTGTGCCAGCGTCTGGCAACATCGATGGTTCTTCGACTCTCAACTTGGATCCGAATGGCAGTACATTTATCTTCACGGACGGCTCTGACTACTTCACCATTGGACTCACGGTGTCCTCGTCCATTGGGTTTGACTTCGTCTCGCTAGCTGTTCCGGGGTCGGGAGACTTTACCCTTTCTGGTGCAAACCTAGATCGGATTGCCTACCGCTTTACTGGTGCTCTCACAGGTGCACGTAACATCGTTGTGCCAAATACCACGCAGCAGTATTGGTGTGACAATTCAACGACAGGTGGCTTCGCTTTTACGGTTGCGACATCTGGGCAGGCGTCTCCTCCGGCTATAGATGAGAATGAGACTCTCATTTTGTACTGCGACGGTACAGATGTAATCAACGCAGTCAATTCGTCAGCTCTCACACTTCCGCTTGCGGTTGCTCAAGGTGGTACCGGAGCGACGACTCCATCCGGAGCACGGGCTAACTTAAGTGTTCCACCTACTTCACTTGACCTGATCGCGGGCGCGGGATTGACTGGAGGGGGAAATCTTACAGCAGACCGAACGTTCGATGTCGGTGCTGGTACGGGTATCACTGTCAACGTCGATGATGTAGCGCTTGATGCAGCCAGTAATCTCAATGTAGATCACTCCGCTGTAGTGCTGACTGCTGGCGACGGGATCGATGCAACAGGTTTAGGCGACATCACAGTCAGCCGTACTATCAACGTCGATATGCTGGGTCTGGAAGATCTTGTCGCGCCAATAGTTGACGAGATCTACTTCTATGATCTGTCCGCTGCGGCGTCTGACTTCCTTACTGTCGGAGCCGGTCTGACAATTACGTTGACCACCCTAGATGTTGACATGCTGGGGTTGGAGGATCTGACAGGTCCGGGTGCTGACAGACTATACGGCTTCGATCAGTCTGCCGGTGCTGCTGCTTTCTTCACTGCCGGAACCGGTCTGACGATCACGCTGACTGCGTTGGACGTCGATATGCTTGGTCTCGAAGACCTCGCTGCACCGGGAGCTGACCGCATTTACTTCTTCGACCAGAGCGTTGGTCCTGCTGCAGGATTCCTGACACTGGGCGCTGGTCTGGCGATCACAGGAACTGAACTCGACACCACGGGGGCAGGAACAGGCTCAGTGTTTGCGGGGTATTGTCCTGCCAATGCTGTTGGTGAGCGTGTTCCATCTGGATGGTCCATTGCTCGTATATCTCTTGGAGAATACGACGTCACACATAACTTAGGACTTACGGATTATGAGAACTTGTCAGTGACAGCGATGGGTGTCCATGATGGAACTTTTGACACTGGATACCCGAGGCTGTGTCAGATGGATCCCTCACTCTCAGATGGCAATGGGTTTCATATTGTCATCACTACTGACTTTGCTGGTATTGATAGAATTGACAGTGAGTGGATGTTCCTCGCATCGGTAAATTAATAGGGGAAGGGTAATGGCGAAAAAGAAATCCCGGAAGAAATCCAAGAAAGCGTTGAATCAGGCGAAGAAGGGTCCGATTCCGCCCCCGAAACCGTTGACGATGCGGCAGAAATTTATGAATTGGTTGACTGGAGATATAAGTTAGTGGCTGAACAGCCTGCACGTCTGGCATCGGCTCCCGGTATCAAACGGGATAGTACTCGTTTCGATAACGAGCACTATGTCGATGGTCGATGGTGCAGGTTTCAGCGTGGCTTTCCCAAGAAGATGGGGGGCTACCAACAAGTTACCGACACTCTACCTGACGTCACACGTGGCATGCATTCCTTCTCTGCAGACAACATTCAATATCTGCATATAGGGCAACCCAACACTATTGGTCAGTATCAGGTCTCGAACGGTACGTTGAATCTCTTCACTGATCGTACACCCGTGGGATTCATAACGGGCGTCAACAACCTGTGGCAGTTCGACATCATGGCCGACACTGCAGGTACCGGTAACCATCTTTTAGTTGCACATGCACCACCGAACGGAATGGACATCGATAACATGACTGGTGCAGACATCTACATCGATACGATTGATGCCACCACCGTCCTTAGCACAACAGGATTGAATACCGACCCGAGCACTGGCTGGAACACTGGTACTTTGGGCAACCTCAGTGGGGGTGTCGTAGTCAGTGGTGTTTATCTCTTCGGCTACGGCAGTAACGGAATCATCAGACAGTCATTGGTCAACAACGTGAATGGTATTCCTATCGAGTTTAATCTGGGTACGCAGAAGATTGTCAAAGGCATGCCTCTTCGAGGTGCTGGTACCGGTCCTGCTGTTTTAATGTGGGCACTTGATTCTGTCATCCGAGGGACGTTCATAACGGGGGGTCCTCCGGACTTTGCTTTCGACATCATTGCCCGAGGTACCACGATCATGAGTTCGCAGAGCGTGATCGAAATGGATGGTGTTTACTATTGGCCCGGTATTGATCGTTTCTTGATGTTCAATGGTGTGGTGCGTGAGCTGCCCAACAACATGAACCAGAACTGGTTCTTCGACAACATCAACTTCAGGCAACGACAGAAGTGTTTTGGCATGAAGATCCCACGCTACAGTGAATTGTGGTGGTGTTACCCACGTGGAAACGCAACTGAATGCACCCACGCTATCATTTTTAACGTACGTGAGAACACGTGGTACGACACAGCGTTACCCGACAGCGATGATGTGAACCAAGGACGCACTGCAGGCATCTACGCTGATGTGTATCAACGTCCCTTCATGTGCGACAACGAAGTGGGATCAGCTGGTCGCACACTCTGGCAGCACGAGACTGCCTTCGACAAGATTCGCAGCTCACAGATTAGTTCGATTCAATCGTTCTTCGAGACGCACGAGTTCTCATTGCTCGACCAGAACGTGTCAGACAAATCTCTGCGCGTTGCTAGGATTGAACCCGACCTCGTGCAGGTAGGTGACATGACTTTGCAGGTGCGTGGTCGTGCGAACGCCAAAGCCACCGTTCAGGATGGGGCAATCGAGACAATTTTTGAGTCACCGTCCACACCTGACGAAGAGACCGTGAAGTTCAAAGAGGTCAAGCGACTGATGGGCTTCAAGTTTGAATCGAACGTAGGGAGTGGCAACTACGAGCTGGGCAAGACGTACGCACACATCGAACCTGCAGACGGGAGGGTGGAGTCATAGTTATTCATCCGGAGGGTTTTCGTGACGACGATTTTAAAGGCTGGGCTGATGCGATGTCCTTCCTGATCAATGAGGAAGTGCCCAGCTTTCTGATTTATAGACCGGAGACGGGCGACACGTGGCAGGAGTGGGCTCTGGTCATCGTTGGATCACAGGATCAGTTAGGGCAAGATTCACCGGATCCAGAGACGTTTGACACTTGGAAAGAATGGGCTGAACGGCTCTTCAACACGCAAGCTTTTATGGGATAGGACCATGGCAAAACGACGCAACGTAGGCACACCAAATCCTCGAGAGAGACAAATTGCTTCTGCTCTGCAGCCTAAGGGGGGCTTGGGACAACTGTTAGAGGCACAGGGTGCTGATGCAAAAATGCTCGCCGACGTAGAAGAAATTGAGGCAACTCCCGGTGGCATGGAGCTGCTTTACACCATGGCAGCTGAACGGCTGATGGTAGGTCAAGGTATCTCGAAGAAAGATGCCAAGAAGATACGTCTCTACAGAATCGGTGGCCCGGTCAAACTCGCCAAAGGCGGATCTGTCCGAGACGCAGCAGAGACAACCCGACGAGCGGGACGTGGTGATGACTCCATGATGCTGCACGTCAGCCCCGACGAGTACGATGTTATCGAAAAGATGTGGGGTAAGGCTGAGATCAATCCCAACACAGGCATCGGTGAGTACGGATTCCTGAGCAAGGTGTGGAAGAAAGTTAAGAAAACTGTGAAGAGGATTGCTAAGTCACAGATCTTTCAGATCGTTGCTCCTATTGCACTGTCGATCTTTGTTCCCGGTCTCGGTGCTGCTATCGGTGGCGCACTGACTGGAGGTGGTACTGGTGTTGTGGCGAGCGCAGTCGGTAATGCCGTCGTACAAGGCGGACTGAGCGCAGCTGGTGGGGGTGACTTCGTAGAAGGAGCGATTAAAGGTGCGGTCACCGGAGGTCTGGGGGAGGTCGCAGGTGGTGCGATCAAGGATATTGCTCCCGGCGTCTCTGATCAGACGGCAAACGTCCTCGGAGCCAGCTTGACATCAGGCGTAGGCGCTGAGCTGACCGGTGGTGACTTCGTCACAGGCGCAATCTCTGGCGGACTCCAAGCGGGTGTCATAGATCCCATGATGGCAGACATCTCTGGGAAAGGGCAGGAAATGTTGGGCCTTGAAGATCCGGGAGAAGGAGGAGGCATCTTCGCTCGGAAGAAAACCGGGCTGGGAGAGATTGCATCGGGTGAAGCGATGTACGATCCAGTGTCGGGTGCTTACGTCCAACCGGGAGATATAACACCCGAGATGATCGCAGCCAATCAGGCCGCTCTGCCGGGAGGTGCAGAAGCTGTTGCAGCTGCTACAGGCGCAGATTCAGGGGTTGCTGCCGATCCGACCGTTACTCCCGGAAAAGAGGGTCCGGGTTTGATGGACTATGCAATCCCGGCGTTATTGGGTGCCGGAGCATTGACCGGTGGTGACTACGAGGAAGGTGCACCCCCTGAGCTGCCGCCGCACATGCTGGAACCGCTGCCGATCTACGACAGTACGCGTGAGTTCATCGGTCCTGCAGATCCGAGTGCGTATTACCAGTACGGTCAGCAGGGTGCTCCGCAGTCAGGCGAGCAGCTGTTCGTCACGCCAGATCCCTTCTCTGGAGAGACCGGCACACCAACGGCAGCTCAAGGTCCGGGTCCAGCCGGTGGCTTGGGAGGTAGCGATCCCATCTCTCGGATGATCGCTGCAGGTCAGACCGTTCCCGGCGCTATGGTTGGACCGGGAACCGCGGGAGGTCAGCTGTCGCAAGCAGGTTATACACAGGATCCTAACACTGGCGACTGGATGCCCCCGATGGAGCTGGGATTAGGTCTGCCGCAAGCCCGTGGAGGCTACCAGCGTGGAGGCGAGTATGACTACTGGTCGCAGAACGCCGATGTTCCACGTGCAGCGCCCTCAGTGGCCGCGTCAGGACGTTATGTTAAGGGGGAGGGCACTGGTAGGTCAGACGACATTCCGGCCCGTCTGAGTGATGGTGAGTACGTTATAGACGCAGAATCGGTGGCACTCTTGGGTGACGGTTCCGGGGATGCCGGGGCTCGACAGCTCGACTCGATGCGCGCGAACCTGCGCAAGCACAAAGCTAAGAATCTGGGGAAGGGCGGCTTCAGCCACAAGGCGAAGCAGCCACACCAATACATGGCGGCACGTGGGGGCATGGCGCGCCTCCGCAGAGCAATGACTGAAGCAGGGAGCGCGTAATGGCTACCACAGACTTCCTATTTGAGGGAAAACCACCGGAATCGGTCACAACCTACGGGCAGACCGTGGAAAGCATCCCGAAGTGGATGTCGGATTACACGCAGGGACTGATCGCGCGAGCGAATGCTGCGGCAGCTGAGCCCTACATTCCCTACGGTGGCCCGAGGATCGCTGACTTTTCGCCGGAGCAGCAACAAGCATTCGGCATGGTCGAGGAGAACGTCGGCGCGTACCAGCCCTACATGGAAGCAGGTGCCCGAGGCTACGGTGGAGGGCTGGAAGCTGCGGGCAACATCGCAGCGGCAGCCGATCCCTATCTCCAACAGGCAGCAGGAAGTTTTACCGATCCCGGCGTCGTCTCACAGTACATGGATCCCTACATCCAGAACGTGCTGGCGCGTCAAGCGGAGGAGTCCGGTCGTCAACTCACAGAACGATTCATTCCGGAGTTGCAAGGTGCATTCACCGGAGCGGGTCAGTTTGGATCCCGTGGTGGCTACGGTTCGATGCAAGACATCGGCACACGTGGTGTGAGAGAGATCGCTGAAGGTCTGCAGGGACAGCAACTGGCTGCTCTGTCTGGAGCCTATGGTCAAGCGGGTCAAATGTACGAACAGGAGCGCGCGCGATACGGAGATCTGGGACGCATGCGAGGTGCCCTCGAAGAAGCACAAGCAGCTTCGCTGTACGCCGGAGCCGAGGGAGTGGGCCGGATGGGCGAAGCCGCACAACGCATGGGTCTGACCGATGCCGCTGCAATCGAAGCAATCGGTCAACAGACGCGAGGGATGGATCAGGCAAGTATGGATCTTGCGTACGCAGATTTCCTAGAACAGCGTGATCTGCCATTCCAGCGACTGGGCTTCATGTCCGACATCGTGCGTGGTCTGCCATCACAGCGGACGCTTACACGCACCGATGTGGGACCGGCGGACATCTACCAGCCGTCGCCTCTGTCGCAAATTGCGGGTGCCTACGGTGTGTACCGTGGAATGAATCCTCCCGAGAGGGGCACCGCAAAAGGCGGCTACATCGATGGCGAATCCGAGGACGTGACCGGGTATGCAGACGGAGGCTACGTCGATGCAGACGGTTACCAACTCGGCGGACTGGCACGGGCAGCAGGACGAGGCATCGGGAGAGCAATTGACTGGGCAAAAAGTCTTTACCCGGATCCCGGTCGAAGTGTCGGTGTGGCCGGAGGTCATGAGCTGATGTTGGAGCACAAGCAGGACTGACGTTATGAGAGCAGAATCAGAACGTGCATACCAAGGTGGTGGGCTTGCAGCCGCTACAGAGAAGGAAGAACAGATGATGGGTCCTGTTCTTCCCGTTAACGAGATCGTTGCACGAACCACCGGGCCGGGACCTCAGAAAAGCTTGGCGGAGATAGCGGCGGGCGAGCGCAGGCAAGAGATCATCCAGAACAGAGATGATGCTCTGGCACGTCTGCGTGCAGGTCAGCAGGGAATTAAAGACCGCAGGGTGCGACAACAGCAGGCAGATGAAAGTGCCCGGTGGTTGGCATTCGCGCAAGGCATGCTTGCACCAACCCGCACTGGTGGCTTCGGTGAATCGATAGGTACGACTGCTGGTCTGATGCGTCAAGAGTCGGAGCTTGCGCGTCAACATGAAGGTGAACGTATCGAAGAAGAGATGTTACTCGCGCAGCAAGAGTACGATATTCGAAAAGATTACACTGATCAACTACAGACTGAGGCGAGGATAGCGGCGGCAGGGTACAAAGGTGAATACTCCCAGAGGCGACCTATTGGTACGGCTCATTTGATACCTCATCCTGAAGATTCCACTAGAGATGCACGTGTTCAACAAATGTGGGATCCCGAGATTGTGGTACAGAGAAAAGATCAGGACGGGAACCTACTGTTCGATGAGGCTGGGGAGCCCATCATGACAACAGGTGACGTGGTCTACGAATACATAGATGTACCGGGAGAAGATGGCAGTATTCCATTTGCGATCTCTCGGCTGGATGTCGAACGACAGAGGCGGATAGAGTTCGAGACGGGACTTGCAGGACATGAGGTGGATCGAATCAACAACGACATTCAGGGTGGCCGGGACGCGTGGCCCATGGTTCAGAAACTGGAAAAAGCAACGAAACTGCTGGAACAGGTGAGGAATCAAGGTCAAGGTACGGGTGGTTACGTAGCCTTGCTACAGAATATGGCTGAGTGGTTTGGTGTGGATACTTCTGAGGTCACCACTATAGGTGAGATACGTAACATGTTAGGCCAGCAAGTTCTTAACGGTCTCAAGCATTTCCCCGGTCAAATCTCTGAAGGTGAGCGCATGTACATGGAGAAATTGGAGACTAGTCTGGCGAAACCGGCTGGAGTCAACTTAGCACTCCTTGAAGAAGGACTCCGGGTAGAACGTACTCGACTCCGTAAAGGCATTTTCGCTGCCCGAAAGTACGGAATACCCGGTCTGGACCTACCAGCGATGGGTATAGATCCGAATGCAGCACCCGGAACAGCCCCTGCGGGTTCGGCAGAAGGGGCACGACAAAATGTACCGGGATCGACACGGCAGAATCCGATAGACGTAAGTCCGGGTATGCCTCCACCTGCCGCCGGAACGTGGATACGACTTCCGAATGGTGTTGTAAGGAGGTACCAAGGTGATCCAGACGCTGCGCGGTCAGGGGTACCTGAAGAGGCAATTGTAGGAGGCTAATAACATGGCTGAATGGTGGGAAAACGAAGCCGCTTTCGAGCCCGAGCCTGATCGAGGACCGGGCAGTGTTACCGATTGGTTCAATCAGCCTGAAGCAACGGGGCAGAGATTTGCTATTGACCCGTCGGTCACTGCTGAACAACTTGAAGCACTGCCGGAGATGACTGACAGCAACAAGATCATCGAAGGGTTTTCTATTGAAGGGGAGGCTGACCAAGGTCCGATTGCAGGAACGTTATCTCGCATGGGCAAAGAAGCGAGTCAGGCGTGGCTGAACATGACCATGACTGATCCCATGGAGTTAGGTTCGCAGCTGCAGAATCGATTCCCCGACATCGTCGAGGTGCGACTCGCACCGAATCCGTCGGAAGATCCGGAAGAGGTAGAAGCTTACCCACTCATTCCGATTGCAAAGAACAAAGCCACTGGTTACGAAGCTGTCATTAACAAACAAGGACTGACTGGTCAAGACATACTGCAGACCATCGGGTTGGTTGGTCAGTATACGCCTGCGACAAGAGCCGTGGGTGCAGTCAAAGCGCTAGCACCACGATTAGGCACCTCAGTCGCTGCTGTGGGTGGCACCGAGGCATTAGCTCAGACGGGTCAAGCATATGCTGGAGGCGAATTCGATCCTGAGGATGTCGCATTGGCTGCAGTGTTGGGTACTGCTCCGGAACTTCTGGCTAAACCAGCCATTGGGTTGGCTATGAAAGGTAAAGAGTTGTTTGGCAAGGTTGCCGATGTGGTTCCTAATACCGTGAAGCAAGCATTGGATTTTGCTGAGGAGAGAGGCTTAAAAATTACAACGGCAGATGCATTGAAGGAGCGTCTCACCCCTCCGCAACAGATTTTTCTCAAGATTACTGAACGTATCCCTGTCTTCGGCACGCAAAAACTTAAAAATACGCAGATGGCACAACGTGCAGACTCTTTAAGAGAAGTTGCAGAGGAGTACGGTGTTGATATCCAGAGCGAGCTTGGACAGGAGATTGCTGATAATTGGGTTAACCGTATGAGGAACTGGCGTTTCTTTGGTCGGAACCAACACCCCACAGACGAGATGGTGAACCGTGCGTTTAAGCGTGAGGCTGATGAGGTTATAGATTCCACTCTTAAAAAGAACATTGCTGGTGCAACGGTGGAGAATGGAGCTATCAATGACCAGTTGGTAGATACAGTCTTCGGAGCTAAGGCTAGTCGCAGTGCCGTAAGGGCAATGTTTAACAAGCTCGATGAAGCGGGGAAACAGACAGCGCGAACGAGATTCATACAGAAAGGTCTGCAGAAGGCTGAGTGGGCACCGGGGCAGCAAGTAGGTATCGCTAAGCCCGGTGTCTTTGCGAAGTACCTCGATGAGCATGTCAATGTTTTAGATGAGATCTTCCCGGAAGAACAGCTAGCAAACCTGCGGGGAATGCGCGAGTTCATCAGGATTACGAACAAAGCTGACGATGCTGCTCAAGGTGCAGGTATGACTGCAGCGTTAGCAGCTGGTGGAGGATTCTATCTCTTTGACATTCTAGGAGGCGCAATGGCTGGAATGGGAACGGGACTGCTGGGTCAAGCTGTGCAAAGTGCACCGGCTCGTAACCTGTTCTTGCGACTGGCGCATGCTAAAGGCAAGCCTGAACTGCAGAAGCAGATCATGCAAGAACTGCGTCCAGTACTATTAGCTACGGGTAATGCAGTACTTCAGGACGAAGTCGATATGCCTCACTTGAGCATGGCAATGTCGCCCGAGATGATACAAGAAGGCGCTTCAACTGGTATGTCAGCAATGATGCAAATACTGAGATCGGCCACGCAACAGGTTAATCCTTACGCGTTGCTAGGTGGAGGTGCGGGAGAGACAGCTGAATACATCCCTGAAGGAGGTATTGTCGGAGACATTGGATCCATAGGGAAAGGTTCACCGTTCGTTGGTCCCGGATTAGGAAGACTGCGGACATTCTCAGGAGCAGGAGAAGGGGAACCAGAAGAGTAATGCCTGCACGACGCATCAAACCGCCCTCGAAAAGATTCGCTCGTAATCGAGCGGGTCACCTGCTTGCAGAAGGTGCACGTTTGTTTTTGCCTGACCACCTCGATCAGGTGCGTGCAATTGCAATGCAGGGTATTGATGAGGAACAGATGTCGGAGCTGTTTGACATCAGTCCTCGACAGTTAGGACTGTGGAAATCACAGTACCCTGCGTTCAAGGAAGCGCTTGAAGCAGGTTACACCGACGCTGATGCTGCCGTGCTCGGTGCTCTGTATCAGGTTGCAACCGGTTACACGCACGATGAAGAAAAGATTTTCCAGTGGGACGGAGAGGTCATCCGTGCCGATACCATCAAGCACTACAAACCTGACGTGCAAGCGATCAAGTTGTGGTTGACCAACCGACAGCGTGAGCACTGGGCTGATCGTAAAGAGACTGAGCACAGCGGCAATAAAGATTCACCCATTGGTATTCGCGATGAGACGAGACTCGAAGTCATGTCGAGCATCCTTGCACTGATCAAACCGAAACCAGACAACGTGACCATCGACGGTCGCACTGGTGAGGTGGAATAGCCATGGGCATGTTCAGCAAATTTACTGACCCGTTAGGCATCAAGAAGAAGTCTGCGGAAGCAGTTGGTCTGGGGAAAGTACATAAAGCGATGACGGATCCCTTCGGCGTTGGTGAGAAGCTGGAGGATAAAACCAAAGAGGCTCTCGGCTTTGACTTCGAGAAGTTCCACCTCAAAGAGATCGGGAAGGACCTCCTTCGCAATCCTGAACGCATGCTCATGGGGTCTCTCGACCCTGCCAGCACGAAGATGTGGAACAAAGTCCTTGGTCGAGATGATAAACCTATCATCAACCAGATGGGGGGTCCTGCTGAACACAGGTATTCCGACTACCTTGAGCAAGGGGGTGATCCAAAGGCTGCGAAGAATGCTGCTACGGCCCATCAGGTCGCCGGAACGGTTGCATCCATCTACGCTGGTGGAGCGCTGGGTGCAGCTGCCGGAGCAGGAGCGGGAGCAGCAGGAGCGACAGTAACTCCAGCGATGCAAACAGCGATCACTGCCGGTGCGAGAATGGCAGTGCCCGTTGCTGCTGGTATGGCTGATGCAGAATTTGCAGAAGATCCTATTTCATTGGAAGCGCCGTTTATGGGTCCGCCAGCCTTTCGTAACCCCAACGTTCCCGGTTTTAGAACTGGTGGCTACGCTAGCCCAGCGCAGGCAAGATTGATGCGAGCTACTGCACACGGTTGGAAGAAACCGGGAGGTGGTGGACCTTCACGTGCAGTCGCACAAGAGTTTGTAGACGCCAAAGATCGCAACATGTATTCAGGTGGGTTTGCAGAGAACCGGTACTGGACAGGAGGACTTGCTGCCATGAATGAGATTAACTCCGGCGTTCCGGAAACTCTCCGCTTCCAAGAAGGAGGTCTCGCCGGAACCGAGCCAATCCGACTGGACATGGGAAACTTCCGCGACATTGTGTCGATAGCTGCCTATGTAAATAATGGATGGAGCTGGGATCCAGAAACAAGCACGGTGACTCCGCCAG
>Ga0114925_10001043_pt1 | contig 13316 bp, 11 predicted proteins | sample SumtaG_2_FD_87287 | JGI IMG/M metagenome (GOLD analysis project Ga0114925, IMG submission 87287) | Deep subsurface microbial communities from Indian Ocean to uncover new lineages of life (NeLLi) - Sumatra_00607 metaG | ecosystem: Environmental > Aquatic > Marine > Oceanic > Sediment | place... | reverse complement strand
CAGAGCTCAAAAGAGACTCTCAAAACACCAGGATTGGGTAAGGTACATAAACCAAGATTATCAGTTCTAAGAAAAAATAGTTGACAACAATAAACCAGGGGTCAAGGGTTCAAGCGCTTGTTCTCCAACGATTTAGCGCTTTGAGCATCCGTTCAACTCCTCCTGTATCACCCTTGAGAGCCTTTAAATTTTCTCTATTTACATAATTTAAATCACCTGAAAGCAGGAGCTGGATCTCCAATTCGCAAATAGAACCATAGGCAATATATAATGACCTCAAGTAGTCTGTACGACTTTTGTCAAACTTTCAGATCTCTGTAATTCTTAAGCATTTTTATCCGCCTGTTCTGTGGCGGATCACTCGACCCCTTGAACCCTCGACCCCTTGAATCCTTAGGATCACCCTAACTCTTTTGGAGGTGATCCTTATATTTTAATCCTATTACTCGATACAAACCTTCCGGATGTTGACGAGGTCGATGTTTCCGCCAAAGATTTTTGAAATTCCGTCCTGTTTCAGGGTCACCATACCGTCTTTTAATGCCTGGGCCCTTAATTCCTCCATCGGCCGATTCGTCTGGATCAGTTTTTTCTGTTCATCGGTTCCCATGAGCAGCTCGTGGATGCCCATCCGTCCGGCGTACCCGGAGTTGTTGCACTTGGCGCACCCCACCGGCTTATTGATGGTCAGGTCATCAGTGTAGGGAATATTTACGACCTTTTCGAACAGTTCAGGGTTACCAAATTCCCGAACCAGCTCGTCATATTCATCCTTCGACAAATGGAAGGGTTCCTTGCATTTTTTGCAGAGTGTCCGTCCCAGGCGCTGAGCAAGGATGCCCAGAATGGCATCGGCAAAATTGAACGGGTCCATCCCCATGTCCAGGAGCCGGGTAATGCTCTCCGGCGCGCTGTTGGTATGCAGGGTGGAAAAGACCAGGTGACCGGTTAGGGAAGCCTCGATGCCGATGGATGTTGTTTCCTTATCCCGCATCTCACCGACCATGATAACATCCGGGTCCGCCCTTAAGAACGCCCGCATGGCCGCGGCAAAATCGAATCCAATCTTGGCCTGGACCTGGACCTGCCTCAACCCCCGCTGGGTGATTTCCACCGGGTCTTCGGCTGTCCAGATTTTGGTTTCGGTCTTGTTGATAACTCCCAGCGCCGAATGGAGCGTGGTTGTTTTACCGGAACCCGTGGGACCGCACACGAATATGATACCGTACGGCTGGGTGATGATACCTATAAAATTGTCATAATTTTGTTTTGAGAAGCCCATCTTATCCAGCGGAATCGGTTCTCCGGCAGCCAGTATACGCATGACCACATCCTCCAGGCCACCCTGGGTCGGAACCGTCGCTACACGGAGCTCAATGTCCAATCCCCCGTATTTTTTGAACTTGATTTTACCGTCCTGGGGTTTGCGGCGTTCCGCAATATCCAGGTCGGCCATGATCTTGAGGCGTGAGACAATGGCGTTACGGTATGCAAAGGGTATCGTTTGGTATACTTGGCAGGCGCCGTCAATCCGAATACGGACATCGGTGTTATGCTTTCCGGGGTACGGCTCGATGTGGATATCGGACGTTCCCCGGTTGTAAGCGTCGATGATCATCTTGTTGACCAGCTTAACCACCACACTGTCTTCTTCACCCATGCCGGATTCAGCCTCTTCGATCTCTGCCTCTTCAGCATCCAGCTGTGAAAGAATCTCATCCATGGAAGCCAGTTCCACTTCATCAGTGGTAAAGAGACCGATAAACTCGAGGATATCCTCCTTTAAAGCAACGTTGAACGTGACGGCCTTTCCTTTAAAGAGAGACTTGATTTCGCCGACTTTCTGAAGATCATGGGGCTGGTCTATGGCGATCACCGGCTTTTTATCTTCAACGCGCAGGGGAACCCATACATTCTTTTTCATGAAGGGAATCTTCAGGCCGTGAAGAAGATCGCCCGGAATCGGTATATTTTTATCATACTCCACATAGGGAACCTTGTAAAATTTTTCAAGAGACTTGAGGATATCCTTCTTTTTAATCTTAAGCTCCTTGATCAACACATCTTCAACCGTCGTCTTTCTCTGCCTTGCATCTCCGATGGCTTTGTCGAGTTCCTGCTGGGTCAGGATGTTATTTTCAAGGAGAAGACCGAATTTGGTGGGTCTGGCCTTTGCCATCCGCTTCTGGTTGTACAGCGCGATGCCGAGTATCTTGGCCATCTCTGCAACGGACTCTTCATCCAGTTTGGTAAATGAAGTCCCGTCTTTCCGGTTGATGAGCTGGATTCCGCCAAGCAGAAACTTCTTGAAGATGATCGGACCCACCAGCACCTGCTTTGTTCTAAAACCGGTCTTCTGGTCCCAGCTTTTATCGAATTTAAGATCAGGATCGATGGCAGCCAGCTCTTTGTCATTATAAACATCTTGTATGTTTATCAGTTTCTGCTTGTGTGCGGCATAACCCGACAGGCTGCTTGTGGATACCGGAATCCGGATCTCCGCCACCTCGTCACCCGATTTGAACCGTGACACAAGCTCCCGCGTTTTGCCGTCAACCACGTAAACCGTCAGTCGTTCCGCCTCAAAGAGCCCGGTGATCTCGTCTTTCAGGTCAACCAGGATCCCATCCAGACTCGGTGCGGCATAGATCTTGTTACAAATTTCCTGGAGGTTCTTTCTGTATTCCACCTCCGATTGAAGCTGTTGATCACTGGCTTTTTTGTTATCAGCTTTTTTTAACATTTTTTATACCGCCGTTTTCTTTAGTGTTCGATTTGCAAGGGTTACCCCTCTGAACCGCTGTCCTCTGTTTTCTGATAACGATCGTAAATCTTTTTAGATCCACCAATGATTAACAGAATACCCAAAAGATAGAAGCAGAAGTATATGAAACCGATGATCGAAGAGAATTGTTCAATCTGTTTTATTCTGGGCATGACCTGGGGAATTCTGAAAAACACACCGACTCCTGCCAGAACAAGCACAACGCCCCAGACCATTTGAACAACCGCCCTGTTTTTGGCCATAGGACTATCCTGATTTCCAATGTATTAGAGATGCAATTTCGATGAAATTGTCAATTGAACAAAATATAGACCCATTAATCCGATTCGTCAAATTATGAACCAAATAAATCAAATTATCAAGAATAAAATAAAAACAGCCCGTCCAGAGGTACATCAGAAGAACATGGGGAAGAATGAGAGGTTTTGAAACCGCTTATAGATTCGACGGTGCTACCCGCCCAGATAGACCTCTTTTACCCTGGGGTTGTCCAGCAGTTCTCCGGCCAAACCTTCCAGTACGATTTCACCTCTTTCGACAACATAGGAGTGGTGGGCCACTTTGAGGGCGGCCCTGGCGTTCTGCTCTACCAGCAAAATCGTGGTGCCTGAGCGATTCAGTTGTACAATAACGTTGAATATCTCTCGGACGATTAAAGGGGCAATGCCCATGGACGGTTCGTCAAGGAGAAGTAGTTCGGGCCGGCCCATCAAAGCACGGGCAATGGCCAGCATCTGCTGCTCGCCGCCGGAAAGGGTTCCGGCAATCTGTTTGGAGCGCTTTTCCAAGATGGGAAAAATCTGATAGATATATTGGATTCTTTCCTCGATTTCAGGCCGGTTCCGCCGCTTGAAATAAAGGTAGGCCCCGAGATGAATATTGTCGAGAACCGACAGATGGGCAAAGATCTGTCTCCCCTCCGGCACCTGGGAGATACCCAGCCCCACTATCCGGTTGGCGGGCAGTCCGGCAATATCCTGTTCTTTATAAAAAATACGGCCCTTATCGACTTTCATCAACCCGGAAATGGACTTGAGCAGGGTCGACTTTCCAGCCCCGTTTGCTCCGATGATGGAAACCACCTTTCCTTTCGGCACATTTATCGAAACATCTTTCAGCACCCGGATACTGCCGTATGCGGCGCTGAGTCCCTCAATCCTGAGCATGTTTTAAGCCTCACTCCCCAAGTAGGCCTCAACGACCCTCTGGTTGTTCCGGATATCTTCCGGTGATCCTTCTGCGATTTTCTGACCATAATTCAGCACCACGATCTCGTCTGATATATTCATGACGACCTTCATATCATGTTCCACCAGCAGAACCGTAACCCCTTTTGCATTGATGGCTTTGATCAGAGAAGATGCCAAATGGGTTTCGGTCTCATTAAGACCGGCTGCGGGTTCGTCCAGGCAGATCAGTTCCGGTTCACTGGCCAGCGCCCGGCCGATTTCCAACATCTTCTGTTCACCCAGAGGCAGGCTGTCGGCCGGGTCGTTAAATTTATCACCCAGACCGATGAATTTCAGGATTTTCATTGCCCTGTCCTGGATCTCTTTCTCCTTTCTCCTGGATTGCGGCAATAGAAACCCTGAGGCCATAAAGGATGCCCGAACCCTGGTATGGCAGCCCAGCATGACATTTTCCAGAACCGTCATATTATCGAACAGCTCAATGGTCTGGAAAGTCCGTGAAATACCCCGGTCTGCAATCTGATGCGCCTTGAGATGTTCGATGGATTGCCCCTTGAAGCGCACCCTCCCCTCTGTGGGTGGAAAGGATCCGGTAATAATGTTAAAAAGGGTTGTCTTTCCCGCGCCGTTGGGACCGATAATCGCCTTGATGGATCCCTGTTTGACCTGGAAATTAAGGTTGCTCAGCGCCATCAAGCCGCCAAAGACCATCGCCACCTTTTGTACATCCAGAATATTTTCCTTTTGAACCGAATCCATCTGACATCTATCTCCTCAGCCAGCCCTTTACAATTCCAGGCACCCCGACAAGACCATGGGGTAGAAAGATGGTGACCAGAAGCAGGATGGCGCCATAAACGATAACCTCGAACTCCCCAAAATAATGCAGCCATTCATAGCTTAAAAAGGTAATGAGGCCGGACCCGATAACAGCCCCCCAGATGCTGTGCATGCCGCCCAAAGCGATCATAATTAAAAGCTTGATGGAGAAGAAAAGGTCGAAAGTGGATGGATTGATAAAATTGAGATAATGGGCATACAGGCTTCCGGCCAGAGATGCCAACATGGCCGAATAGACAAAGACGATTACTTTAAACCTGGAAATATCCACCCCCATGGCACTGGCAGCCGGTTCACTCGAATGAATGGCCCTTAACGCGCGTCCCGTGCCTGATTGAATAACATTGATGGTAAAGATAAAAACGATAAAGACAATACCCCACACCAGATAGTAGTACTTTTCAACAGAATCAAACCCGAACCCGAAAATGCTCAGGCCCGGTATGCCGGACATGCCGTCCGGGCCGCCGGTCCATTCGGTCTCTTCGTTAAAAATGATATATACGATAATCCCGAAGGCAAGTGTTGCCATGGCCAGATAATGGCCTTTCAGCTTGAGTGACGGCGCACCCACCAATAGCGCCACGACCGCGGCAACCACCATACCGGCCAGCATACCGGTCCAGGGATTCAAGCCGTACCGAACGGTCAGTATTGCGGACACGTAGGCACCGATTCCATAAAAGGCCGCATGCCCGATCGATATCTGGCCGGCATAACCCATCAAAAGGCTGAGACCCATGGCGATCAGGCAGTAAATCCCCGCAAAGACCATAATGTCGGGATAATGGTCAATGGCGGAAATGTGGTCTGCAATCCAGGGAAAGATAATGATGAGAACAGCAAAGATGGTTATGGGTAATTTCCCGATGCGTAACATGCCTAAAACCTTTTGATTCTACTGATCTCTATATCTCCAAATATTCCGCTGGGTTTAAAGAACAATACGACCATCAGCACAATCAATGCAAACGCATCCTTGTATCCGGAAGAGATCAGACCGGCCCCGAACGATTCGATCGACCCGATAATCAGTCCGCCCAGGATGGCGCCCGGAAAGCTGCCCAGCCCCCCGAGAATCGCAGCTCCGAATCCCTTGACAGCCAGCATGACTCCGCGGTCATACTCCATAAGGGAGATCGGGGTCACCGTAATTCCTGCCACCGCGCCGATCCCGGCGGAAAGCGCAAAGGAGAGTAAAATCATCCGTTTGACATCAATACCGACCAGACTGGCCGCGTCCGCATTGTCTGCGCAGGCGCTCATAGCCTTTCCGATGATGGTGCGATCAAAGAAGATAGACAGGGCGATGACAATGATGATCAAAAAGCCGATGACCCAGAAATACTGGGGTTGGATCACAGCCCCCAGGACGTTGATGGGATTTCGCCCGGAAAACGCGGGGAGGTCATAGGGATCTTTTCCCCAGATAAACATGGCCGCGCCCTTGATCAGGATAGACGCCGCGATCGTTGCAATAATCAGTGTAAGGACCGAGGGCTGGCGGATGGGGCGGATGGCCAAACGATCCAGAAGAACCCCCGCCAGTGTGACAAGAAGGATCGTCGCCGGAAAAGCCAGAATCAGGGGAAGCCCCAAGGTAACGTGAAAAAATACCATGATCAATCCGCCCAGCATGACAAATTCACCTTGGGCAAAGTTGATGATCTCCGTCACATTGTAGATAATATTAAATCCCACGGCCACCATGGCATAAATGCTGCCGACGGTCAGGCCGGTGATGAGATATTGCAAAAGCTGGCTTGCAAGGGTGATTTTTTCCATACCGCTTCCATAGAATAAAAAGTGAGGATGGTGGTTCACCATCCTCACTTTTTTCCTGAATAACCCAAAAATGAATCAGCTGGACCGCGACCAGTCTCCGTCTTTGACGATAACCATGGTAAAAGCATCCTTGGTCAGACCGTTATGGTCGTCCGGGGAGTAAGTGAAAACGCCATGCTGGCCCACAAACCCCTTGATGTTATCTTCGAGATAGTCTCGTATCTTTGCCTTGTCATCGCCGACAGATGCAAGGGCCTGAGCCACCATTTGCAGGGCATCCCATGCATGGCCGCCAAAAGAAGACAAGGGTTCATTGTACTTGGCCTTGTAGTTCTTCATATACTGCATGGCCACGTTGTATTGGGTGTCGTACGGTGTTAACATTTCGGCAATATTACACGCGCCCAACGGACAGTAAACACCCTCGGCAGCCCCTGCGGCCAGTTCGATATTCTTGCGGCTGCCAAAGCCGTGGCTCTGATAAAATGGGATGCTGTCCATCCCCAGGTCCCTGTAGTTGCGAAGCACCGTAACCTGGGTCGGTCCGACAGACCAGTTGACAATGGCCTGGGGAGATAGACCCTTGATCTTGGTCAACTGTGCCGTCATGTCCGTATCCTTGGGTCCGTATTTTTCATCGGCCACAATCTTCATCCCGTATGTGGGCGCAAGCCGGATCAGTTCTCCGCGTCCGCTGGCGCCGAACCCGGAGGTCACACTCACAATGGCAATTTTGTTTAAATCGCGTTTTGCGAGGTGTGTGTAAATCGCTTCCACTGCCATGGTGTCGGTCTGGGGTGTCTTGAAAACCCATTTATACGGTTTGCCGGTCTTTTCATTGTGGACGATCTTGTAACTCGCTGCACATGAAATTAAAGGGGTTTCGTTTTCTTCTGCCACCGGCAAGACCGCGAGAGATGTACCGCTCAGTGATGGACCGATGACCACAGACACCTTGTCTTTGGTAATGAGCCTTTTAAGGTGCAGGTTGGCCTTGGTGGCATCCCCCTCGGTGTCATATACAATGAGTTCCAGTTTGCGTCCGTTAATGCCGCCGGCTGCATTGATCTGTTCCGCTAACATTTCGGCGGTCTTCTTTTCCGGATCACCCAAAAAAGAAGTGCGACCGGTCGCAGAAAAAATGGCGCCGACTTTATAGGTTCCCGTCGGTTTAGCGGATTCTTCGGTAAGTTTAGCAAGTTGTGCCTTGAGTGCAGCATTTTCTTTGGTCAGTTCAGCAACCTTTCCGGACATGTCAGGCTTTTCAGCACATGAAATCAAAAGCCCTAAGCTGCACAGACAGATTACTGCAAAAATGGAAATCCTTCTGAGTGTCATCATTTCCTCCTTCTGTTTCTGGTTTTGAGCATAATGAAACCGGTAATTCCTGTTTTAAACCCTATTTGGATATTGATGATTCTTTTGAATTCTTTTCATTGAAAATTAACTGACTTACAGAGTATAAACTTCGCTGCCGTTAATGACCGTCACACTGTTTTCAAGAAGACATTGAACAGCATCATCGATATTATCGAATCTGAAGATCATTATCGCGTTGCTTCCGCTTTGTGTGACAAACGCGTACATGTATTCCACATTCATCCCGGCCCTGTGCAGTATATCCAGTATTCGGTGAAGGCCGCCGGGTCTGTCTTCGACTTCCACGGCCACTACATCCGTCTTTCCTACGGTAAAACCGCGGCTTTTGAGCGCGTCCACGGCCTTTTGATTATCGTTTACAATCAGACGCAATACGCCAAAATCAGATGTGTCGGCAAGGGCAAGCGCCCTGATATTTACATTGGCTTCAGCAAGAATGCCCGCAACTTCAGCCAGCCGCCCTGCCTTGTTCTCCAAAAAGACTGAAATCTGTTCCGCCCGCATATGTTGCCCCCTTATAATTGACTATTGAAGATTGATGATTGATGATTGACTATTGATGAATCCCAAAATTTCTCACAGAGAGAGCAAAATCAGACTTTTTACGAAACCATCATTATTAAGCGCCTAAATTTTTCGGTTGTCAATCACCCGAACCGCTTTTCCTTCACTTCGGGCAATGGTTTTGGGCTCGACCAGTTTCACCTTGGCCGACACACCCAGATACTCCTTTATATTCTTTGATAACTTCTTTTCGAGGTTCAGCAGGTGTTTGACCTCGTCCGAAAAAAGGCCCTCTCCGACTTCAACCATGATCGTCAGCGTATCGAGGGTCCCCTCCCTGTCAACCACAAGCTGGTAATGGGGTTCAACCTGGTCCATTTCCATCAGAACGCTTTCAATCTGTGACGGAAACACATTGACGCCGCGAATAATCAGCATGTCATCCGTACGGCCGCTCACCCTGTTCATCCGGATGTGCGTTCTACCGCATATGCACGGTTCAGGATTGAGTGAGGTGATGTCGCGTGTGCGATACCGGATGACAGGGAAGGCTTCCTTGGTAATGGAAGTAAACACCAGCTCCCCGATTTCACCGTGAGGAAGGACTTCTCCGGTTGCCGGATCGATCACTTCGGGAATAAAGTGATCTTCAAATATATGGAGACCGCTTTTCGCTTCGTGGCATTCAATGGCAACCCCGGGACCGATCACCTCGCTCAAACCGTAAATATCCACCGCGGTCAGATACAGCTTCCCTTCTATTTCCTCCCTCATGTTTTCCGACCAGGGCTCAGCGCCGAAAATACCGAACTTTAATTTCAGATCTTCAAACGAGACACCCATCCCCTCGGCGACCTCCGAAAGGTGAAGCGCATACGAAGGTGTTGCGGTCAAAATCGTAGGGCCGAAATCTCTCATTATAATGATCTGTCTCTTTGTATTTCCGCCTGAAACCGGGATGACGGATGCGCCGAGTTTTTCAGCACCATAGTGTATTCCCAGGCCTCCCGTAAATAGTCCGTACCCGTAAGCATTGTGAATGATGTCTTCGCGGGTTGCTCCACCTGCGGCAAGTGAACGCGCCATCACTTCGGCCCATGTATTAATATCTCTAGCCGTATAACCCACCACAGTCGGTTGACCGGTGGTTCCGGACGAAGCATGAATGCGGACAACATTGTCCATGGGTACGGCAAACATGCCAAAAGGATAATTGTCACGCAGATCCTCTTTTGTCGTAAACGGAAGCCCCTTTAAATCATCAAGGGATTGAATATCGTTAGGGGTAATACCGTTTTCTTCAAACTTTTTCCGGTAAAACGGGACATTCGCATAGACACGATCCAGCGTTGCCTTCAATCGACGCAGCATTATCGGTTCAAGGTCTTCTCTGGGCATGGTTTCAAACCCAATATCGAGAATCATTCCAACACTCCTTTGAGAAAAAATTGTGAGCCTTTAAAAAAAAACTGCGAGTTTAAACCCACAGCCTTTAAATAGAAAACCATGGGTTTTATTTATTGTGTCTACCCATGGTTTTTTGTTTTTGTTCGGTTCGGCTTTTCTACGTTGCCAGCCCATGAGTAGACTCCCTAAAGCGGAAGCCGCCAAAAAAGCTAAAAAAGCAAAAGTAGAAAAACAGAAACCTCATTTTTTATGAACCTTTGAAGTGTTTTTATCCTAACTAACAGATAATATAGCAAGTCTTCTACTATTAGACTGGAGCTGTAGCGAATTAATGGAAATATGTCAAGAAAAAAGATTACCCTTTCAAACTTCCCTTGAAAACAGCGTCTCGCTTTTCAAGAAAAGCCGCTGTTCCCTCCCTGGCATCCTCACTTGCCATGCAGAGGGAAAATGCATCAATTTCTAGGTTGCAGCCCGTGGCCAGATCGGTGTTTATACCGTTATTTATCGCCTGTTTTGCCGCACGAATAGAGACCTTTCCCTTTGAAGCAATGGTTCGGGCGGTCTTGAAGACTTCCTCCATGAGTGATTCCTGTGGACAGACCCTGTTCACGATCCCGATTTTGCCGGCTTCGTCCGCGGAGATCATCTTGCCCGTAAAAATCATCTCCTTGGCCATGTTTTTACCGATCAATCTCGGCAGCCTCTGGGTTCCGCCAAATCCGGAAATGATTCCAAGATTTATTTCCGGCAGACCGAACATCGCATTGTCGGAAGCATAAATAAAATCACATGCCAGCGCAATTTCGCTGCCGCCGCCAAGGGCAAAACCGTTCACCGCAGCAACGACCGGTATGGCTAATTTTTGGAGCTTATCCATTATGGCGTGCCCGTTTTCGGAAAAGGCTTTTGCCTGAAGTGAGTCAAATGCAGCAAGCTCTGTGATGTCCGCCCCGGCAACAAACGCTTTTTCGCCGGCCCCGGTCAGGATCAGAACCCTGATATCCTCGTTTGCGGAAATTTCATCAAGCGTACTTGAAAACTCGTCAAGAAGGTCTGCATTCAACGCATTTAAGACTTTCGGCCTGTTAAAAGTAATTACCGCTATGCCGTTTTCGACTTTAAATATAATATTCTCGTATGCCATTTTCCCTCCGACGCCACCTGTTCTTGTTTATTTACTGTTCGATATTCGAATTTTCAGATCTCTTTTATCCTTTGGAACCGGATTTCGTTCTTGTCTTAAAAAATGCGGATGGGTTTGTCTCCTTTATGTATTTTCGGATTCCATTCGTGATTGAAATACTGAGTTGCTCCTGGTAGTTTGCGCTGGTCAATCTTTTACATTCCCTGGAATTGCTGATAAAGGAAGATTCTATTAATATTGCCGGCATCTGTGCGCCCAGAAGAACGTAAAATGGTGCCTGCTTCACCCCTTTACTTCTAATCCTGCTGTATTTTCTTTTCATGTGTTTATACATGGACTCCTGGATGTGGGACGCCAAACGGCCGGACTCATCCAGCTTTGTGTGTTGCATCAGCTCACTTAAAATCGTCTGCAGGTCGCTGATGTTTTTTGTCGACGTCGCGTTTTCACGGGCAGCGACCAGAATAGCCTCATCATCCGTAGCAAAATTCAGTATATAGGTTTCGATACCGTATGCCCTTCGGTCTTTGTGAGCATTTGTGTGAATGGATATAAAAAGGTCGGCGTTCTTTGTATTTGCAATGGCTGTCCGCTCCTCCAGGGTCAGATGCCGATCGCTGTTTCGGGTCATAAAAACCTCACATCCCAGATCTTCACGGATCCTTTTGGCCAGCCGCTTTCCAATCTTCAGGGTAATATCTTTCTCATGAATCCCCTTTAAATAACCCGGCGCTCCGAAATCGCGCCCCCCGTGGCCCGGGTCGATCACAATCCGGCTCACACCCAGTGCGAGTTGCTTTGCCAGAGCGCCGGGTTGAATTTTCCCATCTTTTTTCCTGGCCGTAACCGCCGGACGTGTTGGTTTTGCCTTTTTTCCCCAGACATCTATTACAATCCTGAACGGATTTTTCAGGTCGAAGATCTTGTAGGTTTTAAAAGACTTGATATCTATTACAACCCGGACCGAATCAGGTGTATATTGCCCTGCCCGCGCATCGCTGAGCAGATTGTCATTGATGGGAACAATTTTTTGACTCTCTTCCCCCAGCCTGGCATCGTATAGATCAACATAGAGGCGCTGGGGTTTCCGGATGGATGGGTCCTTTTTGAGAAGCCTGTGGGTATATGCTGTTTCTCTGTCCACGTCGACGACAACGCGGGTGTAGCTCGGATTGGACCAGAATCGCAGCCCTTGAACCGTGGCGTCTCCACCCTCAGAAGGTCTGGCTGGGGGTTTAACCGCTTTTTTATCCTCCGCCTGAGCCGAAGATAATTTCTCGATTTCCTTTGCAATGCTGTCCAATACCGCCTTCTCATCCGTATCTTCAGGACCGGTTTTTCGGGACGGTTCTACACCGGTTTCTTTTGGAGACAGAACGCGAATTTTCTCAGCCGCCCGGTGTCGATATTGGCTTCTTGGGAAATCTTTTGTAATACGCTTGCAGATAGCAACGGCCTGTTTTTTATCCGACGTCTTAAAGGAATGCTTGTAAAGCTCCTGATAAAGTTCCGCCGTCTTGTACAGTCCGGCTGCGGCCCAGGCGCCTGAAGGATCATCGTCGTAAACGGCCATAAACTTATCGATACATGAAAACCAGTTGTGCCTGTATTTTTGCCTCTTGGGATTTTTGCGAAGCCTGTTATAACAGGTTTCAGCTTTGACATATTGGTCTCTCGCAGTATCCGTTGCTGTCCCGGGTTTATCTTTCCCGCGTGCGAGTTTTATTTTTTTGGATGCAGTTTTTGGGGTCTTTTGTTTCGATAAATTACGTATGGCCAGCTCTGCCTTTGCCCTGTATTTGCTTCCCGGAAAGCGATTTACAATCCGCTCATAGATATCGAGAGCCTCCTGTTTATCCGACATTTTATAGGAGCGTTTGTAAAGCTCCCAATACAGTTCACCGGACATATACATACCGGCCGCCGCCCAGGCGCCTTTTGAATCATGCGTATAAACCGCCTGAAACTTCTCGATACAATGCAGCCAGTTATTTCGATATTTTTGTTTTGTCGAATTGTTACGGAGCTTTTTGTAACAGGTTTCAGCCTGGAAATATTTATCTCTGGCCGTGGCTGCTGATGGCTCGATGGGCCGCGCCATCACAATCATGAAGGATGCAAGCAGATATAATAGTACTGTCTTTTGTTTAAACATAATGCTTAGTGTTCTAATTCGTAAATTCGCTTACGTATTTTTATTAAAATTTAACGCCCTTCGGGCGGACTTTTTGACAGGATCAACAGGATATTCAGGATATTTTTAATCAGGTAAATCTTG
>Ga0114925_10001041_pt1 | contig 13337 bp, 13 predicted proteins | sample SumtaG_2_FD_87287 | JGI IMG/M metagenome (GOLD analysis project Ga0114925, IMG submission 87287) | Deep subsurface microbial communities from Indian Ocean to uncover new lineages of life (NeLLi) - Sumatra_00607 metaG | ecosystem: Environmental > Aquatic > Marine > Oceanic > Sediment | place... | reverse complement strand
GGAATGCCGTGCCGACATCCCCCCGCGGACGATAGCCCGTGATCTGGTAGCAGACGAATTCGTAAGGGTAGGATCTGGCGGGTTCGGTCAGGCAAACAAGCCTCTCGGCCCGGTTGATCTGGCCCAGGCGCACCTTCGGGGCGAGGTATGTCAACTGCCTGGCGAGATCCGCCATTTCGCCATGGTGGAACTTGGCCATTGGCAGCCCCAGCCTCGCCGGTGTGACCGCCCCCCAACCCTGCTTATATACTACCTCACGCCGGCCCCGCTGTCAACACAAAAACACAAAAGTCTTATTCCCTAGGTGTCCACCTTCCCAGACGGCCGCTCGCCGGTCACTTGGTGCTGTTTTCGGCCTTTTTCGACCAATAAGAGGCCGCCGACCCCCGCGAGGTGCCTGCTTTGTTTCGCAGGGGTCCACGGTTAACGCCTGACGGCAGGAAATCCTTGACATGCCGCAGCAGACTCAACTTGCGGGAACTGCGGTACGGGGCCATGCCACCGGCGAAAAGGGGCTTGTGTCGCTAAACACGTACTACGGGGTGGGGGGAAGGAGCCATCGTGTGTCGGAAACGCACCCAGGCGACCGGAAGGAGGGCCTCACGGCCTCACAGAACCGCGTCCTTGAAGCGGTCGAGGATCCCAACCGCCGTCGTCATGCTGCTGAGGCGCTCGGCGGGGGTTTTCTCAATCGCCCGCATAACAAGATTAGCCACGTCCTCGGGAAGATCGGGCACCCGCCTGCCCAAGGGCACGGCGCGAACGTTCAGGATTTTGTTCAGCGCCTGATGATGCTCCGGGCTCTCAAACGGCCAGTGCCCCGACAGAACCTGGTAGGCCACGACACCCCAGGCGAACACGTCCACGCGGTAATCACACGGTTCGCGACGGAGCACCTCGGGGGCAAGGGTGTCGATCGTCCCCATGCGCGTGCTGGGAGTCGGCTTGTCCAGCAAGGGCGTCGCCAACCCAAAATCAATCAGTTTGATCTGGTTCTGGCTGGTCACGAAGAGGTTCTTCGGGCAGAAGTCGTGATGCACGAAACGCCTGGAATGCACGTGCTCCAGGGCCGCAGCCGCTTGACGCACAAAAGAAACCCGGTGACCCTCCAAACGCTTGCTGTCGCCGGTCATCAGGCCTGCCAGCATCATGCCCTCAAGATACTCAAGGACCAGGTACGGCGTATCGCCGAGTTTGCCGTGATCGTAGCACTTGACGACATTCGGATGGTCAAAGGCAGCCGTGATCTGCCCCTCGGTGAAATCCCGGTACTGCGACTCCAGTTTGTCGACGGCCTTCCGAGCCTCCGGCTTGTGAACCTTGACGGCGACGATCCGCCCGGTCGCCTGGTCCCTGGCCTTGAAGATCGTGGACATGCTGCCTTCACGGACCACGCCCAAGGGGGTATAGCCGGGCAACTCGTTCGGCTGAGCCCCCCGCAGTTTCCGAAGAATCCGCTTTAGCACGCTCCCCTCCTTGAAGCCCGGAAACCTAAACCTAAGGCCGCCAACAGCGCGCGCTGCGAAAAGACATGATGCCTTATTCTAGGAGCCCACCGGTCCCGCGCCAATAGTTTGCCAATAAATCTTCGCGCGCGGCCGGCGCCCGCCCCGTCAATCGCAGTAATCGACGAGCGACGCAATCTCGCTCCGCAGGTCACGCCGGGCAACGATTCGATCCACGAAGCCATGCTCAAGCATGAACTCGGCCGTCTGGAAGCCCTCGGGCAGATCCTGCTTCATCGTCTGGCGGATAACCCGCGGTCCCGTGAAACCGATCATGGCTCCCGGCTCTGCCAGAATGATGTCGCCGAGTGAACCGAAACTCGCCAGGACACCCGCCGTCGTCGGGTGGGTCATGACGGCTATGTACAGTCCTGCCGCCTGGTCAAACCTGGCCAGCGCCGCACTGGTCTTGGCCATCTGGGCCAGACTGAGTATGCCTTCCATCATCCTGGCCCCGCCGGAGGCACAGCAGATGACGAGCGGCAAACCCAGTTCCGTAGCCCTCTCGACGGCCGCCGTAATCTTCTCGCCGACGACCGAGCCCATCGACCCCATGATGAAATTCGCGTCCATCGCGCCCAGGACGACCGGCCTGCCCCTGATGTACGCCCTGCCCACGACGGCGGCGTCGTAGAGGTTTGTTTGTCGCTGCGCGTCTGCCAGCCGCTCGATGTAACTCTTTCGGTCGCCAAACCCGAGCGGGTCGGGAGACATGAGGTTCGGTAGATACTCTTCGAAACTATCGGTGTCGGCGAGCATGGCAACCCGCTGCCTCGCACCCACCCGGAAATGGTACGCGCACTCGGGGCACACGTGGAGGTTCTCCTCCACCCGTTTACGAAAGACCATTTCCTCACAGCCAGGGCACCGCAGCCACAGGCCTTCGGGAATATCCTTTTTCTTCGTTCTGCCGTTGATCGCCATACCACACGTCCCGCGACGAGGCGCCCGCCACGGCGCCTACGATTCCAACACTGCTGCGGCCGCCTGACGAAGGTCGGCGATGCTGCGGCCGTAATCGCCGTCGGCGGCGCCGAAGACGGCCGTTCCGGCCACGAACACGTCGGCTCCGGCCGCAGCCGCTTCTGCAATGGTGCCGGTACAGATGCCGCCGTCCACTTCGAGCCGCTGCTCGTCGGTCAGCCAGCCTCTTACTTGCCGAATCGTCGGCAGGACCTCGGGCAGGAACCTCTGTCCGCCGAAGCCTGCGTAGATGGTCATCAGCAGCACCATCTCGACATGCGGCACGGCGCGCTTCACCCGGTCCAGCGGTCCGTCCGGATTGATCGTGATCCCGGCCGCGCAGCCCAGTTCATGGATGCGGTCGGCCAGCGCCTCCGGCTCACTCGCGACCTCCGCATGGAACGTAATGTTGTCTGCCCCCGCTTCAGCAAACGCCTGGATGTACCGGGCAGGTTCGCTGAGCATGAGGTGCACGTCGAGAAACAGTTCCGTCACGGCCCGCATCTTCTCGACAACCACAGGGCCGATTGTCAGGTTCGGCACGAAGTGGCCGTCCATGCAATCGACGTGGAGCAGGTCGGCGCCGCCCTGCTCGACCCGGGCGATCTCGTCGGCCAGGTGAGCGAAATCCGACGCCAGCACCGACGGGGCAATCGCCGGCCGCGCTAACTGATGGAGCGAGCGTTTCACGCACCACCCCCGTTCGGCGCCAAACCGCCTGGACGCCAACTTTTTCGGAATCGCCTCACCGCAGACGCTGGCCCGTAACCTCAGACGTCGTTGATGAGTTCAATCGTCTCGAAGGGCTTGCCTTCGAGAAACTCGAGGCTTGCACCGCCGCCGGTCGAGATGTGCGTCATCTGCTCGGCCAATCCGAACTTCTCGACAGCGGCAGCCGTGTCGCCGCCGCCCACGACCACCGTGCCCTGCTTGGCGACGCGAGCCAGGACCTCGCAGATCTCTCGCGTGCCGCCGGCAAACGGGGCCATCTCGAAGACACCCATCGGGCCGTTCCAGATTACCGTCTTGGCGTCGGCCAGTTTCTCGCGGTACAGTTCCGTTGTCTCCGGGCCGATGTCGAGGCCTATCCAGTTGTCCTCCATCTCGGGGCCCTGGATGTCGGTCTCCGTGTCGGTCGAAAACTCCTTGCCTGTCAGGTGATCCACGGGAAAGCAGACTTCGGCCGCACTCGTCTCGATCATTTTGAGCAGTCTGGCGGCCTCGGCAATGATGTCCCTCTTCTTGCCGTGCTTCTCGGCTTCGCGTTCCACCTTTGACTTGCCCGTATTCTCCCCGCGGGCCGCCATAAACACGTAGGCCATGGCGCCGCCGATGAGCAGCCGATCCACCCTGCCGAGGAGGTTCTCGATAACCCCGATCTTGTCGGAGACCTTCACGCCGCCGAGGACGGCCACAAACGGATGCTTCGCGTTCTCAAGGGCACTGCCCAGGAACCTCAGTTCCCTTTCGATGAGGAACCCCATCGCCCGGGTTCCCTGCGGCATGAGCGACGGCACGCCGTAGGTTGACGCATGCTTGCGGTGAGCCGTCCCGAAGGCGTCGTTGACGTACAGGTCCGCCAGGTTGCGGAGCGCCTGTGCGAAGTCGGTGTCGTTTTTCTCCTCGCCGCCGTGGAACCGAAGATTCTCCAGAAGCAGCACCTGGCCGTCGGCCAGGTCTGCGGCCGTCTTCTCGGCCTCGGGCCCCACGCAGTCGGACGTAAAGCCGATGTCGCATTCGAGCAGTTCGCCGAGCCGGACGGCCGCCGGTTTCAGGCTGAGTTTCGGATCAACCTTGCCGTTCGGCCGTCCGAGATGGCTCATCAGAATCACGCGGGCGCCGGCGTCGGTCGCGCAACGGATCGTCGGCAGTGCCATGCGGATGCGGCGGTCATCGGTAATGGCCAGGTCATCGTCGAGCGGCACGTTGAAATCGACCCGCATGAGAACCCGTTTCCCCTTCATGTCGAGTTGGTCGAGCGTTTTCTTCGCCATGACAGACCTCCTGTCGGTCTGACACTGATCGGGGGCGAGCCGAATGCCCGCCCCCGTGTTCACCCATAGCGCACGTCTCAGACGGCGGCCAACATGGTTGCAAGGTCGGCCATGCGATTCGAGAAACCCCATTCGTTGTCGTACGAGGAGCAGACCTTCACGAACGTCTCGTCGAGGACCATCGTCGCGCCCGCGTCGAACAGGCTCGAGACGGTTGTGCCGATGACGTCGCTCGAGACGATCGGGTCTTCGGTGTAGCCGAGAATGCCCTTCAGGTTGCCTTCGCTGGCCTTCTTCATGGCGGCATTGATCTGGTCGGCCGACGCCGGTTTCTCAAGTTCCACCGTCAGGTCCACGATGCTTCCGACCGGGGTCGGCACGCGCAGGGCAAAGCCGTTCAGTTTGCCGTCCAGTTCCGGAATAACCTTGCCGACGGCCTTGGCAGCGCCGGTCGTCGTCGGGATGATGTTCAGCGCTGCCGCCCGCGCCCGGTGCAAGTCCGAGTGGATCATGTCCAGGATCTTCTGATCGTTCGTGTAGGCATGGCACGTTGTCATCAGGCCGCGCTTGAGGCCGAAGGTCTCGTGGAGCACCTTGGCAACCGGCGCCAGGCAGTTCGTCGTGCAGGAGGCGTTCGAGACGATCTTGTGCTCCGGCGCCAGCGTCTCGTCGTTGACACCGATGACGATGACCGCATCGATCTCGTCCTTGGGCGGGGCCGACATGATGACCTTCTTCGCCCCGGCCGCCAGGTGCTTCTCGCATCCCTCGCGGGTTCTGAAAACGCCGGTGCACTCGAGCACCACATCGGCCTGGCGGTCGGCCCACGGCAGGTTTGCCGGGTCCTTCTCCGAGGTGACGGGGATGCTCGTCCCATCGACGACCAGCATCTCGCCCTCGGCTTTGACATCGCCCTCGAACTGACGGTACACGCTGTCATACTTCAGCAGGTATGCGAGCGTTTCGGTATCGGCCAGGTCGTTGATGCCGACGATGTTGAACTCGTCCTTTCGGGCCCACATCGTCCGGAACACGATGCGGCCGATGCGGCCAAATCCGTTGATGCCGATGTTGCTTGCCATCCAAGCAGTCTCCTTATCCGGGAACACGTCCGCGTGTTAAACCGCATCCTGCCGCGCGCGACGACCGCCGGCACGGCAGATGCGGAGACCAATCGTTCGCCTCTTATATTGTTGGGTTTCGGCCCTGTCAAGGCATTTCCGTCCCGGACCCGAGTAGCCGCACGCAATGCCGAAACGCCACCTTGACGCGCTTGGAGAAATCGGCCATAGTAGGTGTATGGCAGTGCTGGCCGCCCGTGAGGAAGTCTCTGACGTGAAGCCAATTGCTTCCGTTTCGGTCCTGGTGAAGCAGGCCGGCTCGGCGGTCGCCGAGGCGCTTCACCAAGGTCTTCGTGACACCGGCTTTAAGGTGATTGCCGTCCCTACGGCCTACGATGTCGTCGTGGAAGCGGAACGGGCCGCCGGCGCCGTCGAGCACGTGCTCCTGGGTGTTGACCACTTCGGTCCGGGCGAATTCCGGCTGATTCCCCTCGTGCGTCGCGAATGGCCTGAGACACTCCTCGTCGCGTACCACTCCCCCGGCTTCGAGCACAAAGGGCGCATTGCCGAACTTGTGGGAGCCGACACCGTTCTTTCGACGGCCGACGATGTGTCGCGTTTCCTGGCGCCTCTGGCCTCACGCAACGGGGCGCAGTCTGCCGTCCCGGCGCCGGCCCCCCCTGCCCCGCCTCGCGCTACACCGCCTGCCGCGCCGCCGCGCCGCCGGCCATCCCCCGCAGCGGCGCCGACATCCCCCCCGCCTGCGCCCGCTGCAAAGCCCGAAGCAACCGAACCCGCGTCCGCTGCGGCACCGCCAACACCACCGCTGGTCGAATCGTATCTCGCAAGCGCTCGAAAGGCAGAAAAGACCCCGGAGCCACAACACGAGTCGCATCCTGAAACGCAACAGCCGACAGATGATGTCGAGAACCTCGACGGCGACGAGGAACTTACACGGGGCAAGATCCTCGGAACGATCGAATTGACCGACGAGGAACTGCGCACCTTGCTCGGTGAGGAAAACGAGACGTGACCCGGCAACAGAGCGCGACTCACGTGGCCGATTCGAACGGCGCGATCGTTTTCGTCTGCCGCGACCCCGGCCGCCGTGGGCTCGTCGAACGTCTCGTTCAGCCTCTCCGGACGCACGCTGCGGCGGTGGACGCGCTGCTGGCTGTTGCAAGGACGGCGCCGAAGGCCGTCCTTCTGAATCTTGAAGATGTCGCAGGATCGGAGCACGACGTGCTGGCGGCCCTGCAACGCTGCCGGCCGCACATGCCCGTCTATGTCCTCGTCGCGCCCCAGGACGAGCCACTTGCCCGCAAACTCGTGGCCGAGGGCGCCACCGACTACTTCGTCCTGCCGAGCGACATCAGGCGCCTGCCGACCCTCCTGAAACCGGAGGTCAAGGCGGCCTCGCGCGCCTCCTCGGCGTCTGTTGGGGAGCAGCGGGCGGCCGGATTGTTCCGCGCCGCGTGTGAACTCGCGGAACTGGCCGTCTCCCAACCGCAGCCGCTGTTTCGCGACGGCGCGATTCTGATCCTTCGTGCGCTGGGCGCACGGCAGGGGTGTGTCTTTTCACGTGGCGCAGAGGCGGGCGGCCTCGAGCGCGTCGTGACGTTCGGCGACATCGGCCCTGACGGTTCGGCGGGTGTGGAGGCCGAACGCGCCGCTGCCGAACGGGTGCTTCGAACCGGCGAGGTCCTCCTGGTGGAAGCCGGAACCGCAGGGGCCGCGCCGCCTGGATTGCTCTGTGTGCCCGTCCGCGATGCCGACACAACGTTCGGCGTCCTCTGCCTTTCCGGCAAGACCGACGGAACCCCTCTCGGCCAGAACGATTGCCATGCCGCGACGGCCCTGGTGGATGCCCTCGCCCACTTGTATCGGTCCGCCCTTCTGAGGAACGAGCACGCGCGGCTGGCTTTGCGCGACGTCGGCACAGGGCTGCTCAAGGCCGACCCGTTTCTGACGTGTCTGGAGACCCAGATTTCCCGAGCCGAGGACCTACGCGCGGAAGTCGGCCTCCTGCTGCTCGAGCCTCAACCCGGTGTCCAGGCGCAAGAGACCGACGTTCTCGAACGGCTGGGCGTCGCCATTCGAGCCGCCCTGGCAAGAGGCTGGAAGGCCGGCTGCCTTGGCACCGCTCTCTACGCCGTGGCCGTGCCGCGCGCGTCGCAGAACGAGTCACGTAACGAGACAGAAAATGATTTCTACGGCATCGCAGCGGCGCGCCTGGCAGCGGTCGGTCCGCGAGTCGATGCCCGGCTTCGGTTGCGTACGGCCCTGGCTGTGTTTCCGCGCGACGGGGCTACCGCCAGAGCGCTCGTGGCTGCGGCCGAGGCGCGCCTGGCCGAGTCGGCCTGACTCTCTCCGATCGCGGGAGGATCTGCGATGCCGGAAGGGACTCCCGCAGCGCAGACATCTCCCGCGACGCTCTGTCCGGTGCGGCGCGGTTGCCGAGGGTGGGTCCTACTCGCGTTTCGTGTGGTGCTGTTCGACGAGTCCCTTGACCGCCTTGCCGACGCCATCGGCGAGTTCCGAGGGCCCCGTTCGCACAATGCTCTTGACGATGCCGGTTACCATCGCCACGCCCAGTACGCGGTTCGAACTGGTGTCGATGACTTGAATCTGTGCCGTCAGGAAGGGGTTGACGCCGAAGCCGACGGCCCTGAGGGCCGAGCCGCCGGAGTCAAAGTCAACGAATTTGCCGCGAATGAGGAGCCCGCCCCTGGTCGGCGCGCCTCGGGCAGCGCGGCCGAACATCTCCGTCTCGACGAGTCTCTTCACAACCGCCGTCTGCACCAGGCCGGCAAGACTCGACGGAACCGCACCAAGCATGGGCGACGTGTCGAAACGCTCGACGCCGACCGTCGTGAACCGGTCGAGGGAGGTCTTGCCACCCAGGCTCTTCACCTCGTAGTACCGCGCGCTGGCCCCCACAACCGCGCCGCCGGCCTGTTTCAGGGCTGAGCCACACCCCGAAGCCACCACCAGGGCCAAGACTGCCACGAGAAGCATCCGTTTCATGCGTGTCTCCCTTCCTCGAACGAGGTCTGTGAACCGACACCCATCATAGTACACACCCTGGGTCCGATGCAAGGAAATGCGAGGTTATTGGACTACCCCGTCGCCGGCGTATACAATGGCCACGTCGCACGGGCAAAGACAGCCGCATGGCCGAGACAAACGAGAACAAGTACGTTACGCGCTCCGGGCTGAAACTCCAGCATGCCCTCGAGACGTTCGCCATCGACCCCTCAGGCAAGACGTGTGCCGACCTGGGCAGCCACCAGGGCGGCTTCGTCGATTGTCTGCTCTCCCGCGGCGCCGCCCGCGTGTACTCCGTTGACACATCCTACGGCACGCTGGCGTGGAAATTGCGTAAGGATCCGCGCGTCGTCGTCATGGAGCGCACAAACGCCATGCACGTCACCGTGCCCGAACCCGTGGACCTCGTGACGATCGACGTCGGCTGGACGCGGCAGCGGCACGTCCTGCCGGCAGCGCGGCGTCTGCTCCAACCCGACGGCCGCATCATCTCGCTTGTCAAACCCCAATACGAGGCCGCCGAGACCCAGCGTGAGGCCGGCGTGGTTGCGGAGCGCAACCTCCAGGCCGTTCTTGCTCGCGTGCGCATCGACGTTCAGGGAACCGGCCTTGAGTTGCTCGAGGAAACACGGTCACCACTTCGAGGAGGAGGCGGCAACGCCGAATTCCTGTTCCTCCTGGCGCTGCCGGCGTGAAGCCGAAGCGCGCCGACGGGTTCACCGACGTCCTATCCGCCATAAGACGGCAGCGGAACGTACGGCTCGGCCAGCAGCCGCTCGATTCGATCCGCCAGGACCGCTTCGCGCCCCGGCGGCAGGCCTTCGAACACATCGCGGACAACACCCTGGCGGTCCATCAGCACGATGGTCGGGACGTCGCCCATGACGGTTGTGTTCTGTCGGAGTTCCTCCCAGAGGACGTCCGGGCCGATCGCCAGGATATATGGGATCCTGAACTCGCTCCGAAACGCCTCGGCCGCACGCGTGGCCTGCACCACATCACGGGTCTGCTCGTAAGCCAGTCCGAGGATCTCAAAGCCCTCGCCGCGATACCGTTCGTGCAAACTCACGAGCAGGGGCGCCGAACGCCGACACGGCGAAGACCACGTTGCGAACAGGTCGAGCAGCACCACCTTGCCCGCCAGGGACCGGAGCGTGACTTCGCCGTCGTCGATCCTCGGCGCCGACGTGAACTTCTCGAACCGAAACAACATCAACGGCTCCGGTCCGCCGTCCAAGTCGGGTTCCGTGTCGTCACCGCCGCACCCCACCACCAGGAATGTCAGCAGTGGCAGGAGCATCGCCCCGACGATGTGCCCGCCGGTCATGGTTGCTTCGTCTCCTCACCGTCGCGCACTTTGAAGACACAGTAATCGCCGCACATCGAGCACACGTCGCCGTGCTCCGGTCGTCGCGCCTCGCGAAGTTGCCTGGCCCGCACGGGGTCCATCGCTTCGGCAACCTGAGCCTCCCAGTCGCGCCGGCCCCGGGCCTGGCTCAGGCGACGGTCCCACGCGCGTGCCTCGTCGCGGCCGCGGGCAACGTCGGCGGCGTGGGCGGCGATGCGCGCAGCGATGACGCCCTCGCGGACGTCCTCCGGCCGCGGAAGACCCAGGTGCTCGGTCGGCGTCACGTAGCAGAGGAAGTCCGCGCCGGCCATCGCCGCCACCGCCCCGCCGATCGCGCTCGTGATGTGGTCGTAACCCGGCGCCACGTCCGTAACGATCGGCCCGAGCACGTAAAACGGCAGACCGCCTGTCAGGTCTTTCTGAAGGCGGACCTGGGCCTCGACCTGGTCAAGCGGCACGTGGCCCGGTCCTTCGATCATGACCTGCACACCGGCCTCGACGGCCCGTCGTGCCAGTTCTGCCAGAATCATCAGTTCCTCCACCTGGCAGGCGTCCATCGCGTCGGCGATGGCTCCCGGGCGCAACCCGTCTCCCAGGCTGAGGGTCACGTCGAATTCGCGGGCCATGTCCAGCAGTTCGTCGAAGCGTTCGAGGAGCGGATTCTCCTGCCCGTGTCTGCGCATCCAGTGTGCCAGGAACATCCCCCCGCGACTCACGATGCCGCACACCCGCCGCCCAAGCGCCTCGGACTCAACGATCCGCCGCGCCACGCCGCAGTGCACCGTTACGAAGTCCACACCGTCCTGGCCGTGGCGGCGGACGCTGGCGAGGATATCGTCGGCGGTCATCCGCGCGATGTCACCGTGGGTCCGGGCCGCCGTGGCCGCAGCCTCGTAAATCGGAACGGTGCCGACGGTCAGATCGCATGCGTCCATCAGTCGTCGGCGGATTTCGGGAATATCGCCGCCCGTCGAGAGGTCCATGATGGAATCCGCGCCGGTCTGGCGGGCGGCAGCCAACTTGGCCAGTTCCATCTCGACGTCGGCGTAGTCGGGGCTGGTGCCCAGATTCGCGTTCACCTTGACGCGCAGTCCCCGTCCGACGCCCATGACGCAGGTGGCACGCCGGTTCTTATTGAGCGGAATGGTCACGCGGCCGTCGGCCACGTCGCGGCGAACTTCTTCGGCGTCGCGCCGGTCCGCCTCGGCTACCTGCCGCATGGCGTCGGTGACCTTTCCCTGCCTTGCCAGTTCCATCTGTGTCATCTTTGCGTTGACTCCGTTTGGTCTGCTTGCGTCCGCCGGCCCGTGGTTCCTTGCGAACCGTGTGGTTGACGGCTGCCTTGGCGCGGGCAATCGTCGCGCGTGTTTTCTTCGTGGGCGGACGGGGTTTCGTCTCGTCCTCGCCGCGTAGCGTCTTGAGGTATTGTATCTCCTTGTCGGTCAGGCGTCGAGCCTCGCCGGCGCGGAGGCCGCGAATGCCAATGCGGCCGATCCGTGTCCGCACCAATTCGCGGACGGGATGTCCGAGGCGTGCCAGCACCCGGCGGATCTGCCGGTTACGGCCCTCCCGTAGCGTGATGCGCAGCGTCGAGCGAGACCGTCCGCGCTTGACAACGTGCACCTCGGCGGCCTGCGCCCGTCCCCCGGCCAGGTGAACACCGCGGACCATGCGGCGGATGTCGGCGGCCGTGACGCGTCCCCCGACGGTGGCCAGATACGTCTTCGGCACGCCGTATCGCGGATGGGTCAGGCGATTGGCAAACTCGCCGTCGTTCGTCATGAGGAGCAGGCCCTTGGACGTTGCGTCGAGCCGGCCCACGGGGAACAGGCGGACCTTTGTGGCGCGCACCAGGTCAATCGGCCGCGGCCGTCCTGCCGGATCGTAGTTTGTGCAGACGACGCCCTTCGGCTTGTTCAGGATCCAGTATTCCAGGCGCTCGGGGCGGAGCCGGCGGCCATCGAGACGGACGTCCTGGGTCTGGAGGTCGGCCTTCACGCCAAGGGTTGTCACGACGTGGCTGTCCACCATGACGCGGCCGTCGGCAATGAGTTCCTCGCAAACCCGCCGCGAGGCCACCCCCGCTCGGGCCAGGAGTTTCTGAAGCCGTTCCAGCGCCATGGTCGTCCTACTGGGTCGGGGCCTTGCCGGGGGGCGCCACCGCAAGGACCGTCAGTTTCTCGGCCGCCTCGAAGACGTACTCCGAGGCGTCGGCGGGCACCAGGACGGTGTCGCCCGCCCGGATCGGCATGGTCCGGCCGCCCGCCACGAGGTGTGCCGCGCCGGCAAGGGTGATCAACGCGACGTACGCCCCGCCCGTCTCGGCCGCCCAGGGCCGACCGTCGAGTTGGATGCGACTGACGCTGAAGGCATGGCAATCGGCGAGGTGTTCGATGAGCAGGCCGGTTTCATTGGCCGTCCTGCCGGTGCCTCCCGAATCCGGTTCCTCGCCGGCGAAGTTGATCGTCTCAAGGGCGTCGGCAACGTGGAGTTTGCACGGCTTGCCGTCGAGCCCCGGCCGGTTCCAATCGTAGAGCCGGTAGGTGATGTCGGAGTTCTGCTGGATTTCGGCAAGCACGATTCCGGGCCCCGCGGCATGAACGTGTCCGGCGGGTGTCCAGATGAAGTCGCCCGCCCGGACGGGGCGAACGGTCAAGAGGTCCTCGATGGTTCCCTGTTGGAGTGCGGCGGCGAAGGCATCGCGCGTCACGCCGTCGCGCAGGCCATCGACGATCCACGCGTCGGGCTCGGCCTGCAAGACGATCCAGCACTCGGCCTTGCCTTTCTCGCCGCCGTGGTGAGCCGCGGCGTAGTCGTCGTCCGGGTGAACCTGGACGCTCAGCCGGTCGGCGGCGTCGATGAACTTGACGAGAATGGGGAACCTGGCGGCCGCTCCGCGTGCGAGTTCCCGGCCTCCGAGAATCGCTTGGGCGTGATTCTCGAGGACCGATCGCAGGGTTCTGCCGGCGAGCGGTCCGTCCGCCACGGTGCTGTGCCCGTGTGGATGGTCGGCCAGTTCCCAGGATTCGCCGATGGGCTTGCCTTCCGGTAGCAACTTGCCGAGCAGGTCAGCCAGGCGGCGGCCACCCCAGACCATCTCCTTGAGGACCGGCCGCATCTTCAGTGGCTGCACAAGTTTCTCCCTATCGGTCTGGCAACATCCTCGGAGCAAGTGAATGAGTTTACCACAAATCGGCATTGGGCGGAAACCGTTTTCGTCCCGCGCGGTTCCGGGCAATCCGGACGATCCCGCCGGCGAGCACTGGGGCGGCTCATTCGCGAAGACCGGCCATGGACCCCACTACCGGCACGATAGCCCCGGCCCCGCCGTCAAAGACCGCGGCAAGAACGGCGCGCACGCGGTGAACAGATGGCGCGAGGCGTACATGGGAGACTGGCAGAAGCGGATGAAGTGGGC
>Ga0114925_10001040_pt1 | contig 13338 bp, 1 predicted proteins | sample SumtaG_2_FD_87287 | JGI IMG/M metagenome (GOLD analysis project Ga0114925, IMG submission 87287) | Deep subsurface microbial communities from Indian Ocean to uncover new lineages of life (NeLLi) - Sumatra_00607 metaG | ecosystem: Environmental > Aquatic > Marine > Oceanic > Sediment | place... | reverse complement strand
TAATGTTCTCAGTATTTCTAAGTCTGTATGTAAGTTCACTTGTATTCTTACCACCAGCTTTAGTATCATAAGCAATAGCACGAACAGCATTACCAAGTTCTTTAGCTGTATCTTGATACCTCAAGAAGTCATCCAGAATTTGTAGCTGACGTTTGAAATGAGCTTCGGTTTCAGTTCCTCTAGCTCCTTTTTTGATACTATCTTCAAGTTCTTTAATTGAAAACTCACTAATACGCTTGTATTTGTTACCAAACTTTTCATAAGGTCTCTTTGTCAGTTCGACTATTTCATCTCTGTATTTCTTTTTACTCTTACCAGTAGCATCAGTATTACCCTCCATCATTTGAGATTCCCACTTCTGCCTGTTCTTGATGTATTCAACAATAATGGGCTGAGTCATGAATCTTGTTAGGAACTCAAGAGGTACACCTGCTGTAGTTAAATACAGAACTGTATTCAATGTATCCGGACCTGAGTTAAGATCGAACATGAATGGGTCTTTAGCAGCATCCACAGCAGCACCAATCCACTGAGATAGTCTCTCTGGTATGTTACCCTCACCTGACTTGTCCGTTAGCTTAGAAAGGCTTATTTCGACTTTAGCATGTTTGTCTTCTGCTATTCTTGAATTATGAGGTAAGTTAATTCTTGTACTTATGCTTTTTACCTTCTTGTTTCTATAAACTGCAACTCTTTCTCCAATAGATACGTCATTCATCTTTGAAAGGATGTCAAACGTAGAGAAGATAGCGGTGATACCTACAGCTTGCTTACCACCAATGAACCTTCTAGCAACGTCCATCAGATATTCACGCTCTACGATATTGTTCATAGTAGGTATGTCTACTTCAGGTTCCCCACGAAGTTTACGTATCTCTTTAGCTTCATCTGAAAGTTCTTCAGACGATACAGGATTAATAAGCTGTTCGAAATTGTCAGGATGTAGGATGATCTCCTTTTGTATCTCACTGATTCTATTTTCGATAGCTAATTTCTGATATTCTTGGAAAGACATAGGGACATCCACAATCTGAGTGTAGTCAGCATAGTCAGCTTCCAGTTCTTCAGCAGTTCCGTGTTCGATGTATTGCGGGTTCCCGTCTTTGTCATAGAATGCGTTTGGATAGTAGACATTCAATTTGTCAATATCGTAGTCAGAACCAGACTTAGCTACCATTTCAGAGGGAACGATAACACTATCACCTGCTTGTGCTGGTAGGAATCCTTTTACTGTAATGGATTCAATAGAGTTAAGACCCTGAGTAGGAATACGGAAACCGATTAGGTCTTTTAGTTTACCTTCAGGTACAACACCTTTGAGGTAAGCAGGAAGGTATACTTCCATTTGACTAACAGTTTTTCCATCTTTGCTTTTACTGTAGAACTTCAGGTCAGAAGAATCCCAAACCTGTCCTGTCTTAGTATCGACAACAGTTCTTGTCAGTTTACCAAAGGCGTTAGCCACCTGTACTTTAGCACTACCTGATCTCTTCTGAGATGTAGACATGCTATCAGCGATAGCTAACAGGATGTTCTCAAGTTTCTTACTATTGACAAGACTGTCGATACCGTTACCTTCTCTCAGGTTCTCGATACCGTCAATGATGTTGTCAGGAAGGTCTCTTTCGATAGCTTCTTTCTTAAAGGTCTCAATAAGATCGTCAATGTTGTCAACAACATATTGTCCTTTGCTCTCTTTAAGACCAAGACTGTCAATGAATTGTGCTAAACCAATAGCAATTCGTTCTGAATTAAGAGTTTGGTATTCTTTAGCTAACTCTCCTAACTTCTCGTTCTTAGGTTTACCGTTCTCGTAGATACCATTAATGATTTGCTTTGCCATCTGAGTACCAGATACAACTTTCTTCTTAACTTTAGAACCCATGTCCTGCTGAATTCCCCAATACTTATAGTAAGTATCCTGAGTTACAAAGTCGTCTGTCTCAAAAGCGAATTCACCTCGTTTGGTCGCCTTGTTAATTTTGTATGCTTCCTGAACCTTATTCTCCTTGTTCAGTTTTGTACCAACTTTGTTAGCACTCTGGAAAGCAGCGATACCAGTTCCGGTTCTTTTCATGCTTTTACGTAGAGCTTCCAGTTGACTGAAGTTTCTTGTTACGCTTGGAAGCAGTGGGAGCAGTGAAAGTTTGTAGAATCCCATTACGAATCCGTCTTCTGCCATTGGACCCATGTGCTGAGGTTTCAGAGGGTTAGCTACAGGTAAATCACTTTTTCTAATCTCTCTTCCTGTATCAGGATCGGTTGGAGTGCTTTCAAGATCAGCTTCTTTTTGAATCTCCCATTGATATAGGTCTTCAAGAGAACCTACACCAAATGACCATTCACCTGCTCTGAATAACATCTCTCTCCATTCGTCGATAGATATATAACCTTGACCATCACCTTCCTCCATCTTAGCGTAAGGACTCGCTTTGTCTCCAATTTCCCTTGCATATTCAGCATGGTATCTTGACTCTACGATTACATCAGCAAATACTGTTGTTCTTATAATAGGTTTACCGTCTTTTAATAGAGCGTGTTTTCTATCTGTTCTCTTCAGATTCTCTTCGATCCACTGGTTAACTTGCTCATATACTGCTGATATTTTCTTTGTACCAACCAGACCTGAGTGACGTTTGAATTCGTCTGTGATACTCTTGTAGTTGATTGGATCACTGAAGAACAGTTTAGTTTGTTCAATGTTAGAAATAGTATCGTTGATTAGATAAGACATCATCTCACCACGTAGTACATCGGCTGAAACTAACTCAGCATTGTCCTGTATGTTCAGACCGAAGTTCCAATATTTCCCATCTTCAGTAGGACTAACAATTCCAAGTTCTGATAAAGTTCTAAGGAAACGATTGGTTCTTAATGTAAAGTAGTCAACAACAGCCTGTTCAATTAAAGTTACCATTGCTCCATCTGCAAAGAAGTCATCAAGAGTAGCATCTTCGTTTGCAAAGAAGTCATCAAGAGCTGTCTTGATTGTAGGATTGTTAGAGATAATATCCATTAGGATACCATTGTTGTAACCTCTAACCTTACCTGTGAACTGATCAGTCTCCTGCATGTTCTTTTGGATATTATACCAGTTGGCATTTTCTCCTGCAAGAAGTACATCACTACGTTTCATTTCGTCTTTCAGATAACCTATCATCAATTCAACATGCTTATTCTTAGCGATGTCTGTATTTGAAAGCAACGGCTTACCGAAGCTCAGGTATCTCTCAATAGAGTTATCAGCAGGTCTTAGAAGTGGGAAACTTCCTAATAGACCATTGTTGATGTGTACACGAAGTTGATCCGGTGGTGACAGGTCTTCAAATTCTGAAGCAGCGTCAGCATCCTCTTCCTTACTTCCTTCATGGATTTGAAGAACTACAGCTTTGTCTCTCAACTTTCCATTCTTGTCGTAGAGAGGTCCACCGTGTTCTAAAAGGAAAGAGTTCATTGTATACCAGTTATTCACTTCTTCAAGATGTGGATTCTCTTTAAGAAATTCTTCAATAGTATCGTGCTTATTAATATCGTCTACAATAGTTGACAGGTAACTGTTAAGAACAACATCATATACGAGGTTCTTATCAATGTTATAGTGACTATTTTCAATGTAGTCTACAGTAGTATTACGTTCAAGTTCGATCAGGAAGTCAAGGTCTCCTTTAGCATTGGTGTTCACCTCTTTGTTAAATAGAGAAGGTTGTCTTCTCTTAGAGATAATTTGCTTTCTGATAGCTTCAGCCTTCGTTACGAAGTCTGGATTAACCATAACTTCTCCTTCCAGAGTGAATGTGATACCCATGTGTTTGAACATGTCTATCGCTTTCTGAGGACTGTCAATGACACCCAACTTGTCAAAGTAGGTTGTCTTGTACAGAGGTATACTGTCAACAATGTCGAATAGACCATCTTTGACTCCACCATTGTTGATCCAATTCTGCTTGATCTTCTCAGCTATAGAAGTAGAGTTAGAGTTTACAATTACAAACTTACCGTTCTGACCAGTAATGTCGAATACATATGTGTTTTTCGTTTTTGCGAATACTTGTACAAACTGTATTTGCTCAAGCATCTTTTCTTTTGAAAGAGAGCGACCTTCCTGTTCCATTCCAAGCCTCTTGATAAGGTTGGTAAAGTCTGGAACAGAAGCAGTTCCTTCTCTTCTCTTCTTAGAGAGAACAGTTAGAATCTCGTTCATCTTACTCTTCATCTCATTAGCTGTTCTTGCACCTGCAAGTTTGTTGGTAAGGACGTTAAAGGTTCTACCAAAGTCAGCATTCTGAGGAAGTTCGAGTATGTTCATCTTAGGATTACCGTTCTGATCAAGTTCTGCAAGAGTACCAAGTAACAGTCTGATGTTTCTTGATGCACTCATTTTACTTGATATTTTGATACTCTCGTTAGCCCACTGATTATCAGGGTCGTTGTTTGTATCATTCTCCGGAATATAATCCTCTGGTGTTATAATCTCTAGCTTGTACTGAGCAAGGAATCGCTTGTGCAGTTCTCTAGTTTCAGCCCAATTGTCAAGGACAAATCCAAGACCTTCAATTATGTTTTCAAGATAACCTTCTTCTATCTCGTCTGTAGTTTTCTCATATTTATCAATGAGATCGTTTCTTCTTTTAGCAATCTCTCCTTTAGCATAGTCATACAGGCTGGTTAGAAGTTCTGTATTTCCTTCCTTTGCAAACAATGAATCTATATTGTTCTCGTCTGCAAACAGCTTCTTAAAGAAGAAGAAGTTTAATCCTTCAAGTGACGCATTTGTAAACTCTTCATCTCGTTCATTGTACGATCTGTTAAGGGTTATACCTCGTCTCAAGTTTGGAGTTTGGTTACGATATTTGTTCGATTCGATGTTGTCGAATATCTCCATGATGCTTTCAGGCTTTCCATAGAAGAAGTTTATAATCGTATCATATAGACGTTCAAAGAAACTCTTCTGAATAGGAGCCTCATACTTTCTGAACATCTTAGTTTTGGCTTTCTTAGCTTCACGAGTGATCATTTCCCCTTCACCGTAATATTGCTCCATGAGCTTTTCTTCAAGCTCTGCCTTACGTTCAGGAGTAATGTCAGACTTACTGTACTCTGCAAGAACGTTTCTAAACTCCGTACTTTCAGCATCTATCTCTTCCTGAGTCTTTTGAGTACCTTGTTTGGTAGTCGATGAAGTCTCTTGTCTGAATAGTATATACTCTCTAAACTCTTCAGCTAGAACTTCTTCTACCTGTAAGTCAGTGTAGTCTTTGTGATCAGGAACTCGCTGCCTGTACTCTCTGTACAAGGCTCTGCGTTCTCTCCTGTTCAGGAACATTTGAGTAACAACGTGAAACGCTTCGTGGTAGGTTGTACCTATTTCAGCGTTGTTGAAGATGTATACAGCAGCATCACGTAGTTGACCATGATGTTTACCATCAATTAGATGCTGTAGTGTATTGAAATCAACTCCGGGGAAACGTTCTTTGAACCACGCCTCAGCCTTCTTCATGTTCTCAATTCCTCTAGGATCACCAGTTGGAGTTCTGTATAGAGTCATGTTAGCTCCACCTTCATTACCACTACGATTAAATTTCTTTTTACCTTTAGGGAATTCTGTTGGTTTTTTAGGTTGTAAACTTTCTACATAATCATGAACTCTATTCATACTACCTACCCCACCAACAACAAGTTTATTTTCATTAATGTCTTTTAATATTTGTCCTGTACTATCACCATTTTTTATTCCGTTATTTATAACTCTGTTGATAGTTGCAATTGCACGTTTTTTATCTAAACCAACTTGCGTTTTAGTTTCAGTTTTACTAAATCTAACAATAGTAAGTCCTAAAGATTCTATATCCGCTTTTCCTTCTTCAACTACTGGTGCTTCTATCTTTCCTTCAATTTGACCAAGGAGTGTAAGACCAATTTCCATTTTACCAACACGTAACTTTGCGTTTAATGCGTCAAACTCAACTTGAGGATTAACAGCACCTAAAATAGCAGCAATATTCGTTTGAGTATTGTCACTTACTTTTCCTTCTACTACCTTGATACTCTTATCATCTTGAATCGCAACTACACCTGTAGCGACAACTTCACCCTTTAGTCTTGTTTCTACAACAATACGATCTCCTGAATCCAAAATATTCATTCCCTTGAAGTCCTTAGTAGGAATGCTTCTTCTTTCTACCTCTTTACCTTCTTCTGCAACAAAGTCTTCAGTAGGCTCGTAAATAGCATATGCGTTTAGCTTTTGAGGCATTTCTTCTTCTACCTCAGTACCAGTTTCATCGAATACTTTTCCTTTTGAGTTTGCTGGAATAACAGATATTCCTACAACATCTTTAGCAAGATATTCCTGATAGTTATCATGTTCAACAATCTCGTCATTCTGAACAACACCTTTTTCATCAATGTTTGTATACTCATTGAACTTGTCATTTTTCTTCTTAAGCATACGAGAACTAATGTTCACTCGTCTGTTTGAAAGAAAGTCTCTTAACGCTGCTTCTAATTTCGGGTCTAAGGCAAGTTGTCCATCTATAGTAGCAAATAGTGGATAAGATGTAGCTCCAACTTGGATCATACCTCCTTTAACATCCTTGCTAATATCTTCCTTGAATAGGTGATGGAATCTAGTGCTATCATTCTCATTGATAGGAATAGTGAAGTTTCCGTCTGCATCTTCCTTCATGTTGTCACCTGTCCAATATGCAAGATCACTTAAGACCTTCCAGATGTTACCAAGTACAACTCCATTACTTGATACAATGTCACTTGCATTGTCAGAGTTAATCAATCCTTTTTCATTGATAGTGCTTCTACCGATATAAGATTTGAATAGTTTAATGACAAACTCTATTTCTTCTGCATTAAGATTTCTCGCATGACCCTCAAAGATGTTTCCTGTTTTGTTGTCCCTGATGAAAGTGAAACCAGTTTTGTCTGAAACCATAGTCTCGGTTCCAAAACTTATAACGCCTGTAGTATTTACATACATTGATACTTCTTCATGTCCAAGTGCTTCACTCAGACTAATAGGAGAAGGTTCTTCATTAACATCATTAGGTCTACCCAATGCTTTACCACTCAGCTTGAAAGTAATTTCTTTATCTTTACCAACCTGCTCTATAATTCTTTTTCTTAGCTTGTTATGTTCACTGAGAAGACGTTCCTTCTCTGCCTCAAATATTGCTTCTTCCTCTTCTGTTTGATTTTCAGGAATGAAGTATTTGTTACCATAGTCTTCTGTTGTAAGAGTATCAAGCGGGAACGATGTCCATATAGCATTGTCTCTTACATTAGCAAGTTCAGGAGTAGTTTCTCCACTCTCTAGGACATACTCTCCCTTATCGTTTACTACGATAGCAATATAAGCATCCTCGAACTTATAACCTTTAGCCTCAATTTGTGCTCGGTCTTCTTCAAAAGCCTTAACTATCTTGATGCGATAGTTTCCTGTAGCAATGTCAGTCTTACTTGTCCAACGGTAGTAACGTCTCTGGTTACTATCAGAAGTCAGAATGTCACCTTCAACATGCTTTCCGGTTAACCCTTTGAATACATTCTCAAGCGTTCTTTTAGCTGACTGCCATAGAGTTTTACTCTCGTCTTTAGTTGTAGTCTCAGTAGAAGCTGGTTCATTCTTTTCTTGGTGAACCTCACTAATACCTTCTTTCTGACGTTCCTCTTTCTTTACAGGTTTCTTTACAGGTTTCTTTTCAGCTTTCTCTGCTTCTTCTTTAGGAGCAGCCTCTTCTTTTTTAGGAGCAGCTTTGAGTCTGTATTTCGCCATGAAATCAACGTCAACTTTTACTTCTTGTTCAGTGTCAGGAATAATATTTCCTTCTTCATCGACTTCGCTGATTACGTCAACACCGTCTGCATTCTTATACTTTCTGAATGGTTTATCATTTTCTCTGTCTAAGAGGTCTACAGTTCCTTCATATTTTTTTGCTTCTTCCTTAATACTTCTGTCAATCAAGTCCTTAAGAGTTTCCTCTTGGAGCTTACGATATTCTTCCTGTCCTCTAGTAGTGAACAAACGATTGTACTGATCAAGATACCTTTCTCTTCTTTCCTGAAGTTTATCAAGGTCTTTTACAAGTGCGTTAGCTACTTTTCTTTTACCAGCATTCTTTTTAACTGCTGCACGTACCTCTTTGGCAAATTCCTCTTTATACTTTTCTCCTCTTTCTGAAGGATCGTATGTAACACCAGTTAGTTCGAAAAGTTCGTTAGCAACAGACTGTTCTCTCTGTTCTACATTGTTTATTGTAGAACCAGCATAGATTAGTGACTCACGTATGTCATTGTTAGCCTTGTTGGTAAGGTCTGCTTGGAAAGTAGAATCAACAAGTTTGGTCATCTCAATAGTACTATCAACCCTCTTGTTAAAACTCTCAAGTGTTTCTTGTTTACGCTGTTGTAACTCTTTTTCAGTCATGTCATTATACTCAAACATAGCAGCGTACTCTTCATCTGTCATGTCTTCGATAGCCTGTGCAAACTCTTGTTTAAGGTCAGCAGCGTGTCCACCGTCGATACGTGACATAATATAACTATGAATCATATCAGCTTCAACATTCTTAGCTTCATGAGTATTACCAGCTTCCATTGCAGTGTCCATCTCATTATTCAGAGTAGCTGAACGAATAAGATGTTCAGTTAAACTTCTAGTAGACTTAACAACATCCGGATTAGCATTCATGTACTCAATAAGTTTCGCTTGAGTAAACGTATTCATCTTTGCTGCACGACGATCTGCTTCACGCCTTTGAAGACTTCTTTCTTGAAACTCTCCTGCGATACCACCTGTCCAGATAGGTTGATCTTGTTGCTTTTGCAGCTTGCCTTGCTCGTCTCTCTTGTAAGCTCTGAAGTTAGGAGAACCAATACCACCAATGATCATACCGATACCGATCTCTTTCCATCCTTGTTTACCACCATAGGTTTCTACAAGTCCGTTTCCGAAAGATTCCATAAGGTCTACTACACTATCAGTTCCGTCTGAATTGTATTTCTTAGTAGTATAGTCAAGCATAGTATTGTTTGCAACACCCTGCATACCTTCTTCCCATACACCCTCTACGAACGGATTCTTTGCAGTAAGATAAGCTGCTTCAGCAATCTTACCTAAACGAGCAGTGTTCGTATAAGCAGGAGTAAATGCTTGCTTTCCTGCTTTGATCCCTGCTTCCAAGTCTTTAGTACCTGCTCTTATAATGTTTTTAAATTTGCTAGACTGTGCTCTGATTCCCGGTCCAAATATTCTTGGAAGGGCAATCATGTTTGAAAGACCTACAACACCAACGTTTGCAGCGAATACTCCGTTTGCACTTGTAGTTGCCATATCATTAATACGAGCAAGTTCTTCTGTAGGAACTGCTGTAGCATCCGGATTATCTGCAAGCCACTCACCCTTAAGTAGATCAGTAAGTTCTTTCTTGTGTTGACGAGCTTCTACACCAGCTTCATATCCTGCACCAGTATACATCTGACGCATTGTACGACCTGCATCACTAAGCTTTTTAGTTCTACCTATCTTACCTAGTTGTTTCGCTACATCGTCTGCTTTAGAGAAGTTTTTCAGGTATCTACCTGCTCTACCAAGAGCACCAGCAGTACCTAAACCAGCCGTAGCTGCTCCCCATACCATCTCACTAAGTACAGCACCAGCAGTAAACGACAGTCCACCAAGAACATCATTCGCCCAAAAGTTTGCATTGTTCAGACTCTTTAGGAAACCTTCTTCTTTTTCGATAGAAGTAGAATAGTTAGCAAGCTTTTCATCCATCCATTCATTAGCTGTATCCATTGCTTGTTGGAAAGCATTGTCATATACAGACTTATCTTTAATGAATATGTTTGGAAGTCCTGCAACTGTACCTATAGTACCACCAAGAGTAGCTGTACCAGTTTTACCTACAAATTTGAGTAGACCACGACCCCACTGTTCACCAGTAGATTGACCATAAGCTCTTGCATCTTCAAGACCTTCATCAATGAATACGTTTCCCTGTGGGACATATTTCTCATAATCACTCACCTTTATACCTCTGCGTTCATAATCTTGAACTTCAGGTATTTGGTTGAACAAGTCTTCAGATATAATATTTCCTTTTGGGCTTTTAGGTTCTGAACTCAAACCTGTTTGAGGATCAATAGTACCTTGTTGATCTCCGTCATTAAATGGTATGATTGGCATATGTTATATTTTTATAATCCTTCTGCTGCAAGTAATATTCTCTTGATCTCAGCCTCGTTTGTAGGTTCAAAGTTAACAATATTTCCTTCACTATCTTCCTTTTGGAAGTAATCTTTTTTACCGTCTACCATAGTATACAGAAGGTATGTTCCTTGTGGAGTCTTTTCAAACTTAACTTCGTTTCCATCATGACGAACGCCTCTAAACGTTCCTTCTGCATTGTTATGAATGTCAGCAGTCTGAATAGCAGGTGAATACACACTATTAACTAATATCCTCTGACCAATTTCCGTCTTCTGTGGATCACCACTTTGCATCATTTCAACAGCAGCGTTTTGCATATTTCCACTTGTTGCAGATGTGTCACCGGGACTAACATATTCAGAACCTAATTCACTACCATTCTTGTCATAGAACGTAACTTGGTATACAGGTTTCCCGTTCATGTATCCATCTGTCATACGAACCTTATCTTTCTTCGAATCTCTAGGTTCGTTCTTTCTTCCCTTACCGTTATACCTTTTGTCATTCTTAAGAATGTCACCTATCTGACGATTACTGTAAGGTACTGTAAACGATGTCATACTCTCATTCCATTCATCAGTTACTAAGTTATTAAGTCTACCAACATAAGTATCTTGATCCTTTGTTCCCAATTCACCACCTATGACATTCACATTCATTGCAACTGCTCCATCTCCATTTCTGAATTTTTTCATCGCTCTTCTTAGCTCTCTACCAGCTTGTCTTGCTTCATTACTATATGTAATACCTGCATTAGACCCCCAAAGGTTTTCAGGAAGATCGGTATCAATGTCTTCAACACCGGGAAGTTCTCCTTCTCTTGTAGCAATCATGATATTCTCTTCAAACTGTTCTCTTGAAATAGCTTTATCTCCAACAGTTTTTACATATTTGTCGTAGTAAGAATCAATGTCTACAGCGTAACGAGAGTTCTGTGTATTATGTATCACAAACTCACGAGCTTTCACATCCTGATCATATTGTTTTTGCATTTGTTCCTTCTTAGGACCATCTGGCATATCAGCGATTTGTTCTTTTGCTTGTCTTAATTCTCTTGCTGCTGTCTTTGGATCATCAAGTGATACATCAACAAACTCAGCCGAGTTAGATGTTATAATACCTGATTGAGCACCAGCACGTACTTTCATTCTTTCAAAATATGCTTGATCTTTAACAGCTTGTAATGCTTCTGTCTTATATGCTCTTGGAGCAACCTGACCATAAATATAATTAGCAGCTTCAGCGTCTATTTGAGCATCAGTTAGACCTTCTATTTCACTCTTAGATTTATAGAAGTCTGGATTATTCTCTTTAAAAGTTTCAACTACAGCAGGATTACTAGCAAATGCTTGTAAATCGTCATCTGAAAGTTCCTCAATTGATTTAATTCCAGCATATCCTTCGATACCGATACTCTTAAGCACACTTACTAACCTGTCTCCTTTCATACCAGAGAACTGTTTAGCAACACTAGTAGCCCAATCACCTTTTGCACCACCTCTAAATGTAATGGCTTCTCTACCACGTACCTTTCCTGTCTCAGGATCAACAGTTGTTTGACCCAATACATCTTGATAGATATGAGCATCCGGATGTTCAAGCTGATACTTTTGTTGTAACTCTTGCTGTGATTTCAAGTGTTTAGTAGTTTCCCAGAATGGATTCTGACGAGCACTTGATACCATACTTGCTATTTCTTTAGCAGCTCTACCCCAATCACCACCGTACTTTTCTTCTACAGTCTTGTCGATGTTACTCATTGTATCACCAATGATTTGATTTTTAGCACCTAAATCTTGTAGAGCAGCGTCTTGTGCTGCCATTTGTTCTTTGGCAGCAATACTTCCTGCAAAAGCAACATCATATGCACTTTGTCTTCTATTAAATTGCTCTTGAATGAAGTCAATAGGTATAGGATTAAAGGCAGATTGATATTCAAAATTGCCGGGTGCTTGATAACTGCTCTGTCTTTGATATTGTCGTTGTCTTCTAGGCATAATATTTTATGTTGCTGTGTTTCTTCTACTGTTAGGATCGTAACCCATACGCCTCTTTGAATTCATTTGTAAAAACTTTTGAAGAGGTGTTAGTTTTTCTTGTTCGTAAATATAATTTTCAGGCTTTAACATATCAAGCATGTCATCATATTGACCAGCTTGTTGTAAATCTCCCATATATCCTGAGATACTTCCTGTTATCGCTCCAATTTGATTTGCTCTACGTGTATCAGCAATCATAGCATTTTCTCTTTCCATCTCCATAGAATATATTTTATTCCTTGTATTCAATTGTGCAGCTTGTGCAGCTTGTGCAGCATTAAACTGAGATACCTGATTTCTTATTTGAGCATTGATATTACCTTCTTGTTCAAGACTTGCACCAAATTGTTCTCCTGCTACTCTTTGAGTACCTGTAGCACCTGTAAGTATATTTTCCATCAGACCTGCCTGACTTCCTGTACCTCTTGCACTACGAGTAATTAAAGCTTGAGCCTGATCTCTTTCACGCATAGTCTGCTCTCTACCTCTTGAGTAGTCTACAAGATTAGCTCTTGCTCGTTCAGGTTTCCATTCATCATATTCATAAGTAGGTAAGTCTATCTTTCTATTAGCAAGAATCCCTCCTATCATATCGGCTGCTGGTCCTAACCAAGGAACCTTTGTATCAACAGGTTCAAAATTTGATCCGGGTGAAAGAGGAGAACCTACAGGAGAACCTAGATTTGTCTCTTGTGGAAGAAGTCCAGTTTGAATAGGAGGGGGTGGAGCACCACCGCCCCATATATAACTACTTGGGTCAGCAGTTCCTAAACTAGCACCTCCTTCTAAACCATGATCATGAGGTAGTCCACCACCAGCATGATATTCCGGAAGACTCTTAGCAAGTATATCAGAAAGAGTAACCTGTTGTTTCTTTGATAGTTTACCACCATTGGCAAATTGCTGTATAGCACCTATCTTGTCAGCATTCTCTGCTTCGAACTCAACCTGTCTTACCTGTTCTTGTTGTTCCTGTAACTCAGTTAGTTCAGCGTTCATAGCTGCCAAAGCAAGAGGATCACCTTTATCAAAGTTGTCTCCAAGTCTGAGTTTGTACTTGTTTGTTATTGCTTTTGC
>Ga0114925_10001039_pt1 | contig 13340 bp, 19 predicted proteins | sample SumtaG_2_FD_87287 | JGI IMG/M metagenome (GOLD analysis project Ga0114925, IMG submission 87287) | Deep subsurface microbial communities from Indian Ocean to uncover new lineages of life (NeLLi) - Sumatra_00607 metaG | ecosystem: Environmental > Aquatic > Marine > Oceanic > Sediment | place... | reverse complement strand
TACCTGGTCTGGAAATCTCTCTCCACCACTTGGAGTTAATTGATGATAGTTAATTGCTCCAGTGTCTACTCCTATTTTAAATCCAGCCATTTGGGCATTATAACTGAATATCTGTTCTTCTCTAAATCCGTGTTTGCTTAACTTGGTTGGCCAGTATTTCACTTTCTCATGGACTTCCTTCTTAATCAAAGCACAAGACCTAAAATGATGTGCTGGTAAGATAACACTTTCTGTATATTTATATCCGCAATCATCTCCATTCATAATATACTCTCCATTCTCGCTTAAAATTACTCTATTCACAATCCCATTCAGATATTTGGGTTCTCTTCTAAATACTGGTATCTGCATAGGAACTGTCACACCGCTCGCTATATCATAATTTTCTATTACCTTAAACAATCGTTCAATATAATCCTTTTCTAAAATCACATCATCATCTACTCTTAAAGTGTAATCATAATATCCCTTACTCATTGCTAAATCCACTATGGCCTGTCTTGCTCTGCTTACTCCATGAGGGAATTCTGTTGTCTTTAGGAATATCCTATGGTTTTCTGACTTTATTCTTGTTATCATACAATTAAAAAAATGATATGCATTCAAGGGAGTTCCTGACCTATCATCTAAAATATAAATATCAAACCCTTGGAATGTTTGGGTTCTCAGACTTTGAAGTAAAAGTGCTATCTCGCTTGGTCTGTCCCTTACATTTATTAAGATTGCTAATTTGTTTATTTCCATTTTTTCCACCTATCTTTTCCAAGAATATTTTGGTACTCTTTTCTTTTATCAAAATACCCTACCTTTTTTGCAATATGAATATTTATTTTATCAGTTAATTTTGCATAGTTTGGTATTTTACCTGCAAAATTTGAAAAAGCCACATTATCCCGTGGAAAGCAAGGTCCTCCGTATGCTCCACCAGCATTGAAATACTTTTTGCCTATCCTTTTGTCTGTACCTAAGGCTTTAGTAATTTTGTTTACATCTACATTATACTTCTTAGCAATTAATCCCAGGGTATTCGCAAAACTTATTTTGGTTGTGATATACACATTCAAAGATATTTTTGCTATTTCAGTTTCTACTAGACTCATCTTATGAATTGGTATAGTTGGGGCAATAGTTTTATAAATTCTTTTTAATAAACCTCTGTCCTTCCCTCCAATAAAATAAAGGTCAGGATTTATAAGACCATCTATAACTTCTCCAATCGCTACAAGTAAGGGACTATAACAAACATTTATTCCTAACAATCCTTTGAATTTATCACAGGAACCTGGCATTACTGTGCTTACAATTACAAATAATTTACAGGCTTTTATGTGGGGTTTGGCAGATTTAATCGCTGATAAGACATATTTATTTGAAAATCCCCCTTTCTTTTGGCTTGGAGTGGGAACTATACAAAAAATCACCTTACAATCACTTAATGTGCTATACTCTGTAGAAACCCCCAAATTCGCCCGTTTAAGCCACTTGGTTAAGTTTTTCTCCTTGATAGGGCACCTACCCCCATTAATTTCTGAAATAACATGTTTATTCTTATCAATCCCCCTGACTTTATACTTACTTCCAAGTACTGATGCTAAGCACAATCCTAATTTCCCTAAACCAATTACCCCTATTTTCATTTTGTGCTCCTGAATTTAAATATCCTGAATTGAAAATCATGATAACCTCCTGATTTAATATACTCAAAACCTTTTGGAAGGAATAAAGTCCATGCATCATAAATTGTATAAAAGGTTGTATATTCACATTTATCAGTTATTTCTCCAAGGCATCTTTGCCAGGTCTTTTCTGGAGTATTTCTAATCATATTGGTAATTGTGTTTATGTGCATTCTAAATAAATCTTCTGTATAAAGCATAATATAAATCATTCCTTTTGGTTTTAATACTCTTCTAAATTCATCTACTACTTCCCCTGCGTGTTTGATATGGTGTAAAACCCCATTACAAACAATTCCATCAAAAAAGTTATCTGGATAAGGAATGTCATCTTTTTCTTTAACTAATTTAAATTCTGCTTTTACTTTATTACTTTTACAAAGTTTTTCTGCATGGTCTAAATTAGATTGAAGAATATCAACCCCATGAACCTTTGCTCCATTCTTTGCCATAACCACGGCATCCCTTCCTGCTCCACACCCAAAATCTAAGATATTTTTATTAGTCCAATTTTCAGTGATTGGTAATATTTGTATAAATTCTAAAGCATCCTTTATAGGAAAATCTTTTGCCTGTGCCCAAATACCTTTTTTTATTTCTTTCATTTTACCTCCCTTGGAACTAAATAATAAATATGTACATCACTCACACTAATATTTTTATGCTCAATTGCTTCATTTACGATTAAAACATCAATTTTTTCATTAAAGATAGCTGGGATTAAGAATGTGTATCTGTAAATTAATTTTCCTTGTGTGTCTATCTCTTGAATTTGAGCATAACCAATCCCCCTGGTATCACAAATATTTGTAAGGCAATACCCATTATTTACTTTAATCTCTGGTTGACCATCAATTCCAAAACCAAGAGTTGCTGATTTACTATCCGAAGTAAAACTTATCTGAATTATTTTACCTTGCCCTTCAAGTCTAAACTTAATTGCTTTATTTTTGTGTATTCTAATATTATCTAAATAAATTGGATTTCTTTGCCATACTAATTTTTTCTTTTTACTTTCTACAGAACTCTGTAAAATTCCATAAGTCCAGTCTATCATTCTTTCCTCCATAATGAATTTATTGCCCCTATTTTTTTAATAAATTTATATCCTTTATCCCTAAGATATTCCTCATCTTTTATATGTTCTGTAATTAAAATAGGACTATCCCTATCTAAAATCTTACTTGCTCCTTTAAGCACCTCCAAATCACAGGTTTCTGTGTCAACTTTAATTAACTTAACATCTTTTATTTTGGATATATCATCTAACATGATTGTCTGTTTTTTGCCATCTTTGTTTTCTTCTATCTTATTCATTCCCATCCAAGGTACTCCTTTTAATGTGGCATAATTTACTATATAAGGAATTTGTTTATCATAAACTGCCACATTTACTGGTTCAATCTTTTTCCATTCGTTTATTACCGCATTATTCTTAAGAATATCAAAAGTCTCAGGTGTTGGCTCAAATGCTAAGACCTTCCCTTTTTGTACTACTAAACTCATTAGCCCCGTATTTGCTCCAACATCGATTGTTGTATCTGTTTCTTTGAAGTTCTTTGTAATCTCTTTAATTTCTAACATAGTTGATGGGTCATCTAATTGCTCGTTTTCCCTAAAGCATCCAAAGGAAGTCGTGGTTCTATCATCAAGCAAAAAGTCTTCATTGGCAAAAGTATAAGGACTCCAAGATGGTTTTATATTATGTTTCTTCCTGAAATATCCTGCATTTCTCATCTTTACAAATTCTAAATCATCATTAAAGTTCTCTGTTTGTCTATGGTGGTCTACCCAGAAATTTGCTATGTAAATTCTCAGTCCTGCCCTATTTACCCTATATGAAAAGTCTATATCATCACCAGGACCAGGAGAGAATGCTTCATCAAAGTTTCCTATTTTATTTAAAGTTGTCCTTGGAATAAGTAAACTCCATGTTCCTGCCCATTGAAGACCATCCACATATAATTGTCCTGCAGTTCCTCCTGCCTGAATTGTTGTGACTACCCCGCATGATTCTTTTTTTATCCCTTTTACTAATTCAGTCAACCAATCCTTACCATAAAGATTTGGAAGGATTACATCATCCTGTGTTAAATACACATCCAAATCTCCTGCTTTCTCTATCCCAAAGTTAATTGCTTTTGTTATTCCTTCTTTCTTCGTATGATAAACTTCAATATTCTTTTCTTTAGCAAATTCCTCACAAACAGTGGCTGTACCATCAATACTCTCACTTTCAACCAATATTAATTTCCAAGGATATTCAGTATTCTTTATGCTTTCTATTGCTGGTGCTAAGTGCCTCCCTGAATTCATACAAGGCAAAATTATTGCAATTGGTTTTTTATCCATTTGTATGTTCTGGCAATCCCTTCTTCCATAGAAATTTCAGGTTCCCATTTAAATTTATTTTTAAAGAGTGTGTTATCAGAGTTTCTGCCCCTTACTCCTTCTGGCCCTTTTATGTGTATTATTCCTAAATCAACTCCTTCTACTGATTGTACTATCTTCATTAATCCATTCATAGAAACGCTATCATCTCTGCCTATATTAATTGGATAATCCACATCTGAGTCCATTACCAGTTCCATGGCTTTTAGGCAATCGTCAATATAGCAAAAGGACCTTGTCTGTTTACCATCTCCCCACATTTCCATAGTATCTTCATTATTTTTAATAGCCAAAATTACTTTTCTGCAAAAGGCTGCTGGTGCCTTTTCTCTTCCACCATCATAGGTTCCTTCTGGTCCGTATATATTATGAAATCGTACTACTTTTATATCCATTCCATAATTTCTGTATACCTGACATAATTGTTCCATTTGGAGTTTTTCCCATCCATATGTATCTTGGGGGTCTGCTGGATAAGCATCTATTTCTTTTAATGCTGGTGAATCTACCTCTTCTTGTTTATAATTAGGATAGATACAAGCTGAAGAACTATACAAAATATTTTTGATTCCCTCTAATCTACATGCTTCAAGGGAATGGAAGTTGACCATTGTGTTATTGTAAAGGATAAGTGCCTGATTTTTAGGGTCTTGAATAAACCCCATACCACCCATATCTGCAGCTAATAACCAAGCTTCATCCATTCCTTTAACTGACTTCAAACAATTTTCCCTATATCTTAAATCTAATTTTAAGAACTCATCACAAATAAGTCCATGTTCTGGGTCTTTCCAATCTACTCCCCTGACATAATACCCTTTGTCTTTAAGCCTTTTGCATAGATGGTGCCCTATAAATCCTGCCGCTCCTGTTACTAAAATTTTCATCTTGGTTCTCCTATTAACATCTGGTGTTTAAATACGAAGTAATCAGGGACTTCTTTTACCCTAAATTTATTTGAAATCTTGTTAATCCACCATTGTCTTTCTTTTTTGATTTTGTGTGTAGGGTCTGATTCTAGGTTTGAGTCTCCTATGAATGGAATACTAAACAAGAAATTTTTACCATAGTTTTTAATTAATTCTAATGTTTTATCTAAATCTTTTTCTTCAAGATGTTCTAATATATCTATACATAATACTAAATCAAAGTCTTTGAAGTCTTGAGGTTCAGTTATATCCCCCTGCTTGATTTTAAGAGATTTGTATATTGTGTTTTCTATTGCCCATTTGGATATATCCAATCCTTGATACTCTACACCCCACATAGTCAAAGCATATCCGTACATTCCCAATCCACAACCTAAATCAAGGACTATCTTCGGATTAAAATGTTTAATCCATTGTGAAGACATCACAAAATGTTTAACTTCTAATGTTCTACGGTTCATAAAATATATCTTATCTGGGTCTATTAAAAACTCTTTTAAAATAATAGGAGGAATATCCATTGCTCTTATTGGTGTTGTTGGATAAATTCCAAATAAATGTGAAAAATACCAACCATCCATAAATTCTTTTGTATGCATCTCTGATTTCTTTAAATGATTTAGGTATCTTTTTTTAATATCCCATATTCCAGAGCAGTAAGCCAAGTGCCATATTGTTGTTCCACTATATCTCGCAACATATTTTCCTAATTCTTCTTCATTGAGTGCCTTACCATCCTTCATAATCCATAAAACAGAATGTTCTAATTCCGGATAAACTAATTCTTCTCTTACTTTAAATAATCTATTAGGTACAAAATGTTCTTTTTGGTCTGCATCTTCTTTTCCTAAATCACCAATAAAATGTCTCATCTTTATAGAGACTAATCTATTTTCCTGCTCTTGTGGAATTGTGGTTAAAAGTTCTTTTATTTTGTTTAAATTTCCTACAACTTCATCAGCATCTAAGGCTAATGCCCATTCTCCCATGTAATGTTCTTTTAGGTAATTCAAGTAAAAGTTCCTTTGTTTACCGTTCATTCCTTTATCTTCTTGGTCAAACGGATTTTTTATTATTTCATGAGTTTTATTTGGTAAGTGTTTTACATAGAATTCTCCTATTTTTTCAAATGTTTTGTCTGTGCTTCCACCATCACAATAGATTATATTATCAGCCTCCTTGACACTCTCTAAACACATTCCTATGAACTTCTCGCAGTTCTGCCCCATTATTACAACATTTAGTTTTGTCATTTTTTCCTCCTAAAACCGATATGCATTGCTCCCATGTTAGCATACTTTCCATTGATATAAACTTTACCCTTACATATTGGTGATTTACAGGTTGGACATCTTGTCTGACCGCTTTCTCCATAAACATATGTTCCTCTTGGACTTTGGGTAGTTTCCCATTTGTGTCCATTCTCACAGGTATAATGCCAAACTTCTTTATTCTTTAAATATAGTTTTTTCAACCAATTAGTCATTTTAAATTCACCCCCTTTTCTTCATTTAATAAAATCCAATGTTTTAATGCTTTGATAAATCCTTTACTTATTTTCTTTCTTCTTCGAGCTTGTGTCAAAATCCAATGTTCTCCCTTGAAAATTTTGACTTTCTCTTCTTTTTGTTTATCTGTTTCATAAATTATGTGGTGTTCTTGGACTATTGCTTTCATTTTTTTCGTTTGGTTCTCCAAGTTGCCTTCCAATATGGATGTGGTTTATAGCAAGGAACACAAGTCTGACTATACTTGTGTGGTGTGTCATATGTCTTCTCACATCTCCTGCACATTTTATTATACATTTTTCCTTTCATTTTATCCTAAATATGAATCCCCTCCTTTTTTCTCTTCTGGTTCTGGCATTGGTATTGCTGACATAAAGGCTTTCTTTGCCATCTCATCAAGTGACAAATCTATAATTCTCTCTTGGATTTTACATTCCTGAATTAATCTTAATCTAACCCCTGTATCATGGCAGATAGTCCATGTGCCAGTATTTCCATCAGGTAATTTAAAGGCTATGGTTGCTCCTTCAAAAGTTATCTTTTCTTTCTTTTTTTTCTTTTCTAATTCTTTTATTAAATCAAATTTTGGTTTTGTCATTTTATTGCCTCCATCATTATTTTTTCAAAAGCAGGACCTACTTTTTCCTTAAAATTATATATTTCTAATACTGCTTTCCTTCCATTTTGTCCCATTGTTTTTTGTAACCTAGGAGTAGTAAATAGTTTAACTATTTTATCAGCAGCATCATTAACATCACACAGTCCTCTTTCTACTTCCCAACTTCCTGTGATAGTCCCATTCATAACCTTATAATCATAATCTTTTGAATTCAATGAAAACAAATCAATATTCTCTACTCCTGCCAATTTAATTCCAAATCCCGCATTATTTTTAATCACTAATTCAGGAGTAGTAGTATAATCTGTTGCTACAACCGGAACTTCACAAGCCATTGCCTCTATTATAGGAATACCAAATCCCTCTCCAGAAGTGCTTAAAAAGAATATATCCATCACATTATATATCTCATTCATTTGGCTTGCTGGTAGTCCTTGGTGTGCTTTCATCCCACTGAATATAACCCTATTCTCTAAGCCAAACTTTTGTATTAGGCTCCTTATCTTCCATAATGGCTGTGCTGGGTCATCTGGGTCCAGATGCATAAACAACACGGCATTTGGTATTTTATCTTTTAATAATCTCATTGCCTTGAGGGTTCTATCCAAGTGCTTTCTTGGCTGATTTCTTGCTACTGTTCCAATAACAAATTTATCTTGTAATCCATATTTCTGTCTTAGTATCTCTTTTTGGTCGTCTGGCAATTTAAAAAATAATTCTATATCAACTCCATGAGGAATATGGGCTACATCCAAATTATGATACTCTTTGACTTGCTTTTGCCCAAACCTGCTCATCGCTACCGGGTGTTCTACTTTTCTGATTATATTGGCACAATTAAAAGGTAATCCTCCACCTCCATCAGTTGGAAACCAGAATATAGTCTTGGCAGGGCTTGTATCTACTCCTAAGAACCATCCATCATTTCCATGGAGCATAAAAGTATCTAATAGAATAAAGAATATATCGGACATTGTGGCCTTGATTATCTCCGACATAGTATTCCTAAAATAAGAATGTTGCATTTCTCCATATATTTTAAAATTACATTCCTGTCCGTCGAATAAAGTTGCATGATTTAAAGTCATACCTTGATAGGCATTTGCCAGATAATGCACTTCGTGTCCTCGTTCAGTTAAGTATTGAGCTAACATTAGTGCTTGATTTCTATACCCCGTCGGTATAAAAGGACTATCTGATAATAATGTGATTTTCATTTTTTGTTGAATCTGTGTATTTCATATTTTTCTATTTCTTCTTTTAAATACATTTGAAAAGCTTTACAGTCAAAATAATTATTATAACAATTATCTATATCTTTTTCTTCTGGACATCTTATAGCAAAAGGGCATAATTGTTCTAATGTCATTTTAAATCTTCTTCTGTTAGATTATTAAAATCTTTTATCTCACTACAATGTCCAAGACAAAATTCCTTATCTTCATTAAGACCTTGTTTATCAAAATTATGTGCTAAATAAAAATAATGTTCATATCTTTTAATTGCTTCTTGTTTTAAATCTTTTTCAAAAAGTATTCCTCCTTTAGGAGAATCTCTTGCATATTCTGCCAAATCCTTCAAAGTTTTAAGTTTCATTTTAAAACATGGTGGGCGGCAGATAAGCTAATATCACGCCAAGTGAGTAAGGCTGACACATGGTCAATTTTCTTTTCTCGCCCAGCTTACCACCCATCAAATGACTATTTTTGTTCCTTGCTAATCTCTTGAACAGCATTAAGACCCTTATCATATTCTTCCAATACTTGTTTCAATGATGTTATTAATTTGTCACTATCTGCTTTTAACTTTGCAATGTTTTTTTCTCTTTGTTCTCTTTCCCTTTCTACCATTACTTCCCAATCATCTTTTCCAAACTCTGCATCTGTTACTGCTTTTTCTGCTTGTAAAATCTTTTCTGTAGTCTCAGCCTTTTTCTCTATTAATTCGTCTATGATACTAAATCTTGATTGACTTTCAGCCATTTTTTCCTCCTGGTTTATTTAATTGAATAGGACTGCCTGTATTTTCAAATTCATAGGCTTCTACTTGTGCTAGTGTTGGTATAATAGAAGTGCCTGAATAATATATTATTGTAGTTCCAGACTTCTCAACAGAAAAATAACATCCACTAAAAAACATTGCTATCTCTTCAGGACAAGTAAAACCTCTGACTGTTTGCCCTGTTTTCTTAGAACCCATAATCTTCCTTAACCGATATTGCATTTTGAATTATGTATATAAATATTAAATTAACTATTTAAATGTTTAGGAAGATGGGCTATATATGGTCTAAGGCCATCTGGTCAAATTTTTATAAAAATTTGATGGTCTGGGGCCAATTACCTGAATAAAGGGATTTCACCTATCTAAGGGGGCAACTGACCCTAAAGACTGAACCAAGCCTAAAAAAAATCCCTAGACTATGTAATATATCTCTTTGATTTTTAAAATTGAATTGTTGATGTGCTTCTTTGCCATCATCAAATTGTTTAAATCTTTTTGGTAGGTTAGACTCTTTGGCTTGGAGATTGATTTGATTTTGCCTTTTTCTTTCAAATCCATGAGTATCTTGATTGCTCTTCCCTTCTCTAATTCAAGCCTCTTTCTTACAAGAATATAATTTTTATCGTCGACAAATACCAATTTCATTTGTATGTCTTTAAGACCCTTAATTAAATATGCTTTTATTTGAAATTTAGTCATTTCCCAATCCCATACAATTTAAATATAATCCGCTTGTAGTACAATACCCTGTTAATTCTTTATTCCAAATTATTACATAAGCATGACCAACTTCCTCTCCATAAATATAATGTACTTCTGCTCTTAAACCCATATCTTCTGCCATTCCTTTCCAAAGATGGCTCCAATCATAGCAATCTCCTCCATTTACCATCACATTCGCAAATGATTTCGGAGTGTCATCCCTTATAGTATAATTGTAATATGGTTCAATATAATCTCTCATGCACTCAATTTGATTGAAAAAAGTAAGATTTTCACATTGAGAAAGCTTTCTGATTACTACTTCTTCTTCAGCATTTATTGGTATAGGTTCAGTACTTTTAATAAAAAGTACTAAAACTAACAAAATCACTCCAAAGATTAGTAATTTATTCATTTTATCTAATTTAACCAGTTTGTTAAACTATTTATATCTTTCTATTTTGCTATAACTACTTTATAATGACAACTTAATCGTAATCTGTTGTATAAGTTATTTTTGCTCCATAGATTAAATCTTCCCAAGCTAATGGTGAAGTCATAATCCAATAACAAAAAACTGAGTTATCTATTGTTGCATTTGTTATTGAAGTATCTTCTTCATCAAAATCTGCTGTTGCCATAACTCCCCCAGCCCCAGTTGTAATTGGTGCTCTATAAAGTGTCCATTGTTCTGTAGCCATATTGACTCCCTCTACTATTACAGCAGTTACAACTGCTCCATGTGGCAGAAAAACAGCAGCAACAAACTCAACATCACCAGCTTCAATATCAGCCTTTGCATCACTTGTGTCATTACCATACTCAACTTCATCTGTGTCGGGGTTTCTTGCTATAAAATGATTTCCTGGACAAGTCCAATAAGAAGTTTTATTTTTTAAACTAACTGCTCCTGTACTTACCGCAAAATCATTTGTGTTAAAACTTGCTATCCCTTTATTTGCTGTTGTTGCATCTTCTCCCACTATTACTGAACCATTAGTTATATCTATTCCTTCTCCAGGATATATTCCTGCAGCAATATTTCCATAAATTTCTGTGCTTGTTCCTGAAATTACACTCCCTGTAACTAAATTACCATCTGGTGTAAGAATATTAATCCTATTTGTAAATTCATTGATACCACTTGTTCCGTCAGTTCCATAGTCACTTCCAGCTGTGAACATTGCTCCACTTTCAAATTGTGTGTGTAATAATCCCATTTTTTAACCTCCTGAGTTTAAGTCCCGCTCTTTGCAAAACGCAAAGTAGCTTGAATTTGAAGTTCTCTGTCTCCCTCAAAAGCAATTCCTGTTATAACTTCTCTTGTAAACATACTTCCTAAATCTGTTCCGCTTTGGTTAAACAAACCAAATTCAGTTAAAGTTGTCCCGCTTAGTTCTACTGAACCATAATCTGCTATATAAGTCACATCTTTAGCGACGCTGGTATCTAATTCTGTAAGTGCATTTCTATCTGTTTCTGTAAGCAAAGTTGTATCACCTGCTGTGATTGTGTCTGAGCCAGTACCTATTGCTATATGGGTGGGTATTGAACCTATATCACCCATTGCTCCTGCGATTGTTTCTATTCCATCATCTACTAACATTTAAAATCCTCCTCCTGATACTATGAAAGTTGAACCTAAAACTCCGGTTCCAATCCTTGGATCTTCACTCTCTAATAGTCCGTGCTTTGCTGAATGAAAGACGAAGTTATCATTTATATTCCTTTGCCATAGTTCATAATGGTTATCTACATCAGCATATCTTGTTCTAGTTAATAAAGATGTATACTCTCCTTCAAGTGGTCCAACCTCAAATTGTTTTAATTTAATCATTTGTTCTTTCATAATATCTGTAAAATCAGATAGTTTTTTATTGACTGTTATATGTAAAACCCTATCTGCTCTATTACTCCTTTTATTAAAATTATATGATGCAGATAGAATTGTATATGTTTGACTGCTTATTCCGTGCCAAGGCAAATCTACCACACAAGTATTTCCAGGAGTTATATCTACTACCCCTTTTATATCTAAATCTCCTTGGATTTTTGGGTCTTTATTATCTGCTATAAATGTGGTTGCTCTTTTACTAACTTCTTCAAAACTTTTTAAATTATCATCTTTGATTATTTTTGTTTTTGGTCCATAAGAAGTAATACTACCATCATTATCTACATATTTTAAAAGAGGTGTAAATCTTTCATAATCCACACTAACATTTGAAGTTCCAGAAGCAGGAACATTTTCTCCTGCTTCAGCACCAGATACAAATATTATCTTTTGTTCATTAAAATCTACTAAATACTTTAATCCAGATTCTGTTGCTGGATTAGTCATTTCATAAATTCCACCAGGTTGCTGTAATACATCGCTTACGAAAACTCTTGTATTATGTGGTTTATAACTTAATGTAAAAATAGAACCCGTTTCTCCTTCTCCCCAAGTTCCACCAACATCATTTGCTCCAGTAAGTACTCTTGCTCCATATACAAAAATCTTATTATAAATCTCCCTGTCATCTTTTTTGAATACCCCAGAATGTACGTTTGTATTATCAAATGTATGGCCACTTGATGTTGAAGATTTTGCTTCAAAATGAACATCTTTATCTGTATCTACATAAAAGTAATAATCAGATAACTCTGCTAATTCCTGCAAGGCACTAAACACATTTATATGGTTAAATCCTATTCGTTCGATGGTGGTTTCTGTTGAAGTATCCATGTTATTAGCAGTTAATAATTCTTCAGTATTATTAAGCATTACCTGTCTTGCTATTACTCCAGCATCTTCATTTTTATAGATTACTGGTTGAACTGTCATATCCTGTAGAATAGCACCATAATCTCTTCCCACAAGCACTATTTTTTCTTTTTCAACATCCCCCTTAAAGTTAATGTCTTCTATTATACCAGTAAATATTTTAGTTGTTGGTGGGTCTGTTCCTCTGTCTGCATAGATTATTACTTCATCATTTAAACTGAATGTATCACTATACTTCCCATTAAAATTATTAAATTCCGCTGTGAAATTCGATGTTGCACTAAATTCGCCTATTGTCCTATCAACAGTTATTTTAGGAACATCTGCATAAGTAGTTCCTTCTATTTCCATTTTTGTGTAGACAGGTTCATATTCATAAATTGGTGCTACTTCTGTTGTAAAATCTAAAATACTTCCTGTATCTTCTTCAGCATTCCATTTAACTACAGCCTGAAATTCATAAGTTATTTCTGGGTTTAATCCAGTTAAAGGATATGAATAAGATTGGGGTGTTGTTATTCCCGTTTCAACTTCTATATCATCTTCCCAACTTTCACCTTGTTCCCTATATCTAAAGCATAAACTAACTGTTTCTCCTGCTGCATCTGTTAATTCTCCATTAAGTGTTGCTGAATTATAGGTTACATTTGTTGCTGCGTTTGTACTCACTTCTACTCCTGTAAAAGGATAAGCAAAACCTGCCCCGCCATTGTATAGTGCTATTACTTCTTCTTGGCTTAGTGC
>Ga0114925_10001038_pt1 | contig 13343 bp, 9 predicted proteins | sample SumtaG_2_FD_87287 | JGI IMG/M metagenome (GOLD analysis project Ga0114925, IMG submission 87287) | Deep subsurface microbial communities from Indian Ocean to uncover new lineages of life (NeLLi) - Sumatra_00607 metaG | ecosystem: Environmental > Aquatic > Marine > Oceanic > Sediment | place... | reverse complement strand
CTGAGTGAATCGAGTTTGTACTTAGCGGGCCATTCTTCGCCGAGCCGCATCAGGGCACGAATGGCCGTGGGTGCGGTATAGAAGACGGTAACGCCGAATTTGTCACAAATGTGCCAGAAGCGACCGGCATCCGGATAGGTAGGTACTCCTTCAAACATCAGTGATGTGCTGCCGTTTGCGAGGGGGCCATAGACGATGTAGCTGTGTCCTGTTACCCAGCCGATGTCGGCTGTACACCAGTAAATATCGTCGTCGTGAATGTTGAAAATGATTTTGTGAGTGAGGGAGACATGCAACAAATATCCGCCTGTAGTGTGGACAACGCCCTTGGGCTTTCCGGTCGAGCCGGACGTGTAAAGAATAAACAGCGGGTCATCGGCATTCATAGGTTCGGCTTGGCATTGTTCGGCTGCATCTGCCATTTCGTTGTGATACCATACGTCCCTGCCATCTTTGATATTGCAGGGCTCGTCATTGACTTTGACGACTATTACATTTTCAATTGTAGGTGTTTTTTCCAGCGCAACGTCGGCGATATCCTTGAGCTTGATGTGCTTGCCGGCGCGCAGAGAGACATTGGAAGTAATGAGCATTTTGCAGTCGGAGTCGTTTATACGGCCTTCGATGGCGTCTGCGCTGAATCCGCCGAAGATGATTGAGTGAATAGCGCCGATACGGGCACAAGCAAGCATAACGATGGGAAGCTCGGGGACCATCGGCAGATAAATTGCTACACGGTCGCCTTTTTTTATGCTTTTTGATTTGAGGACGTTGGCGAATTTGCAAACTTGTTTGTGCAGCTCTTTGTAGGTGAATTTCTTGACGGCGTCTTCGGTTTCACCTTGCCAGAGCAGTGCGGTCTTGTTTTCGATTGGCGTTCCGAGATGCCGGTCAAGGCAGTTATATGCAACGTTTAACTGGCCATCGGCGAACCAGGTGTGCTCAATTTTTCGACTCTTCGTGTCCCAGGTGTAACGCAGGCTCTTGGTTGGTTCCTTAAACCAGGAGAGGGTTTTTGCCTGCTCCAGCCAGAAGCCGTCCGGGTCGTTAATTGATTTCTCCCACATTTGTTGATATTGCTCGGTGCTGGTTATATATGCGTTAGCTTTAATTGAAGCCGGTGGTGGAAAAGTCCGCTTTTCGGTCATAAGAGAGTCAATTGCCTTTTCTTGTGCCATAACGTTCTCCTTTGAGTAGCTGAGGATTATTGTGCCTCGGTAGTTTTTGTTTATACTCTCCGACGAATTATATGTTCGGTTTAAACGCTATTTAATCCTATCAGGTGAAGTTTTGTTTTTTTTGCCCGTGTTAAAATGATGAGCACTTTAGTCTATCTGAGTTTATCGAATACTTCAACTAAAAAATCTTCTATTTAGAATTTGTATTCAATCTGTGCGTAAAACAAATCCGGCGAGTCATTATCGCCGGTTCTCTCGATAAATCCGCCCGGCCACATATGCGAATAACCGATAAAAACATTCGTATGTACATCCATAGAAATCTTCATCGCCAGGTCCAGCTCGTGCCCGATTGTCTGTGAGCCTGTCCCTGTCGTATCGCGCCTTATCGGGGCACCTCCCGCCGAATACAAGGCGTCGCTGTCTTGGTCGGCGAAGAAGGTATGAAAATCAGCCCATGCCGTTATCTTCTTGGCCGGCTTAACCTTGACTTGCACCTTGGCTGAGTGGATATTGCTGCGTCCGACAAGGTCCAGGTATCCCAGCCACGCATGTCCAAGAGGGTAGTGCTGGTTAAATGTCCCATGTGTATTGTTCGTTGGGTCCCCATCACCGCTTGCGTAATTGTAAAGCAGGCCGATCCGCGGCTGCCAGAGCCTATCACGAAACGTATAGCCGCCCCCGGCTGTCGCCATCCAGGCGTGCACACGGTCCCCTGCGAATGTCCCAAACTGTGCCGCCGCCTCGGTCTCGTAATCCCAGCTGCCGCACGTTCCCCAAAGTCGAGTGCCGGGGGTATATAGCGTGCGCCTTCCCATACTTTCGTTTGAGTTGGGCAAAATGTTGTTGTTCTTGAACAGCAGAAAATAGAAGTCGGCAGCCAGAGCCTTAGTGCCCTTGTACGTGCTGTATAAACCGTAGAAATCGACGTTCTCATCCTCATCGTCTAAGTTCCTCCGATCGTTCAGCACCGGCCGCACCGCAAAGGCATCAAACCGCCATTCCGGCAGGTCCGTGAAGAGCTTAATCCCGTCGAACGTCCGCCGCGTGTTGCCCCAGTCGAGCGGAGATATCAGTCTTTGTGCCCCATATTGCAGTTCCTGCCGTCCAAGCCGGACCGTCCAATGCTGGTCCCAAAGTGTTGTCGTTGTGTCCATAAACGCCTGATGGATGTCCGCATGATCTTCCAGTCCGGCAAATCCACCTCGGTCCCGGTCATTTACGTGAGCGAATTTGCCCTGAATGAAGAACCGTTGCCAGTCACTGTGCTTGATGTCTACATGCACAAAATACCGCTGCAGTAAAAAAGCATCATGCGAAGGAATAATATCTCCAAATCTCTTATTAGTCTCCGACTCAAACCGCAGCCTTGCCTGCCCGCCCAATGTCAGATACCAGTCATCCGCCAGTGGTATCCACTTTAGCGGATCCCAGATATCCCTGTTATATGTTCCCGGCTCACCGCCTAAGTAGCTAAAATCCTCATCATATCGCAGGTTATAGTATTTTGGGCCTGCTTTTGCTGACTCTGCTGTCTTAACCTCATCAGCTCCGGTACTCCCAGAGACCGGGACCAGAAGAAAGATTGCAATTAACCCGATTCTTGTTCTTTCCATTTTCAGCTACCTTTATAGTCTTTTTCTACCGTTCATTCGTACTTGCATCTTTCTGCATAGCTGTCCAAATCAGGCATTGTACTCGGAGATTAAATGAAGTCAAGCAATACGATGCAAAATTATTGGATATGGGATGAAAAATTGCTGCACAATTTTTGATTTTTAGTTTCCTGCAAGGTCAGTATTCACCGGATAGCTCCTGCAGCTGCTTGTGAGTAAAAACTGGCCCATCCATACAAACATACTTACTACCAATATTGCAGCGACCACACTTGCCAATCCCGCATTTCATTTTCATTTCCAAAGAGTTGACAATCCTTTCAGAAGGAAACCCCATCTCGAATAATACAAAGAGACAGGTTTTTATCATAATGGCAGGGCCACAAACTACAGCATAAGTATTTTCTGGACAAGGAGCAAGCTCTTTCAATACTGGAGCAGCATATCCTACTTTTCCTTTCCATCCTTCTACAGGGTTATCGATAGTTTGGATTACTTCGATATCGCCTCGCTTCGACCATTCTTCGAGGTCTTCTTTGTATAGCATTTCTCCTGGATTACGGGCTGCCACAAACATCGTGAGTTTACCAAATTTGGTTCTGTTCTTTTTGTGAAGCACATAATTGGCCAGTGACCTTAAAGTGGTCAGAGCAAATCCCCCGCCGACTACAAGAATATTTTTTGACTCCAGCTCTTTTACCGGATAGCCGTTTCCGAACGGGCCTCTCAGGCCGAGAACCTGACCTACCGAGAGATTGTGTAATGCTGTTGTCAAAACACCCCTGGGATATCGTTTGACGGTAAATTGAAGAACAGCTCCATTCATCGGTGAGGAGGCGATGCCAAAAGGTGCTTCTCCTATGCCATTTATGGATATCATTGCGAATTGCCCGGCCACAAATTTGAAAGCCTTAGCGTCTTGGGGATTAACAAAGGCCAAGTCAAATGTCTTGAGGTCTTTGGATTCGTTTTCCAATGTTACTTTATTTAACCTCACTGGTATCGGCAGATAAGGATTTTTCATGTAGATTCTCTCACTTGAGGTTGTTAATTTGTTCGATTACCTTGGTTATGTCCATACATGCCGGACAATTTCTCAGACATCGACCACAACCGACACAGGCTATTTCATCATAGGTTTCCACGAAGTAATTGAACTTGTGCATAATCCGCTGGCGCATTCGTTCCTTTCCGGTCGGTTTTGGATTATGGCCTGAGGCTTCAAGAGTAAAAGCCGGATACATGCACGAGTCCCATATCCTGATTCGTTTGCCCTTGTCGTTGACTTGTTCATCAACAATATCGAAACAATGACAGGTTGGACATAAGTATGTACACACTCCACAACCGAGGCATTTCTGATGTATTTCGTCCCACACGGATTCATCGAAAATCTCATCCAGTTTCTCCTTCAATCTGTCTAATTGGATTTTCGTTGTGATCTTAGCTTCAGTGCCATCTGCAAGCTCCTTAGAATAACTTATGTCTTTTTCTGCTGCTTCTTCCAATCCTGGGATTTCTTTAAGCAGATCTTCACCCTTTTGCGTTATAGGTTCAAAAAGGTATTTATCATCCAGGTCCACGACAAAAACGTCCGCACCCTCTTTTAAAAATGGCCCAAGCCCCAGGGCCGTACAGAAGCAACTGCTCTGTGGTCGGTTGCATGCCAAGGTAAAAATTATTGTATTTACTCTTTTTTGGGTGTAGTAGGGGTCTTTGAAGTCAGTCGTGTCAAAAACTTTATCTAAAAGACTGAGACTCTTTGTATCACAGGGCTTTAATCCGAATATAATTCTTTGTTGTTCTGTTTTTGGTTCTGGCACAGTTTCCCGCTCACCCTTCGAATAAGAAAACAATGTCTCTGACTGAGGAAAAAACAGCTTTTTAGGAGCTTCATTGGAATTATAGAATCTCAACTTTGCCTGTTTGCCCTCTTCTATCCGCTCAAAACTCACAACAAGACCATCCTTTGATGTAGGCGCAAAGAGCTCATACTTGTCAGCCAAAAAATCAAGCAATTTTGCTATCTTGTCTTTTTTTATTGTCTTCATCAGCTCACCCAATAAAATCTTGAGGGTCATCTTCAGAAAAAGAAGCCAAAGGTGTGTTTTCACCGATACTAAGTCCCGCTTCAGAATCAAACAATTCCTTAATGTCCTTTTCAATTTTCTTGGTGAGCATTCTTAAGTCGATATTATTGGGACATGCCCGCACACAAGCCCCACAGTCAACACATCGGCCCGTCATGTGCAACGCCCTGACAAGATGAAAAGAAAAGGTATCGGAGATGTCTGTACTCTTCCCGAACCAAGTCGGAAAACTTTGGTCAACGAAACATGTTTTGCAATAACATAGCGGACATGCCTGGCGACAAGCGTAACAGCGAACGCACTTGGATAGCTCTTTATTAAAATATTGCCATCTCTCTTTGGAACTTTTTTCTTCCAGTTGATCTATTTTCCCGTATTCATCTTTAGGCTCAACTTCAGGGATTTCTTCTCCAACAAGAATGTCACAGAACACAGGATTCCTGTATCTGCAGGCTAAGCAGCTGTCATGCAGAAAATCGTGAACGTTTAGTTTTTCTTCGAATCCGTCGCCTTTAACGTTGATAATACCGTTTTCAATATTTGCTTGCTTGACATCGGCGCCACCTAAATAAGCATAAATCTTTTTCCGGTCGATAATTCCCGCACAAGGCATACCGATAATTATGATGTTTTCCTTCTCCAGTTGCTTTTCATTTATCAGCACAACTATCGAACGTACATCACAGCCCTTAGCTATTACTGCAGCTTTATCGGTTCGCCCAATGAGATATTTGGCCAGATTATTTTCACACAGCGCATTCCATACTAATCGCTCTACATCGCGTGGGTCTTTTACAAAGCAGGGTGTTGTTCGCAAAGCCATACTTCCATCTTCATAGCCGATTATCACATCGACTTTTTTTTCTTCGAGCAGCCTCTTGGCCTCTTCTCTGAGTTTGGTCTGTAAGTCCATCATTTCTTTTTTCCGTTGCCAAGCTCAGCTTTTACAAGTCTCGTAGCTGGTCCTAACTTTTCAATTACCTCGGTCACTTCACCCACAGTTTTTGCGAATTTCTTACCTTCACCTGCTGAAATCCAGGCAAAATGTACACGTCCCTGTTCTATTCCAGCGTATTCAAGAAGCCTTTTCAGGATGGCAAACCTCCTTCGGGCGTAGTAATTACCGCTGAGATAATGGCAATCACCGGGATGGCAACCTGAAACGAGCACGCCATCCCAGCCTGCTTGCAGCGCTTTAACTATGAAAACCGGATTGATTCTACCTGAACAGGGTACTTTTATGATCCGAATATTTGTCGGATATTGTAGCCGGCTCACTCCTGCCAAGTCTGCTCCGGCATACGAACACCAGCTGCATAGAAATGCCAGGATTTTCGGCTCCCAATTTTCCGCCTTTTTATCCATATTCTATATTGCCTTTATCATCAGGTCTATTTGATGATCACTGATTCCTTCCACGTCAATCGCTCCTGGGCGACAGATAGCGCAGCACGTTCCACATCCTTTACAAAGTGCCGGATTAACGAAAGCGGCCTTAGTTCCCAACCGCTCATCAACAAGGATTACTTCGACTGCCTTATAGGCACAAACCTCCGTACAGATTCCGCATGCACTGCAGCGGTTGATATCAACTTTAGCAATTCTTGCTTCGCCCTCAAACTTGTCCTGGGAAATAATTATGCACGCCTTGGAGGCTGCGGCTTTGGCCTGGGCAATTGTCTCAGGCATGGATTTGGGACTATGAGCGAGGCCAGCTACGAAGATGCCCTCTGTGGCGAATTCAACCGGACGAAGCTTTACATGAGCTTCAAGAAAGAACCTGTCTTCATTTACTGGAACCTTTAGCATTTGTGCAAGCGCTTCGTTGTTACTGTCGGGATCGATTCTACTGCTTAAGACTATTAAATCTGGTTCTAATACCAGCTCACAGTCCAAAAGCGACTCACGTACTGTTAGCTTCAGTTTGTCCCTGCCTGTAACTTTGGGTTTGTTGTTTGCTTCGTATCGTACGAAAATAACGCCTTTGTCACGTGCGGCCTGGAAATATTGTTCGTTGAAGCCGTAGGTGCGGATGTCACGGTATAAAACGTAAACTTCAGTTTCCGGGGAAAGCTCTTTAATTTTCAGGGCGTTTTTCACAGCGGTGCTACAACAGACTCTGCTGCAGTACATATGCTCTTCTTCGCGGGAGCCGACACACTGAATGAAAACCGCCGTTTTTACTCCAGACAGCGGTTCTTTGTCGGCGGGGGCGAGCAAATCTTCAAGCTCCAGTTGTGTGACAACGCGCTTTTCCCGGCCATAGAGATACTCATCAGGTTTGTGTTCGTTTCCGCCGGTAGCGACAATAATGGCACCGTGTTCTATTTTTCTTTCCTTGGAGCCGGTTTTCAAAGTGCTTTGGAAATTGCCGATAAATCCTTCTATACTCTCGATCTCAGTACCGGTATAGACAGAGATGTTTTTATGTTTTTGTACGTGCTCTTCAAGGTGCGCCAGATAGGCCTGGACATTCGGCTCGGCAAATGTGGAGCGCAGGTTTCTGAGATTTCCGCCGAGCTGCTTTTGACGCTCAACCAGTGTGACTTCAAATCCCTGGTCGGCTATGCCCAGGGCCGCCGTCATACCCGCTAATCCGCCGCCAATTACAAGGGCCAAAGGAGTAACGTCCAGACTCGCAGTCTGCAAAGGCTCAGTCGGCGCAACTTTCGCAACTGCCATGCGCACTAATGACTTGGCCTTGTTCGTGGCCTGCTCCGCCTGGTTCTTATGCACCCACGAGCATTGGTCTCTGATGTTAGCCATCTCAAACAGATGTGGATTAAGGCCGGCTTCTCGTAAGGTCTGCTGGAAAAGCGGCTCATGTGTACGTGGTGAACAGGAAGCCACTACCACGCGGTTCAGTTTGTATTTGGCGATCATTTCCTGAATATGGTCCTGTGCGTCTTGAGAGCAGGTGTAAAGGTTATCTTCGGTGTAAACTACGTATGGCAGAGACTTGGCGTATTCGGCTGTTACCGGCACATCAACAACCGAGCCGATATTGATTCCACAGTGACATACAAACACACCTATGCGCGGCGGCAGGTTGCTAACATCGATCTCCGGTGGGAATTCGCGCTTGGTCGTTAATGTATTTCTTACATCGGCCAACAGTTGCGAGGCTTCAGACGCTGTGGCACTAGCTTGGGTAACCGTTTCGGGAATATCTTTTGGACCCGATGCAGCTCCGCCAACGAAAACTCCAGGCTTAGACGTACGCAAAGGATTCAAAGGTTCACTCCAGATGAAACCATTAGGTTCAAGTCGAACTCCCAGCTTCTTTACCAGGGCACTGGAATCAGCCATCGGCTCTAATCCGACCGAGAGTACTACTAAGTCAAACTCGTCCTGGGCCACACAACCTGACTGGGGCGAGTACTGTACCACAAGGCTGTCGCTACCGTTTTTTTGATTAATATCACTGACACGGGCACGAATGAATTTGACCCCGTATTCTGCTTTAGCCCGTTCATAGTATTTATCAAAGTCCTTGCCGAACGCACGCATATCCATAAAGAAGATAGTAACATCCACATCTTTAAGATGCTCTTTGGTAATTACGGCCTCTTTGATTGCGTACATACAACAAACTGAAGAACAATATCCGTTCCGGCAAGAAATGTCACGAGAGCCGACACACTGCAGAAATGCTATTCTTTCCGGTGTCTTACCATCCGAAGGTCTCTGCACGTGCCCGGCAAAGGGACCGGAAGCTGACAAAATCCTCTCAAACTGGATGCTGCTGACCACATCGTCATATCGGCTGTAGCCATAATCGTATTTCTGCCCGGCCAGGAACTCCTCAAAGCCTGGCAGAACAATAATCGAACCAACATCTATTTGTTCGATAACATCCCTCTGGTCCTGACAAATTGCCTCGGCTTTACAGGTTTCCACACACGCCATGCACTCTGAGCAAACCGCACATTTCAAGCACCTTTGAGCTTCGGTTCGAGCTTGCTCCAGGGTTAGCCCCTGCTCAACTTCATCGAAACTACTTATACTTTCAGCTATCAAAAGTTCATCCTGATGTTGCCGAGGTAAAATCCGGCTGAACGATTCGGCATCAGGAAGCTCAGGAGTAATATCCTCCCGGTCGGGTATTACGAGTGGTTCAAAATTTGCACCTCGCAGATAACAATCTGTTGCCTGAGCAGCTATCCTTCCCTGAGCGATTGCTTTAATCACACTTTGTGGACCTGTAACAGCATCGCCGATGGCGAAAACACCGTCAAGATTTGTGGATGTGTCAGCAGGATCAGTGTTTATTGTGCCCCATCGGGTCTGCTCAATCCCTTTCAGGTCATCGCCATCGGGCAAAATCACTTTTTGTCCAATTGCGGGTATGACCATATCTGTTTCGATAGTAAACTCGGAACCGGGAATTTTAACTGGTCGGCGACGACCAGATTCATCCGGGGCACCAAGTTTCATCCGGATGCACTCCATAGACGAAACTTTACCGTCTTTTCCGCTCAAGCGTTCAGGAGCTGCAAGATAAAAAATCTTAACACCTTCCCGCTCGGCAGTTTCAATTTCATCGGGTATAGCAGGCATCTCTGTTCGTGAACGTCGGTAAACAATAGTTACCTGTTTAGCGCCAAGTCTTAGTGCTGACCTGGCAGAATCAATTGCTGAGTTTCCGCCACCAATTATGGTAACGTGTTTTCCAACCTCGATTTTCCTCCCGCTATTTACTTCTTGAAGAAAGGTAATGCAATCGACAACATTTTCAAGCTGTTCGCCTTCCAGGCCCATCTTACTTCCAGCCTGGGCGCCGAGTGCCAGTATCACGGTTTCGAAATCCTGCTGCCGTAGTTGCTCCAAAGTAATATCAAGACCAAACGTTGTATTGCAAATCAACTCCACCCCTTCATCGAGAACATCCTGAATTTCCTGCTCCAAAATATCTGATGGCAGCCTATAGTCTGGTATGCCCCATGCAAGCATTCCGCCCGGCTTGGAAAGCGCCTCAAAGATAACAGGTCGGTATCCCTTGCGTGCCAGTTCGCGGGCTGCTGTTAGTCCAGCTGGTCCGCTACCGATAATTGCCACTTTAGCCAGTTCTTGTTGGTGTCTCTTCACTGTTTTTTTCGGCTGACCATTTTTTCTTTGGTAATCTGCGAGGAATCGTTTAATGGCACATATTGATACCGGCTCTTTGCCGCATCCAAGATGGCACTCAAGCTCACAGGGATGGTCACAAACACGACCTAAAACTCCGGGCAGTGGAACTGTTTCGAGTATTATGTTCAGGGCCTCTTCATATTTACCCGCAGCGGTAAGTGCAATATAGCCATTGATGTTTATTCCTGCAGGACATCCTACGCGGCATGGACTTTTACCCGTTTTATCGATAACGAATGTATTTGGATAAGCTTGTGGATATGGGCGAAAAATGGCCTTACGGTCACCGATTTTCGCCTCAAACTTGCTGGCAACAGTAACAGGACACACCTCGGCGCATTCCCCGCAGCCGGTACATTTTTCCATATCAACATACCGAGCTCGTTTGCGGATTTTAACCTGGAAGTTACCCGCGGAGCCGGACACTTCTTCGAGTTGTGCCCATGTAATAGTTTCAATGTTCAAATGCCGTCCGCATTCGACAATCTTGGGCGATAGGATGCACATCGAGCAGTCGTTGGTCGGGAAGGTCTTGTCAAGCCTGGCCATGTTGCCGCCAATCGCAGGAGAGCTTTCCAGTAGATAAACCTTCTGTCCGGATTCAGCCAAATCAAGAGCCGCCTGAATACCGGCGATGCCGCCGCCAATTACGAGGACAGCTCCGATTTTTTCTGAAGTTCCCGAACGCTTCTTTTTAGTAGGTGCGATCATTTTTCGTATTCTGCCCTGGCCTTCAGGCTTTGGTGATTTCTTCTGCCTTATTTTTTAGTTTTTTGAATTTGTCCCGGTCCGTTATGAGCGCATTTACCAGGTCGCGTCTGAGCTTCTGCGAGAATTCGTCTAACTGCTCGACTTCCTGGAGCAAATCAGCGTCGGCATTTCCTTCGGTAACCGCCATCTCGCGTAATGCTTTTGTTACGTTTCTGAATTTGACGTTCTGTGGGCATTTTACGGTGCAGGAATAGCACTGGACGCAGCGCCAGATTACCGGCGAAGAGAGCACTTCCTTTCGCATTCCAAGCAGTACCTGCCGGATAATCTTTCGGGGATTGAACTCTGGGTCCACAGCCGATACCGGGCAGCCCGCAGTGCATGTGCCGCAGGCGAAACAGAGCTTGATGTTCTCTCCGCCGGGATGGGCGGCTACGTCGTATTTGAACTGAGAATCAAGATTTTTGCTTTCAATCGCTTCCATTTTTAATTTCCAATTTTCGATTTTCGATTTCTAAAATTTTGGCCATCAATTGCGTAAACCTGCTTTTTGCACAATTTCGGGTACCTTTTGTTCCCATTCGATAGCCATTATGTGGATACCGGCCACCCCTTCAATCTTACGGAGCTGTTGAATCTGCTCGGTTACAATTTCAATCCCCTCGGCTTTTGGGTCGTCGGCCTTGGCCAATCGTTCGATATAATAGCTTGGTACGGTTACACCTGCGACCTGGTCGCGCATATATCTGGCCATTCTCGCAGATTTCAATGGGGTCACGCCGGCTAAGATTTTGCACTTTTTATGCAGGCCGCGGTCACAAACCTGCCTCATCCACTCGGCAAAGCGGTCCATATCGTAAATACACTGGGTTTGAATAAAGTCAGTCCCGGCGTTAATCTTTTTTTCCAGGCGGATGACACGGAACTCAAAGGGGTCGGCAAAAGGATTGGCTGCTGCGCCGATGAACATTCGCGGTTCTTTGACCTCTGCTTTTTTTGAATTCTTGATTTCCTCGCCGCTGGCGAAAACCTTTTCATCGCGCATATTTTTGACCATCTGAATCAACTGTATCGAATCAAGGTCAAAAACATACCTTGCGGTTAGATGATTGCCAAAACATTGATGGTCACCGGTCAAACAGAGAATATTGCGAATGCCCAAAAGATATGCGCCTAAAATATCAGACTGGATGGAGAGGCGGTTCCTGTCCCGACAGGTCATTTGTATGATTGGCTCAAGACCGAGGTCGAGGGCCAGTTTGCCGGTAGCAATGCTTGATACTCGCACGATTGCAGTTTGATTGTCCGTGATGTTTACGGCGTCCACCCAGCCGGAGAGCATTTCGGCCTTCTTTTTGATAAGGTCAAGGTCGGCGCTTTTTGGGGGACCAAGCTCGGCGGTTACTGCAAATTCACCAGCCTGCAATACCTTTTCCAGATTGCTGCCGGATTTGTATTCGTTTTGGGCCATTACAATCCTGCCACATCCTCTCTCGATAATTTTCTTGGCCCGCCGGAATGTGTCTTGGCCCAATCTCTCGGCTGAATGTTCTCAGTCAGCACGTTCAATTTGCCCAATGTTTTGAGCCGGTCGTAAATCAACTGCCAGCCACATTCAATATTTTCAGGGTTAACTTCGCATTTGCCGTCTGCGGAGCCGCCGCAAGGGCCATTAAGGAGCGACTTCGAACATCTTGTTACAGGGCAAACACCGCCGAAGATACCGAGTTTACAATCTCCACAGGCTAAGCAGTTTTCCGACCACTGGCCGGCACCGTCGTTGGTGCCACAAAACATAGTATTGAGGGCGGGATAAACCGGCACCATTTCCAGACCGCCTGCAGGCGGCCCAAAGACGTTCGCTGCCATCTGGACCCCGACTCCGCAGGCCATCGACAGGATTGCATCGCAGGATGTCGCCTGGTCCTTTATGTGTGCGAAGAATTCCGCGTCGCACTGTCTTTCAATGGTATTTTCTTCAACTTCAAAACTATCCGAAAGTCTCAGGACGGAGGCCAGAGTAGTAACCTCTCTTTCGCCGCCTGCCAGACAGATGGTAACACAGGTACCACAGCCTAAAACGAGAATACGTTTGTGGCCTGCAAGGAAGCCCTTAATTTCCTCAATTGGCTTGCGTTCTGCGACTATCATTATTCAACCTCAAGGCCGGCGGCTTTTTTGGCCGATTCCACTGTATTGTAAAGCAGCATAGTTATTGTCATTGGGCCTACACCGCCCGGTACGGGGGTGATAAATGAGGCCTTTTCCTTCACGGCCTCGAAATCCACATCGCCAACGAGGCGATAGCCTTTTTTCTTTGTTGCGTCCTCGACACGGTTGACGCCAACATCGATTACCGCTACACCTTCTTTTACCATATCCGCAGTCACTGTGTTTGGCCGACCAGCGGCGGCGATCACGATGTCCGCCCGCTTTGTGTGAGAGGGAAGGTCCTTGGTGCGGGTATGGCAGACGGTTACGGTGGCATTTGCATTGGGCTTTTTCTGGATAAGCATATTCGCCAGCGGCTTGCCGACTATGTTACTTCTCCCAACGATTACTACCTCCGCTCCCTCAATGGTGACACCGCTGCGTATCAATAGCTGAATAATGCCGTG
>Ga0114925_10001037_pt1 | contig 13348 bp, 9 predicted proteins | sample SumtaG_2_FD_87287 | JGI IMG/M metagenome (GOLD analysis project Ga0114925, IMG submission 87287) | Deep subsurface microbial communities from Indian Ocean to uncover new lineages of life (NeLLi) - Sumatra_00607 metaG | ecosystem: Environmental > Aquatic > Marine > Oceanic > Sediment | place... | reverse complement strand
TAAATGATAAGCCTCGTTCGCACCGCGTTTTTCTTTCCCAAAATGCTTAAACCACATTGGTAGCTTGATCTCTGTTCCATATGCTTTACCGAGATAAAACAATTCATCTTTATATTCGGAAAAAAGTGAATTCATAATATCTTCATTTAATAATTTTACGTTCGTACCTGTTGATGGAATCATACCAAGAATACTCTGTTCAATTTTATTAGATACTTCTGAAAAGACTGAACTAATAGTCATCTGGGCTAAATGGATATCCTGCCTCTCAGAAATTGGTTCAATTGTTCCTTTTTGCCGAATGAGCCCTCTAATGGTTGGATCCTCAGACCAAGTATTTTTCATTGTTATTTCCGTGAATTGACTAAGAGCATAATGTTCTTTATCATCTTGAAGAAAATTAAACACACCTAAATGACCAATCAATCTTTGTTTAACAGCAGATTCAAGAATATCAACATTTAATTGACCTGTTGATGATGGTGAACCAATTACTCCAACCGATTTTGCATTATTTACAATTTTCTTCAGGGATCTGCTTTCAGTAATTGTTTTTACCCCCATTTTGATCTATATCCATGCATTGCTAAATAAAGATTACTAATTTCACCTTCCCAGTCTCTAGTTATTGATTGAGTAGCAGCTTTACGAAGAGCTGGTAATGCAACCCGTAGGTGCTTAACCATTCGGTCAGCTAGGTATAAAGGAAACGGTTCAAACATTCCAGGAGCATTACATTGCATTTTGAGAGTTTCAAATAATATTGATAATTTACGGGAATCTTGAGCTACACTTCCCATCAACTCTAGCCTGATAACTGGAAAATACTTAGAAGGACGATAATAGATAACATACAAATCATTAAGAATATCATCGGTTTTTTTAAGAGTATTATAATGTTCTGTTGATCTAGTATCAATATCAGCAGAAGGAGAAGCCATTTTTTTTGGAATTATAAATTCTCCTTCCTCTAGAACAAATGATAAAACTCCTCTGTCTTCATAATTCTTTAAGTTAAGTAAAGAACAAATTTCTTTTTTGGTTGTATATTTAGGTACACCAACATAAATTCTATTTTCTGAAGTGTGTAAAATATGGTGGTAATTATCAATCGCTTGTCGAAATCGTTTTAAAAACTCATCTCGGAGGTTTATTGGTACTTTATCTATCACGTTTATTGCTTTACTGAAATGAACATATGGGGTGCTTAAAGATCCATCTAAGAATACCACTTCATGAGGAGCTTTAAGAGCTAGTTCTAATTCCATACACATCATAAGAGCTCCAGCCACCTGACGAGAGGAGTCACTATGAGTTAAAGTTAAGATTTTTGATATGTGACGAGGGCGGGGCCAATGTTTTACTTCTGTTGGGGGACTTAATCCTTCAACAGCAACTCCAGCTACCGCAAGAACATCTACAGATAGAAGGTTTTCAATGATGAAAGAACCATCTATACCACACGTTGTCGGATATATCTTATCGAAATTAAGCTCTGATTCATTTTGTAAAAAGTTGAAATCTTCAAGTTTTTCACGAAATTCATCCTTTTGGTCGATTATACTTTTAAAAGAAGTCGAAAGATCTCTACTCAGTCCATTACTTTGTTCCAACATCTCTTTTACCAAAGATTGGGGAAGTTCTGCAAATGGATAGGAAACCGAACCGCTAATACTCAAAATAACCACATCTAAACAAGCGTTCATTGAAAAGGAAAAAATCCTTATCTCTCACCTAGAAAGTACTTTTTATTCTAAGATTTAAAACAACAGTACTCTTCTCATAACATAATCATATTTTTTAGATAATACAGAATAGAAAGAATACAAAGATGATGGAATAATACATCAAAGTATATCAATAGTGCATTAAACATTAGCGTTTAGATCAATAATTTATTTGTGAAGGGATTTTAAGTCGAATTTAATAATCAAAATGTATAATTTAGAGAGCGAATAGTCTATGAAGCGATATGAATCTTGGATCTATCTCTCACATCTTTGACTAATTATCACAATACAGCAAGCATTTGATGTTACCAGCAAACCTAATAGTACAATTAGAGAAAAAGCAATTGCTGTCTTCTTATGATTTATCTGACTCCTCAAAACCTTAAAATATCATATAAGATTTTTCTTCTTTGACTGGAGGTACGATTATTGTTGGATACTTCAATAGGAGCAACTAGTGTTTCAGAAAATAATATAATGACTACTATTACACTTCAATTATTCCTTTAAACAGTAATTTTTTCCCAACTCAAGTTAATCCCTTTTAAAATTCTCCTTTTGGACTTTTCTCCTCACTTTCCTATTATTCTCAAACGCCCGACTAAATAGTAATCTATTTCAGGTATATCTTCTAATTCAGTTGTTTATATCTTTTTCATTGGTGCTGAAATCAACCATAAAATTTATATTTTCAACAAAGGAAATTATGTTGAGGGACAAGAGTTTGGAAATAACATTTTTAGGAGGGTGTGATAATTACGAGAATTCATGCTATTATGTTAAAACCCCTAGTTCAAATATATTGCTTGATTGTGGAGATTTTGGATTTGATCAAGATACTAGATACAATAAAAGAATTGATTTAACCGATATTGACTCCATAATTCTTTCCCACGCTCATCTAGATCATTCCAACCTAATTTCTACTTTTTTACTTGAAAATGACTTTGACGGATTAATCATCTCAACGAAAGCGACACATGATTTGATTAGTTTAGATCTGAAGAGAAGAAGAGGTGGACATTTTCAGGGTACTATTCCAACTGGTCAACAGAGAAGAATATTAACCAATTTTCGTCATCAAAGTAAATTAATTGAGTACTATCAGCCTATTTCAATTGATAGCACCACAGATGTTGCATTACTTCCAGCAGGTCATATGTTGGGTAGTTCACAGATCCTTCTTATGCATAATAACTTTCAATTATTGTATACAGGTGATATTAGCCCAGCAGGGACTTTATTTCTACCTGGTTTTAGTGTTAATTCAATTAAGCAACGATTAAAAGAAGTAGAAATTCAATTTGCACCAGATTTTACAATCATTGAATCAACTCGGGTCCTATCACAAGATGATGAGAATTTCAGGGACAATCTTTCAAATTCTTTTCATCAAAATATACAAAATGGGCTTATTAATGCTGGAAATATATTAATAACATGTAGACCCAAAGAACGGGCTCAAGAGATACTATATCTTGTTAGATTAATTGCCTATAAATATAAAATTGTTCCGATCGAAATTGTTCTACTAGGATCTATCCATGAAACAACTAAAGTTTATCTTGAATACCTTGAGCAATTGAATGATAAAATTATTAAAGAAATTTATCAAAATATGCTTAATTATCCTATTACTGATCAAAAAGATGCGTTAAAGATTGTGTTTGGAGGAGATCCACAAACTCAGCGAGAAACTTATGCGAATGGGTCTATGCGAATTTTTCTTATCCCTGATACTTTTATCACAAATACTCAAACGATTGAGCTGCTTATTTTACTCAAAAATGATTCGAGAAACCAATTAATCCTTACTGGGTATAGTCCACAGGATACTAATGCAGAGATCCTCCTTTCAGCATATAATCAAATAAATAATAGAAGAGGACTCTATCTGGTGGATGATAAACTTCGGATTTTGGATTCCTCATTATCTGAAAGAGGGGTTAATGAACAGGATAAATTTCAATTTAGACTAAAAATAAAGAAAATTTCTGATTTTCCTTCGCATGGTGGAGGAAAAGAGCTGATTAAGTTCGTAACGGACTTAATCAAACAAAATTGTCTGAATTATGCAATTGTTCATGGAACATATAAGGCGCGAAACGAATTTAAATATCAAATAAATAAAAAATTTCCTACAGTACAATTACACTTACCAAAGCAAGGATCAACTTTGAATATGGACGTGAAAAGATGGATTTAAATAAGAACACAAGTACATTAATTCATAATTTTCTAAATAGTGAAGAAGAGAGTCTTTATGAACTATATAAAGAAATAAATCAGTTAGATTTTGAAACTATCAATCTGAAAACATTGATTGATGGAGAGTTTGGCAAATTACTGGAGGGAGAAGAAAGAAATGACTGAAATAAACATTTTAAATCGAGGAAATCTAAATCTCATTCCTAAATTTGAAACAGGAAGAATAGTTGAACTATCAGGTATTAATGGGATTGGGAAGACGAAAATTGCCACTTATCTGGAGATACTAAGCAATAATTATGAATTTCCTGACAAAAAGAATTTTGATTTCTATCGGTCTGGAACTAATGAAATCGCTATTGAAATCAAAATTAATGAGGATAGTTTACGAGGTGTTTTAACTCCAAATAAGTGGAAATACGATTTGAAAACAAAAAAAATTGTACCTAGTACAATCGGAACTTACTATCTCAACAATAAGAATATAGATTATAAAATATTCAAAACTACTATAGATGTAAAAATTATTCGTGGCGATGAATCTTTAGAAAAACAAGTTGAGAATATTAGTTCGTTTATTCTGAACAATATAATCCAAGAATTACAAACAATTGAGGATTTTGAAAAAGAGCTAATGAATTATCGTAAATCTTTCGAATCAGAAGTTAACCTCTCCGAAGTAAACACTTATCAGGTGAATACCGAAAGAGCAGCTAATATTCACTCAAATATTCAACAAAATTTAAATAATCATACCATCACAACAGAAAATTTAAACAAAGCTAGTAACCAGGTCCAAAACCTCTCTGATTTGCAGTATCGTCTGAAATATGATCAGATAAAGATTCAGGACGAAATGAATGTTCTAGAAAGAAAAATTTCGGATAAAAAAGGCAGGATCGATGCTATAGAAAAAACAATCAATATTATGACAGATAAAGTTCAACAAGAAGACTCTGAAAGAAATGTACCTATTAATAAAATAAAAAAGAGGAATAAAATAGAAAAAGAGATGCAATCCCTGAAAATTGAACTGCAAAGCTTAGATCCTAGGCTTTTTCAAGAAAGTACTATACTTAATGATGATATCATAAAAATCATTGAAGCCCAAGATAATCAGTTAGCGTTAACAGAAAAACAATTGAAAGAGTATCAAGACGATAAATCAGACATTGTTTTTATTGCAAATAAGATAAATGCAATTAAAGATATTTCACTAGAAGCAATAGATAGAAATCTAGGAGAAACCATTGCCTTTAATCTAGAGATCAAAGAGTTGACTGATCCATATAATGTTACATTCTCTGAACTTGAATTAAATACAACACAGAGCCTTATCAATAATATTAATGCTGAAGAATTAGAAAAAATTCAATTAGAATTTATAAAAATAACTGAACTCCAAAATTCAATGAATAAAATCAAAAATAAGGCATTAGAATTTGCTAAGCTATTCAAAAAACACAAGCAATTGAATGATGAGATTAATCAGAAGGTTCGTGAACAAAAAATTGATTATAAGATAGAACAATATTTAACTCAAATTACTAAAGCAACAGAAACAAAAAAAACGATAGAACACGAACTGGAAGAATTATTAAAAAACAAGACAAGTCACAACAACATTTTGAACAATCTTAACGAAAGAGCAACTAAAGATGATTTAATAAGTTCACTTCAAGAATTAGACTTTCCAATAACTGAATTATTGAATGATCCCCTACAGAAGGATAAAGTAATTGCATTAGAAACTCAAATAGATTCACTTACTTCAGAAAAAGAAGAACTGACTCGAGAGAAAATCTATTTGGAGAGACAGATAGAAAACTTTGATAGCCAAGCAAAACAACTTAAAATCATTATGGACAAACAAGTGGTCGATTTAAAAGCAACAGCTACCCATCAAGGATTTCGTGTCTTAAATGAATGGATTCTTTATATTCTTAAGCACAAAAGAAAGATTGAAACTTTGATTAATAAGGTTGATACTCTTAAAACGAATTTTAATAATTTAATTAAGAATTTAAATCGTTTTAAAGAAAAAACTTCAGAAAGAATAACAAATAAAGATCAGATTATAATCAATCATATTGCAACTATTTTTAATGACATTTTTCTCGAGTTATATAACAAACCAGTTTTTTTTGAACATGTTTTTAAGGAATTTACTTCTATGAAGAGTTTTGATATCGATAAAAGGGAAATTGAATTTTTAACCTCAGAGAGCAAATCTGTTCATAGAAAATTAGCTGAGTTTTCATCAGGTGAAAAATCCTTTGCGTATATTCGCGCTTTAATGTCTATTGATGAAACAGGTTCACGATTTCGAATTATTATTCTTGATGAATCAAATGCTCTCTTGGATCGAATTAAAAGCGATGCATTACTCGAATATCAAAAAGTACTAATTGATTCGGGTAGTGTTTTTAAAATCTTGAATATACTTCCAGCAAGAGAAAAGTTAGAAGAAAAAATTGCCTACTATGAACAAAAAGCAAAAAATGGAACGGATGAAGATCAAACGGACTTGAATAATTACTATAAGTATAAAGAGAGCTTTACAACTCATGGTTACTTCCAAAAAATTCTATATTAGCTGGAATTAGGATGAAAGCACTTTTATCTGAAACTAAATCTTTTAAAGGATTTTTCATTCAATTTGGTCCTCTCGCCCTTCCTGAAATCTATCAGTTGCAGAATAGTCCAATCTTACTCATTCTAGGATATAAAATCAGAAAGAAGCTAGAAGAGTCAACAATAAAGAGATATTTAGCTATACAATCCCCTATAATCAAAGAATTCAAGCTAAGATCTAAACAAGAAAAAGGTTATAGAATTAGATATGGTTTAAGTTCTAATCCTTTTTTTTCACAAATGAATCAGAATTTGGTCATGTCTTCTATCGTTAAAAAAAGTAAATGCTCGGAATGCGATACTCAGCTTGTAACAGTAGGCGAGGAACAAAAACACACTATTCCAATGTTTTGTAATGAACAGGATCAGGATTCACAAAGAATTCAAATAATTGCTAAAGATCATAAGAATGCATTTATTTATTATAAAAAAGGTATATGTGGAATTATAAATCTTTATAGTGGAAGAATCTCATTGCTTGGAAAAGACAAGACTAGTGAAGAACCAATTGAGTATTTTTTAGCATATAAAAAATCTCTTGATCACAAAATTATTAAAAAATATGAAGCTTTGAAAATACTTGTAAAAGAAGAGCTCTATTGAATGTACCTTATGAGGATAATCGATTTTGACAAAAAAAAAGCAATATTCTCTAGAAGAGCTTTGTTTTCAAGTATCTCAATCATCTGAATTTATGAATAATTTTGTAATTTTCCTCAAAGGGTGGAAAAAAGAATTTAACAAATCTTATACAACGAATGAATACCTCAATTATTATTACATTACAAATGAAAGTAAAGCAAAGCTTATTATAAAAATTGAGTACCTTCCTACCTTGAAAATCCTTCAGGAAAAATATGAATTCCCCCAATCATTTTTTGAGGAACTACTTAAATTAGGTTTATGTCTAAAAATCACCAGAGAAAATGAATCATACATGTTATTAACTCCAGAAGGTTATGCTTTTTTTGAAATTCTGGATATTGATAAAGATCCAAATGGGTCTAGATTTCGACCAAGTATAAAGAAAGCAAGAGAGATCCAAAAAAGGCTGTTATTAGCTTATCGATTTCCTTTCATTAAGAAGATATCTGGATATACTCTGACCCTTGACACTATTACATTAACTAAGCGAGAAATTGCCACTGTCTTATTCTTCGTAATAAATGGGAACATTGGGAAAGAAAATCTCTATGACACTCAAAAGCAACAAATATTAAGAGCAATCCCAAATTACACAATTCATGCCTTTAAAATTGGAAAAGGGAGAAAATTAAAAAAGGAAGAGCGCGAGAAAGTGGTCATTAGATTGTTTGAAAAAGATCTATTCTTCTTGTCAAATGAAAAATTATTTTCTGGAATAAATAATGAAGAATCAAAAACATTCATTCAACAAAAAAAATTCCAAATTATTAGTGAATTAGTTAAAAAGTCAATTAAAAAACAGTTTGACGATTTCAATATGTTTAAAATTTATTGGGAAGGATTAATGGATGAGTATCAGTATCATCGAAACATTTTAGAGGAAAGTGGCGTATGTTATTATAAGAAATCGGCCGAAATCACTTTTCTAGAAAATTTTGAAAAATTATATTAATAACATACTAATTTAATAACCCAAAAGCATCAAGTAGCTTAATTGTTATTCTTTCGGGTGCAAATTCGATCGTTGAAGTCTCTAGAATATCAAAATACTTAATAAAATCTATTGATGATTCAACATTTTTTGTTTGTATAGAATCGGGCAGGAAATTAAAATACGGACCCAAATTTAAGAAGGGAACTAGATCCGAAAATGATAAATTGATTAAATCAGTCTTGTCCATTGAAAAATCTTTACTAAAAAGGTGATCTAGATCTAAATTTTCACAATAGATGAAAATTCCATTAACAGCTAAAATTTTCTTAACATCTTTTGCTCCTTTAAGTTGGTTAGCCAATAGAATTCCAAATATTGTTCCAAGAAAATGAAAAATGTATACCCGTTCTGGGTGTTTTGGAGAGATAAGTAATAGGATTTTAGAGGTATTACAGAGATCAGGACAAAGTTTTTCCTTCAAATTTGTAGCAAGATAATATGAGAAATTATCCCTAATATCTTTATTTTGAAAGTACGTTTTACCTTTTTGTCTGTTGCGAATTAAGTTAACAAATACTTTTCTACCCTTGGATTTTTCAACCTCCCATTCTTTCCCTGCAAGTAAAATCCTATTACCTTTAAAAGCAGCTGTATATGAAACAAATCCAATTACCGAATTATTTACGATGTTTCTTACCTCAACTTCTCCCATCGGTGCTGAAGTAGAGATATTAGAATAGATGGTATGCTCCGCTATTCTGTCTGATAAGGAAGTTCTACAAAAATATCTATTATTTCGATAATAAAAGTAATCCTTTATAATTACATGTTTTAAAATGGATATAATGAGATATTCGGGAACCAATGGTTTTAAAATAGTGATTATATGCTCCTTTGTTAATCCTTCCTCATAAAATTCCTTTCCCATCGAAAATAATTGTTGAATGCTGATAGAATATCTAGGATGGTAAGTATTTCTACTTAAATCACCTGTGGATGCCAGATACTCAAAAAGTTCAAATAAAAGTTTCTCATAAGGACTATGATACCATCCTACAACTATTTTTCTATCTGTACGGCGTCTACATCCTCTTCCAATTCGTTGAAGAAACGAAGAAACATTGGGTGGAGGACCATTCAGTACTATCAGATCTATATCTCCAATATCAATACCTAGCTCAAGGGTCATAGTAGCTGTACATGTACCCCTCTTATTATAATTTATCGACGCTTCAACATGCTCTCGTTCCTTTTTAGACAAGCTTGCATGATGTGTATAAACAGGATGAAAAAAGGGTACTTTTTTCAAAGATCTAGCCACATTTTCAGCTGATTTACGGGAGTTGCAGAAAATAAGGCATTTTGTCAATTTCTGTTCTCGCATCTGGCGCTCAAGGAATAAAAGTACATCAGAGGAAGATTGATGAAGAGTTAATTCAATTTTTTTACCACCTGGAAAAATGAGTATCTTATTGGGTTTGAAATAACGATTAGCTAATTCCTGAACGTTATATATTGTCGCAGAGGAGATATGAAAATTTATTTTTTTGTTGGTAAGTTTTCGATAATGTTTTATTCTCTGCAAAAGAATTCTTAAGTGATCTCCACGTGGAGTGTTATCTACGAGGTGAACTTCATCACATAACACGAATCGTACTCGTTTGAAAATACCTGAATGGGCGGTTAATAATGAATCAACCCCTTCAAGTGTTATTATTATTCCCTTTGCTTCTTTCATCCGTGTTTCATTAAATGGAAAGTCACCAGTTTTTCGTGTAAGACCTATATGCAAATTTTCAAACACTGAAACTAATCTTTTGTACGTATCATTTACTAGAGCTTTTGTAGGAGAAATATATAGAAACAAATCATCTGGTTTATTTTTACGTATTAAAACTTCTACTATGGGAGCGACAAGAGCTCGTGTTTTACCTGATCCTGTTCCTGAAACTAATACAACATTCTCTCCACGTAAAATATGAGGAATTGTCTTTAATTGCATTTGATTAAAATTACCAAATTTTGAAAAAAAAGAAAAAAAAGTATTTTTCATATATCCCGCAAGCCTTTTAGGATCAATCTTCGAGTCTCCAGAAAGGTGGCTCATTAAAAATCACTTAATCACTTATTGTTTCTCACTCAATCTCGAGAAATGGAAAATCATCTTCTTCATTTAACAGAACACTAATTGGTTTGTTAGGATGATACTTTAGAAGGTCTAGAATTTCGATTATGAATTTTATCATCAACCTTGTAGTTGGAAATCTCTCTTCTTTTTTATCGAATAAATAAGTCAAAATCTCCTTTTTTTGCAATTCAGAAAGCGAATGCTTATATTTATATGCAGCACTGTGAATTTCTATCAATTTTTTGAAGAGATCAAGAAAACTCTCTCGTTCTATTTGGTTTAATTCAATTTGCCATTCAGTTGTAATCAATTCCTCAAAAATTGTTGCTGAATCTTCTGGCCTTGGAGTCATTGCAAAAACTAGTGCAAGATAGGAATGTTCCTCAAATATATAGTTTGTATCCATTCCTACAGTAGGGTGAGCAAGATTTTCATTTTTAAGGAAAGACCTCTCTGTTCCCAGAGCAGTGAGTTTTAATCCCTTTATAAAATTATCAGCTTTATCCTTATAATAATGGGAAATAGTTGAAATACTTTCTGATTCATCAAACAATAATAATAATCCCTTGTAGCCCATCATTTTGAATATCAATCCAAGAGATGATAATATACTGCATACAATTGGCGCAGTAGAATAGTATGGAAGAAATGATGGGAGTTTCTTTTCATCACAATATTCACGAACATAAGGAATATTAATTTGGTCTCCAGTGAACCACTGCCAAAGTATTTTGTCATTATATCCTTTTGAATGGCGTATTATTTCAAATAGTTTTGTTATATACGGATGTTTAGATTCATATATCTTTTGATAAATATCAGGATCAACTATAGCTTCTTTAAGGAGTGTCATGATATTTTTATTGTTCTTTTCTTTTCTAGCAACAAGAGAAAGCAAAAGAGCGTGATACACAGATTTAGGATTTTGAGGTCGGATTTCCAATTGATCAAACTCCGTTGTTGCAACGACCCAGCCATCTTTTAATGCCAAATGTTTAAAATATTCTAAAAAATGGCTTTTCCCAGTCCCATATTCACCTAAAACCATTCTAATTATCCCTCCATCTCGAGAGATTGAATTTAAGGCGTTAAATAAGAAAGATTTTTCTTTTTCTCTACAAAAGGTAAATTTATCAATCTCCTCAAGCGGTACTATGCCTAAACGAAATGCTTCAATCATTTTTCTAGCTGATTTCAAAGGTGAATTCTTCTTTGATCCCCCTCTTGACGTGAATGATTGTTTATCAGTATCCGAAAATAAACTAGCAAGTCCTTCTCCAACTTCAATGACTTCTGTTGAATCATCCAATCCTATTGTGTCTATTAAAACTGTTTCTGATGCTAATAACCACATTCTTAATGCAGAATTATCAAAATTCACTAAGTATTCCCTTCCCCCGCGTCTGATTTCAATAATTTCTCCAGTACCAAATTTTTGATGTTGGACGCGTCTTCCTTTAAGCGGACCTGTTGATCTGCTCACTAATTATACCTCAGGTTACTTCTGCTGCAGTATCAACAAAAATTGATTTCAGCTCATCAAGCGAAGGAGTTCTCTTTTCACTTCTTATATAATGAAGAATTGAAATCAAAGATTTGATAAAAAGCCGCCGAATGTTAACAGTGAGCGTCTTTTCTGAAGCATAATTTGCAAAATCTTTGATTATTTCTTGAATTTCAGGTTGAAACTGATGATCATAAGCAATCTCATATATCTGAACTAACTTAACGGCTATTTCTTCCAATAACAGGCCCGTAGAAAGATCTAATTGTTCTATATCAATCCTAACACTTAGGGGGTTGATATGAGATAAATTACGGCTAGCTCTCAAACGATCTTTTAGAGCAGGATATTCCGTGATTTCAACCACTTCTACACGAGGAGTGACTGCGTAAAGAAAAAGTACACCTGGTAAACGGCTATTCCCCGCTTCATCAACTATCTGTCTCAGGTTATCTAAAGCAATCTTTTTTTGTTTTGAACCAGAAATACTACTCATCCTTTCTCCCTCATCGAAGAATATAAGTAACCCATTATATCCAATATCCCTGATAAACTGACATAATGACCGAATAAACAAAAATCCACTACTTTTATTTAATCTTTCAAAGATTAAATACTCTTTTAGTAATTTAGTAGTTGGTGCCTCACCTTTCAGCCAGGCCACAAGAAGACTTTTACTGGTTTCATCGTTGTCAATGCTAAACTGGAAATATTTTTTAACAGCATGCTTAAAAGAATTGCTTTCTATACTAAATCTGAAAGAATTAATATATTTACGTAATTGTGTTTTTAACTCATAATCATCTGGATCTTCAACTCCCAGTCTTATCTTAAAGTCATTTCGTACAGATTCAAACCAATTATCTAGTACATATTCGATTCCCGTTTCTGTAAAGGAAATAATTTCGTCTGTTTCAGGAGGAGGGGCGATTGCAGCACTTATATTTTTATAGACCAATTCTAATCTGTCAAATGGGCAGGAAGAGGGACTAAGTTTGACAAGACTGACTGAATAATTGGATTTCCAAGATATTTCTCGTAATACATGCAAAAAATGTGTTTTTCCTGCTCCATAATCTCCAACCAATAACTTAAAGGAAGATAAACCCATTTTTAATGAATTATCTAGATATTCTTCCTTTATTACATCAATGTACGTATCCAAACCTGCGGAAAAATGTCTAACTCCACTTTCAGGAGGTGTACCTGTTTCACCAAGTTTATTGATAATCAATCTAGCCGAATATCGGCTTATTTCCAAACTCATCCTTTTACCTCAACAAATTCAATTGCCATAATTGGCCGTGTATCTCCTTTAAGGTCTGGGAGATATAGCATTTTATCAGCTTTACCTGTAGTATCAATTGTTGCACTCGAAAGAGATAACTTGTAGTTATTGAATACCAGTGTGTTCGAATCCTGAAGTCTGAGTAAATCATACAAGAAGAAACTTCGAGAATAGGGTTTATAATCTGCTCTTCTATGATATCTTTGAAATTTTGTTGTTTGAATAATAAAAACTATCTCATTAAGGACGTCAATCACATTAGCTTTCCTATTGGATG
>Ga0114925_10001036_pt1 | contig 13350 bp, 9 predicted proteins | sample SumtaG_2_FD_87287 | JGI IMG/M metagenome (GOLD analysis project Ga0114925, IMG submission 87287) | Deep subsurface microbial communities from Indian Ocean to uncover new lineages of life (NeLLi) - Sumatra_00607 metaG | ecosystem: Environmental > Aquatic > Marine > Oceanic > Sediment | place... | reverse complement strand
CGAACCGTCTTGCGCGCTGTCGTCTTACGCTTCGCGGTCTTACGCGCGGTCTTACGAACCGCAGCCTTCCTCTTTGCCTTTGTCTTCTTCACCTTCACTTTCGCCTTCGCCTTTTTCACCTTCACTTTCGCCTTCGCCTTTTTCACCTTGACTTTCGCCTTCGCCTTCTTTTTCGCTACCCTCTTAGCCATTGGTCTTTCCTCTTTCTCTATCTCTCTCAAATGTTCGAATCACTGGAACAAAAAAATGATGTGCAAGTTCGAACATTTTGTTGACATCTAAATGCATTTTGTATGTTGCAAAAGGATGTATTCACGTGAACCTGTTGCGTGAAATCCTCATTTTTTCCATGATTCGAGTATGCTGCACGTTCATTTGCAGATTCTGCCTCAGCCGAATGCAGGAACTTTTGTGCAGTGCTTAGTCACTTGAAGTGCGCGTTTGCATGTCGTCACCGCAATTCATGCGGCTTTGACGACGCGGTTTTGCAAATCGAGCACGGCCATCATGTATCCGAAGCGATCGTCAACCGCTTCGGCCAACAGCGAGAAGTAATTCGGACCTTCAGGCACAATCTCGCCGATGACTTCGCCGTATTCGAAACGTAGCTCCGCCTCATGCTTGCGCGCGATGGTGCGCATCTTTGCATTTTCAGCCAAACAACTGACGCATAGGTGTTGAATTCCGCGATTGCGGGCAGCACGGATCACACGCCCCATCAGTTCGGTGCCGAGGCCTTGTTCCTGCCAAGGCGGCTCGACGGAAAAGGCAGCTTCGCCCTCCTGGCCCCACGCAATGCCGAGTTTTTTCAACTCTGCGGCGGCCCGCACCTCACCGTCTACAAAGAATCCATAGACAAGCGCGCCCATCTCGCCCGTGCGCGCAGCATAGTCCTCGACAAAGGCGTCGGACACACCGTGCGCAAAGCGCATACGGCGGTTTTCCTTGTCGAGTCGCAACAAGTGGTCGCGAAACTTATTCGTCTCCGTCGGCCACAATTTTCGAATGTTTCCTCCCGAGAACTCACGCTCGCTCATGACGAGGACCTCCGTTCCGGGTCGTTTAGTAACTGGCTCCCCTACCTCATAACTGTTGTTGAAGAGCCCGCCGCTTTGTAAGAGCGCGCTGCGTGACGCGCCTCAACCTTCTGCACCGCAAAATATGCCAGCGGCATGACGAATGTTTCAATGTCGCAGCTTACAGTCAATGTTGAAGCCGAGGACGAGCTTCACGATGACGGCCGTAGTGACATTCGGTCGCGTCTACTTGCACGTACGCGTCGGATTTGGCGCAGTTCGTCACACAAAAACGATCGGGGATGCGGATTAGATGACCGAAGGCTTGCTCGAGCAGTATCACGGTCGGGTTGCTGCCGGCGAGATCATTGCCGATCCTCAGCAGATCCAAGTTGCCACTGCGCTCGACGCGCTGTCGCGCCGGGTTTCGGCGTGGCGCCCGGTGAGGAAGGGCCTTTTGTCAGTTTTCACGCGGTCGAGTGACGACGCGCCCCTCGGATTTTACATTCAGGGGGCCGTGGGGCGCGGCAAGACCATGTTGATGGACCTCTTTTTTGAGACCGTCGATTTTACTCCGAAAACGAGGTGTCACTTCCACGAGTTCATGGCCGACGTGCACGAGCGTCTCGATACGGCGCGCCATGCTGTCGACGGCGATCCGATCCCATTCGTTGCCAGAGAGATCGCACGACAGTCCGGGCTTGTGTGCTTTGATGAGCTGCAGGTCATGGACATCGCGGATGCGATGATCCTCGGCCGCCTATTCAAGACGCTTTTCGAGCGTGGGGTCGTTGTGGTCGCAACCTCGAACGCACATCCCCGCTCCCTCTATAAGGACGGCCTCAATCGGCAGCTCTTCCTCCCCTTTATCGATCTGATCGAAGACCATATGGACGTTGTGGAGCTCGCCGCATCTAAAGACTACCGGCTGGAAAAGCTTGCGGGCCAGCCGCTCTACTTCACGCCTGCGGATGCCCGCGCGGCAGCTCAGCTCGACAGGCATTGGGATCGGCTGACGGGTGGACACCCCGCGCGTGCGGAGACGCTGGTGGTCAAGGGCCGCCAGGTCAACGTGCCAAAGGCTTCGATGGGCATTTCCCGGTTCGATTTCCAGAACCTGTGCGAGCTGCCCTTAGGGCCACTCGACTATCTGCACATCGCTCACCACTACCATACCGTTCTGATCGACGGCATTCCTGTCCTCACGCCGGAACGCCGCAACGAGGCCCGGCGGTTCATCAACCTCATCGATACATTTTACGACAACGGAATCTGTCTGATCGCCTCTGCCGCAGCCGAGCCCGCCGAGCTTTATCCGGCCGGCCCGGGCGCAGATGCCTTCGAGCGCACGGCCTCGCGACTCATGGAAATGCGCTCGGAGGCCTATTTGGCCGACAAACGGCGGGATCGCAGGCCAGCTATCAAGTGATCAGCAGCACGCGTTGCGGTACCACCAGCTTCTCAGTCTAGGTGGCGTAGGCCTGAGGTTGGGCTTTTCCTGCTTGCAACGGTGGTCTAAACGTAGTCACGACGTGAGCCTTCGAGCGCGCGTGCGTAGATCTTAAAGGCTGCGGGTCTTCACCGCGCCAAACAGCCAAAATAGGAGTAAGGGGGGCCAAGAAGCATGGCGCGCACAAAAATCGCTTTGATCGGCGCAGGGATGATCGGTGGCACGCTAGCCCACCTCATCGGAATGAAGGAGCTTGGTGACGTCGTCATCTTCGACATTGCCGAAGGATTGCCACAGGGCAAGGCACTCGACATCTCTCATTCCGGCTCGGTGGAGAGCTTCAACTGCCGCCTCAAAGGCACAAACGCCTATGCGGACATCGAAGGCGCCGACGTTTGTATCGTCACCGCGGGCGTTCCGCGCAAGCCCGGCATGAGCCGCGACGACCTCATCGGTATCAATATCAAAGTGATGGAGCAGGTGGGCGCTGGTATTAAGAAATATGCCCCTAGCGCCTTTGTCATCGTGGTTTCCAACCCGCTCGACGCTATGGTGTGGGCGTTGCAGCGTGCTTGCGGGCTACCGCGTAACATGGTGATTGGCATGGCGGGTGTGCTGGACACCGCGCGCTTTAGACACTTCATTGCTGACGAGCTCGGCGTCTCGGTCGAGGATGTCTTTGCCTTTGTCCTCGGAGGGCACGGCGACGATATGGTGCCGCTGGTGCGCTACTCCACGGTCGCTGGCATCCCCCTCCCCGATATCGTGCGCATGGGCTGGATGCGTCAGGAGCGGCTGGACGAGATCGTGGAGCGTACGCGCAAGGGCGGCGGCGAGATCGTCGCACTGTTGAAGACTGGCTCGGCCTACTATGCGCCAGCTTCCGCGGCCATTCAGATGACCGAAAGCTACCTTAAGGATCACAAGCGCATTCTGCCGTGCGCCGTCTATCTCAATGGCGAATACGGCGTCAAAGGTCTCTATGTGGGGGTGCCGGCGATCATTGGCGCAAGTGGTGCCGAACGGGTAGTCGAAATCGATCTCAACGCGGCAGAGCGCAACATGTTCATCAAGTCGGTAGAATCAGTAAAGGGTCTTGTCGACGCCTGCACCAAAATTGCACCGCAACTGGGTGCCTAGCTGAATGTCTCATCAAATCTAGTACCACGTGCGGGGCGTGCCAGATGAACATCCACGAGTACCAGGCAAAGCAGCTCTTAAAGCAGTACGGCATTCCGACAACCGACGGCGCGGCGGCATTTTCGGCGGGCGAAGCATTTGAGGCAGCCGAGCAGCTACCGGGCCCCCTTTGGGTCGTCAAAGCCCAGATCCATGCCGGCGGGCGCGGCAAGGGCCGCTTCAAGGAGCCGGCAGCCGGCGAGAAGGGCGGCGTACGCCTCGCCAAGTCCACGGACGAGGTGAAAGAGTTCGCCGGGCAGATGCTGGGCAACACCCTTGTCACCGCGCAGACGGGTCCTGACGGCCGAGTCGTCAAACGTCTTTACATACAGGATGGCTGTGAAATAGCGCGCGAGCTCTATCTTTCTGCGCTCGTCGATCGCATGACATCGCGCATTGCCTTCATCGCGAGCAAAGCCGGTGGCATGAACATTGAGGAAGTGGCGGCAAAGACACCGGAGAAAATCGTCACCATAACGATCGACCCAGCGAGCGGCTATTCGTCCTTTCATGGGCGGCGGATCGCCTTCGCGCTGGGCTTCACCGGCAAGCAGGTCGGCGCGTGTGTCAAGTTGATCGGTGATCTCTACCGCTTGATGATAGACAAGGACATGAGCCTGCTGGAGGTTAATCCTCTGATTGTGACCGAGGACGGCCATTTGCTGTGCCTCGACGCCAAGATGAACTTCGATGCCAATGCGCTCTATCGCCATCCTGATATCGTTGAGATGCGCGACTTCGGCGAAGAAGATCCGATGGAGGTCGAGGCCTCAGAGCATGACCTGTCGTACGTCAAGCTCGACGGCTCGATCGGCTGCATGGTGAACGGTGCCGGCCTCGCGATGGCCACTATGGACATCATCAAGCTTTATGGCGCAGACCCCGCGAACTTCCTCGACGTGGGCGGCGGGGCGTCAAAGGAGAAGGTGGAGGCGGCCTTCAAGATCATTCTCAACGACCCGGCTGTGAAGGGCATTCTGGTCAATATCTTCGGTGGTATCATGCGCTGTGACATCATCGCCGAGGGCGTGGTCGCGGCGGCACGCGAGATGGCGATCAACGTTCCGCTCGTCGTGCGGCTCGAAGGCACGAACGTGGAGCTTGGTCAGAAAATCTTGAGCGAGAGCGGGCTCAAGATCGTGCCGGCCAGCGATCTGGAGGACGCTGCCGCCAAAATCACCGAGGCTGTCAAATCTGCCGCTTAAATGGGTAGTCACGCCCTGGGTGAGATCCATTCCAATTCCATCTAAGACATTTGTGCTGGGCGCACGGCATTCTGTCTTGATGGTGCAAACAAAAGACTTCACGACTAACTTCAGCACACGCAGCGGGGCCCGATATGGCCATTCTTGTCGACAATACGACGAAGGTGATCTGCCAAGGGATCACGGGCAGCCAGGGCACGTTTCACACGAAGCAGGCGAAAGCTTATGGAACGGCGATCGTCGGCGGCGTAACGCCGGGCAAAGGGGGAACGCCACATCCAGACAAGGAACTCGCGGATGTGCCGCTGTTTGACACCGTGCTAGATGCAAAAGCGGCAACGGGGGCAAACGCCACCGCAATCTATGTGCCGCCTCCCTTCGCGGCGGATGCGATCCTCGAAGCCGTCGATGCCGAGATCCCACTCATCGTCACCATCACCGAGGGCATCCCGGTGTTGGACATGGTGAGGGTGAAGCGCGCGCTGCATGGTTCGGCGTCGCGCCTTATCGGTCCTAATTGCCCCGGCGTGCTGACCCCTGATCAATGCAAAATCGGCATCATGCCCGGCAATATCTTCACGGCCGGGCGCGTCGGCATCGTTTCCCGCTCCGGCACCTTGACGTACGAGGCCGTCAAACAAACATCAGATACTGGCCTTGGGCAATCGACCGCCGTCGGAATCGGCGGCGATCCGGTTAAAGGCGCTGAATTCATTGACATGCTGGAGCTGTTTCTCGCCGACCCAGACACCGACTCCATCATCATGATCGGTGAGATTGGCGGGACGGCAGAAGAAGACGCCTCGGAATTCATCAAGGCTGAGGCGGGGAAAGGCCGCGCTAAGCCAATGGTGGGTTTCATTGCCGGTTTAACAGCACCTCCGGGGCGGCGCATGGGCCACGCCGGCGCCATTATCTCGGGCGGAAAAGGCAAGGCCGAAGATAAGCTGGAAGCCATGCGTTCGGCCGGCATCGCGATTGCAGCCAGCCCCGCAGCCTTGGGCACCACCCTAATGGACGTCCTAAAAGGTCAATCTACACATGCAAAGGTGGCAGAGTAGGCGTATGCTGCACTGCACACTGGGCGCTTGAAAGCTGCCCGCCAGACACCACGTTCAACCACTGTTTGAAGGTTAGCCACTGCAGCTAACTCATTGAGATACGGACCCTCCTATGGCTCGCCGACCCCTGAACGAAACATTTCTTCGCACTGCGTTCTTGAGCGGGGTGAATGCGGCCTACGTGGAGGAGATGCAGGCCGAATATGAGCGCAACCCCGGCTCGGTTAGCGACGAGTGGCGTCACTTCTTCGAAAGCCTGAAAGAGGAGCAAAATAGAGGCGGCGAGCACGGGCGCGGCCCGTCTTGGGCTGCGCCCCTGCCAGAAACGGAGACCAACGGCGAAATCCTTGCGGCACTGACGGGCGACTACGGTACGTCCGAGCGCACTTTGCGCGACAAACTTCACTCAAGGGCGCAGGCAGTTGGGTTTGAGATGTCGCCGGCGGCTTCGCTGCGCGCGACACAAGATTCGATCCGTGCGCTAATGCTGATTCGCGCCTACCGCGTCATGGGCCACCTCGCCGCTGATCTCGACCCATTGGGGTTGGCCGACCGCAGGGTGCACCGCGAATTAAAGCCCGAGACTTACGGATTCACGGACGCAGACCTCGATCGGCCGATCTTCATCGACCGGGTTCTAGGCCTGGACACCGCGACGATGCGCCAGATCTTGCGAATCGTGCGCAGGACCTACTGCAGGCACATCGGCGTGCAGTACATGCACATCACGACGCCCGCGCAGAAGGCTTGGATCCAGCACCGCATCGAGGGAGAGGGCAATGACATTAGCTTCACCACCGAGGGGCGACGCGCCATCCTCAACAAACTCATTGAGGCGGAGCAGTTCGAGAAGTTCTGCGAGGTGAAGTACACCGGCACGAAGCGCTTTGGCCTCGACGGGGCCGAAGCAATGGTCCCAGCGCTGGAACAAATCATCAAACGCGGTGGCCAGCTCGGCGCCAAAGAGATCGTGTTGGGCATGGCCCACCGCGGCCGCTTAAATGTACTTGCCAACGTTATGGAGAAACCGCACCGGGCGATCTTCCACGAATTCAAGGATGGCTCATTTAAGCCCGACGACGTGGAAGGTTCAGGTGATGTGAAGTATCACTTGGGCGCCTCCTCCGATCGGAATTTCAACGGCGATGACGTCCACCTGTCGCTGACCGCCAATCCCTCGCATCTGGAGATTGTCGACCCCGTCGTGCTGGGCAAAGTGCGCGCAAAGCAGGATCAGCTTGGGTGTGCACCAGGGGAGCGTACGCCGGTTCTGCCACTGCTGATCCACGGCGACGCCGCATTTGCGGGCCAAGGTGTCGTTGCTGAGTGTTTCGGCCTCTCAGGACTAAAGGGCCACCGCACCGGTGGATCCATTCACTTCATCATCAACAATCAGATCGGCTTCACCACCAATCCACGCCATTCGCGGTCTTCGCCTTATTGCTCGGATGTGGCACGGATGATCGAGGCGCCAATCTTCCACGTTAATGGCGACCATCCCGAAGCGGTCGTCTACGTCGCCAAGATCGCGACCGAGTTTCGCCAAAAGTTTCAGAAGCCGGTTGTTATCGACATGTTCTGCTACAGGCGCTACGGGCACAACGAGGCGGACGAGCCGCTTTTCACGCAGCCGCTCATGTACAAGAAGATCAAGTCGCACCCAACCGTGATTTCGCTCTACACAAAGCAGCTCGAGGGGGAAGGAATCGTCGAGCCGGGTGAGGGTGAACAGATGAAGGCGTCATTCCGGGCCCATCTGGAATCAGAATTCGCAAGCGCAGACAGCTACAAACCAAATAAAGCCGATTGGCTCGATGGCCGCTGGTCCGGCGTCGGGTTCGCCGAGGACGACGCGCGCCGGGGCAAGACCGGTGTGGAAGTCGAACTCCTAAAGACCGTTGGCCGGCGTGTCACCAGCATCCCGCAAGGCTTCAACGCGCACAAAACTGTGCGCCGCTTGCTCGATCGCCGCCGCGAAATGGTCGAATCGGGCGTAGGCATTGACTGGGCCATGGCTGAGCACTTGGCATTCGGCTCCCTTGTTGTCGAGGGCTTTCCCGTGCGCCTTGCAGGCCAAGACAGCGAGCGGGGAACCTTCTCGCAACGCCATGCGGTGCTCATCGACCAGGAGACGGAGCGCCGCTGGACGCCCTTGAAGCACGTCGCCAATGATCAGGCCAACTTCGAGGCCATCAACTCCATGCTCTCCGAAGAGGCAGTGCTCGGCTTTGAGTATGGGTACTCGCTAGCCGAGCCTAATGCACTTACCATGTGGGAAGCGCAATTCGGCGACTTCGCCAACGGTGCGCAGGTTGTGTTCGACCAGTTCATCTCTTCCGGTGAGCGCAAGTGGCTGCGCATGTCCGGTCTTGTTTGCCTGCTTCCACACGGCTACGAGGGCCAGGGGCCAGAGCATTCGTCCGCCCGTTTGGAGCGTTTCCTGCAATTGTGTGCAGAGGACAACTGGCAGGTCAGCAACTGCACAACTCCTGCCAATTATTTTCACGTATTGCGGCGTCAGCTCCACCGCAATTTCCGCAAGCCGCTCATCCTTATGACGCCCAAGTCGCTACTGCGCCACAAGCGCGTCCTTTCGCGCATCGAGGACATGGGTCCAGGTACGACTTTCCACCGCCTGTTGTGGGATGATGCCCAGCACAAGCCCGACCAGAAGATTAAGCTGGTGCCTGACAAAAAAATCACGGGGGTCGTGCTTTGCTCCGGCAAGGTTTATTACGATCTTTATGATGCGCGCGAGGCCGCCGGCATCGACAACATCTATTTGTTGCGCGTCGAGCAGCTCTATCCTTTCCCGGCGCGTGCCCTGATGCATGAGCTCAGCCGCTTTAAGCAGGCCGGGGTCATCTGGTGCCAGGAAGAGCCCAAGAACATGGGCGCCTGGAACTTCATTCAGCCGAATCTTGAATGGGTGCTGGCGCGCATCGAGGCACAGCACAGGCGTGTCCGTTATGCAGGCCGGCCAGCCTCTGCCTCGACGGCAACGGGACTGCTGTCAAAACACTTACACGAGCAAAAGACTCTGGTGAGCGATGCGTTGACGGGTGGGGGTGGCGCTTAATTTCTGGGCAGCCAAAGAAATATCTGATGCATGAGAGATCGGATTGATGGCCTTCGGGGCAAGATGAGGAAGAGATGACGACTGAAATCCGGGTGCCGGCACTAGGCGAGAGCGTGACAGAGGCGATCGTCGGGAAGTGGTTCAAGAATGCGGGTGACGCGGTCAGCGCGGATGAGCCGCTGGTGGAGCTGGAAACGGAGAAGGTCACCGTAGAGGTCCCCGCTCCCTCTTCCGGCGTGCTAGGCGAGATCACGGCTCAGGAAGGGTCCACAGTGGCAGTCGGCGCCGTGCTCGGCGCGATTACGAACGGAGCCGCGGCTCAGGCGAGCAAAGCACCCGCTGCCGCCGCGCCGCCAGCACCGAAAGCGCCCCCAGCCAAAAAGTCTGCTACGGCTGCGCCGCGGCCGCGAAATGGCGGCATGCCGCCAAGCCCGGCAGCGCGCAAGCAACTGGCCGAGGCCGGCTTAAAGGCCGACGAGGTTGCGGGTTCGGGCAAACGCGGCCAGGTCCTCAAAGAGGATGTGGAGGCTGCACGTCTGCAAGCGACGCAGGAGGAGGTGCAGGTCGCGCATTCGCCGGCAGTGCAAGAGGAGGAGGAAGTGCACGCTCCCCTGCCCGCAAGGGGATTTGCGCCCATGCCGGTGCCCGTACATGGTCTTCGCCTGCCTCCAGCCGCCAATGATGCCGCGCGCGAAGAGCGTGTGAAAATGACGAGGCTGCGCCAGACCATTGCGCAACGCCTCAAGGATGCTCAGAATACAGCCGCGATCCTCACGACATTCAATGATGTCGATATGAGCGCCATCATGAAGCTCCGCTCCGAGTATAAGGATCTGTTCGAGCGGCGCCACGGCGTGAAGCTCGGATTTATGGGCTTCTTCGTGAAGGCGTGCCTGCAGGCGCTGCGGGAGATTCCCGCCGTCAATGCGGAGATCGATGGCGAGGACATCATCTACAAGAACTACTATCACATTGGTGTTGCGGTTGGCACCGATCGCGGTCTCGTTGTGCCCGTCGTTCGCGAGGCTGACCGCATGAGCCTCGCCGAGATCGAGGCGCAAATCTCCGACTTCGGCAAGCGCGCGCGTGATGGAAAACTCAGTATTGAGGATATGCAGGGGGGCACATTCACGATCACCAACGGCGGCGTATACGGCTCGATGCTGTCAACGCCAATCCTCAATGCGCCGCAGTCGGGCATCCTTGGCATGCACCGTATCGAGGAACGCGCCGTTGTGCGTGATGGGCAGGTCCAGGGGCGCCCTATGATGTATCTGGCCTTGAGCTACGACCATCGCATCGTCGACGGCAAGGAGGCGGTTACCTTCCTCGTTCGAGTGAAGGAGTGTCTCGAAGAGCCACAACGGTTTATCCTGGAACTCTAACGCCAACATGGCTCAGGAGCTCAAGGGATGGAGGAGGGGGCTATTTCTGCAGCGATCGAGGTTTATCTCACGGTGAACAACGGGCTCGAGGCAATCGAGTTTTACAAAAAGGCTTTCGGAGCTGAGGTCGCCTACCAAGAGCTAACAGAGGATGGGAAGCAGGTCATGCACGCCTCTCTTATCGCGTTTGGCGGTCACTTTATGCTGTCCGACTACTTCCCCGAATACATAAAGGACGTGGCGCCGCGCGGCTCAGAAGGTCAGGCGAGCATCACCATTCAAGTCAACCTGCAAACGCCGCAAGAGGTCGATGCCGCCATTGCGAAGGCCGAAGCGGCCGGCGCAGCCGTGACCACGCCGGCGGAAGACACGTTCTGGATAATGCGCTATGGCCGGCTTAAGGATCCCCACGGCTACGTCTGGGCGTTCAGCGCCCCGCTGCCACTAACCCCTCCGTAAAGGAACGACCCGTTGAGCGCCTATGATCTGATCGTGATTGGAACCGGGCCCGGTGGATACGTGTGCGCGATCCGGGCGAGCCAGCTAGGGATGAAGGTCGCGGTGGTGGAGAAGCGCGCGACCCACGGCGGGACTTGCCTCAACGTTGGCTGCATTCCTTCCAAAGCGTTGCTGCACTCTTCAGAGCTTTATGAAGAGGCCAAACATGCGCTTGGAGACATGGGGATCGAGGTCAAACCCAAGCTGGATCTTGCCAAGATGATGGCGTTCAAGGACGAGGGTGTGAAAGGCAACGTGAACGGCGTGGCGTTTTTGCTACGCAAGAACAAAGTGGACCATTTTCACGGAACGGGCCGGATTCTCGGTCCCGGCAAGGTACTGGTCACCTTCATCAACGGCGAGAAGCAGGATCTTGAGGCAAAGCATATCGTCATCGCGACGGGGTCGGACGTGGCGCAACTGCCCGGCGTCGACATCGACGAGAAGACGGTCATTTCCTCCACGGGCGCACTCGCGCTTCCCAAAGTACCCAAAAGGCTTCTCGTCGTCGGTGCCGGTGTCATTGGGCTGGAGCTTGGTTCGGTCTGGCGCCGCTTAGGCTCGAAGGTCACGTTTGTGGAGTATCTCGACCGCATTTTGCCCGGAGTGGACGCGGAAATCGCGCGCCAGACTCAGAAAATTCTCACCAAGCAGGGCCTTATATTTAGACTCGGTTCTAAGGTGACGGGCATCGAAAAGGCGGGTGCCCACCACAAAGTTACGGTCGAACCGGTCAGTGGTGGTGATGCGCAAGAAATCGATGCCGACGTCGTGCTCGTTGCTATCGGGCGCATCCCGAACACAGAGGGCTTAGGGCTTCAGGAGGCGGGTGTCGCGCTCGATAATAAGGGGTGCGTGGTTGTCGATGAGCACTTTAAGACGAACGTTCCCGGCATCTATGCAATTGGCGATGTGATCGCGGGGCCGATGCTCGCGCACAAAGCCGAGGACGAGGGCATCGCGGTGGCAGAGATCGTGGCCGGGCAGGCGGGCCACGTGAACTACGACGTGATCCCCAACGTGATCTATACGTTTCCCGAGGTGGCGAGCGTCGGAAAGTCGGAAGAGGAGCTGAAGCAGGCGGGCGTCGCCTACAAGGTTGGCAAATTCCCCTTTACCGCCAACCCTCGCGCCAAGATAAACCGCGCGACCGATGGTCTTGTGAAGATTCTGGCCGACGCTGAGACCGACCGCGTGCTGGGCGTGCACATCATTGCCGCCAACGCAAGCGAGATGATCGCGGAAGCCGGAGTCTTGATGGAGTTTGGCGGCTCAGCGGAGGATTTGGCGCGTACCTGCCACGCGCACCCCACCCTCACCGAAGCGGTCAAGGAAGCCGCCCTCGCAGTCGACAAGCGCGCACTGCATTTCTAGAGCCTCCAAGTGAAACGTGAATCAGTCTCTACACTTTTGAGATAGAGCAATATTCACGTTCTTGCCGGAGATGTCCCGGGCGAAGCTGAGCGTTCCATCAAGAACGATCTTGCTCTACCCGGCTACTCGACCGCAGTCACGGTGTAGCCCGCCTGCCTCAGCAGCGCGACGAGCCCTTGCTTACCGGGCAGATGCAGTGCGCCGACCGCTACGAAGGCGCTACCTTGGGTCAGCAGCGGCTCGGCGACGACGAGCATCTTTTCGTTGCGCTCCGTTAGCAGCTTCTTCTGGAAGCCGACGTAGGCGCCCTTGCCAATGCCGACCTGGCGCGCCATGGCAAACTGAAGCGGGAATGCAGCCGACATTCGCCGGTCGAGATAGAGCCGGACCAGCGTTTCCATCAAGTCATTCATGCGATGAGCAAATCTGAGGTTTACTCGCAGCATATCGAGCTGCTGCTGCTCCGGCACAGCGGCAAGCGCGGCGAGCTGATCGGGGATTGTCTCCAGACCAACCACGGGGATGCCGAGTGCCTTAGCGGTCTCGGCAATCTTCATATCGAGTACGCGCTCGCCCTTCTGCACCTTGCTCCGCTCGCACTCGGAAACTGACAGGATCATGCTAACGATCCACGGCTTGAACAGCGCAGCGAGCTCGGCCGGCAGCCCGGAGCGAGAAATGACTTTCTTTACGGTCTCGTACTCGGACGGGGAGAGCTTTTGGTCGAGTCGGCGACCGTCCGAGTATATTGCGAGCGGCGCCGATTGGGCGATAACCGCTGCGGTTGCGCTTTCGGAGAGATCGGCAACTTCTAGCGCGACGGTCTTCGCCTCTTTGAGCGCACCGCGTACAACAGGCGATAACTTTGTCACGCGCTCGTCGGTCAAATGAACCGTCCCGAAGAGATAGGAAGCGGGGCGTCCAGCACGCTCGATCTTCCAAAGCAGAGCTTCCGCGTTCTCCGTCGCCGCGGCCTCGGCCATGATCTGTTGGTAAACCTTGGGATTCGTCATCCTCGTCTCGGCAAGCATGTCCGAGCCCTGGCATGTGTCGTCTTTCGGCGCGGCGGCAAAGGCGGCCGGGCCCACGAGAAACGCGGCGAT
>Ga0114925_10001034_pt1 | contig 13358 bp, 9 predicted proteins | sample SumtaG_2_FD_87287 | JGI IMG/M metagenome (GOLD analysis project Ga0114925, IMG submission 87287) | Deep subsurface microbial communities from Indian Ocean to uncover new lineages of life (NeLLi) - Sumatra_00607 metaG | ecosystem: Environmental > Aquatic > Marine > Oceanic > Sediment | place... | reverse complement strand
ATGATTACCATCGGTTGTCGCATTCCTTGAATAAAACTCATTGTGATTTGTATGTTGTTTTAGGTTTTTACCATTTGGATTGCAGGAGAAAATGTTGCCAATACCTTTATGATCGGAGATAAAAAATATCCGATTGTTAATCCACATCGGATTAGCAAGGTTACCTTTGAGCCTAATCAATTGATAAAATTTTCCGGTTCCTTTTTCGTCTATCCAGATCTCACCAGCAGTTCCTCCTCTATACCGTTTCCATCGTGCTGGATCACCGGTATTCCTTCCAATCACAATCCCATTTTTCCCATAACTTATATTACGTGCTGGTCCGTATGGTAGTTTTTTGGGATCGTTCCCTTCCACATCTATTTCGTACAACCATAAAAGACTCCTGAAAGGTTGTCCAGTATTACTGGCAAATATAATTTTTTTGTCATGCCAACCCACAACAAGTGTGCTTTTTCCGAGATATGTTAAGCGTTTGGCTGGTCCGCCAGAAGCAGGCATTAAATATACCTCTATATCACCCTCTTCACGTCCTATAAAAGCAATCCATTCACCATCAGGAGAAAAAAACGGATGCGAGACCTCACCAAGATTTGCTGTCAGACGATGAGCAGTGCCTCCCTTCGAACTTACCAACCAGAGATCGTCCTCGGCAACGAAGGCTATCTTATCCTTATGTATTGTGGGATATCGATAATAACCCTTGATTTTTGATTTCATTATATACTCCTTCTCAATACGTTACATTTTCATTTACGAAAACAGTGTATAACATCTAACTACTCATGATATATTTTACAATCTTACATAAAAAACTAAAAATGTCAAGAATTTATTATGAAAGAAAAAATAAAAATGAAAAGTAAAAGAATAATTGCTATATTTGTGTATTCTTGGTTATTTATGGTTATTTATTGTAAGAAAAAAACTTAAAGAAGACACAAGGAGGTGATATAATCATCTCAATTTCTTCAATCTTCCCAGATTTTTCGTATATACTCTTTGGAGGGTGGCTTTGTTAATAGGCTTACAATAATAATAACTATTAGACCTATTGATATTCCGGGTATAAAACCGTGGATACCGAATGGTTTACCAATAACCATCCAGATGAGAGCAACAATGCTGCCCACAAACATTGAAGTAGTCACACCCCATCTTGTTGTCCTCCTCCAGTAAATTCCAAAAAGAATTGGCCAGAGTGTTGCTGACGCTATGATTGACCACGCAAAAGCAGTCAATACCAAAATCAAACCCGGTGGTTTAATCGCAATTAAAAGAGAGATTACACCTGCAATAACACTTACGACTCTCCCGGCACGAAGCAGTTTTTTTTCGTCCGTTTTCTTCTTTAATCCCTTCTGCCAGAAATCCCTTACAATAGCACTGCTTACTATAATAAGGACAGCTGCAAATGTTGACATCCCTGCAGCAACCACTGCGGCAAGAAAGATTGCTGCCCCTAAGGGAGAAAGAACAGCCTTTGTTAAGGTTGGAATTGCAAGGTCAGGGTTCTTCAGTGCTGGAAATAATATCCTTGAGACTGCACCATTAAGGTAAGGGAGGAGAGCAAGACAGCCACCAATTGTTACAACCACTGTGCCAATTCTTAGAACAGCTGTATTTTTAATGGAATAAAAACGAATAACAAGCTGTGGCATTCCCCACACTCCAAAACTTACAATAAGGCAGTAGGATATAAGTCCAGCATATCCCCATATTCCCGGTGTTGAGAGGAGTCCAGGGTCAATTGCAGCAAGTTTTTCATTTGCTGCTGTTAATCCTCCGACCACAAATAGTGTTCTCGAAGTTAAAAGAAGAAGACCGACAATCATTATTAAAGCCTGTACAAAACTTGTCCAGACCACCGCAAGGTAGCCACCAATTGCAACGTACAAAATAATAATTATTCCTGAAATCAGGATACCGTAGATATAAGGAATTTGCATTAGCACTTCGAAAATGTGTCCCATTCCTTTAAGTACACTAACATTGTAAATTAACATAAGTATAAAAATTACAACAGCAGAAAAGATTCGGGCTTCAGGAGCCTTAAATCTCTCTGCAATAAAACCTGGAATGGTCATTGTTTTAAGCTTTTGTGTATACTTTCTAAGCCTTTTCCCAAGGAATATCCAACAGAGTGTGCATCCTAAAAGAACATTTATAGCTCCTACCCAGAGAGTTGACATGCCGAATTTATAACCAAAACCACCTCCGCCGATTATTACAACAGAAGAAAAATATGCAGCAATAAAAGAAAGAGCAGTAACAAAGGGACCGATATTCCTTCCACCTAAGTAAAAATCTGATATTCCTCTGGTTTTTCTACTAGCAATCAGCCCAACACCTATGAGTATAAACATATATACGACAATAACAGTCCAGTAAATTCCTATTTCATTCATTATTTATAGCTTTCTTTTTTTTATTTGAAACCACAGGGCACACACAGAGAATTCGATTTTTCTATCAACAGGGATTTTAAGAGGTTAGTGTTATTCTTTGTTGTTTTCCCTGTTGTTAGCTTTTCTCTTAGATAGTTTCAAGTCTATAAAAGCCCAGACAATTGCGATAATAATTGACAACCCTGTAACAATCCAGGCAAAAAAGGTTGACCAGGGAGTTTTGAATAGTGCCATATAATCTCCTTTATGGATTAAAAGAAATACATAAATCCAACAAACGGAGAAAAATCGTACCTCAACCCACCCCGTGATTTGAAAGGAATCTTGACTGATGCTTCAAGCACAAGACCAGGAAAAGATTTGTTTGTTACACCAGGACAGAATTCGTATAGATACTTTTGATCAATTCCTGAGCCTGAAGAGGAACAATTCAACTCTCCAACAACAGCACTTTGGAGTGGAAGTGGGAACTCTACTGCTATATTGTAGAAAAACACATCAGGAATGTCATATCCTTCTACTTTTCCATTATACCAGTACCCTAAATTTAAATGGGTTGTTAAAACTGGAACTTTCTCTGTTACAAAAAGTCCAAAAACTCCGTCAGTAGAACCATCGCCGAGCGGTGGTTCAGTTTCTTTATCTCCAGTTGGTAATCTAATGCCGCCAAAATAGGAGATCGTTGGAATAAATCCCAAACCCTTAATAATTCTATGTTTGAAATCAATAACGATATCTCCGAAGCCTTTTGATTTTTCACTTGTACCATAATTTCTATTATTCATACTTACTGGTGATATTAATCGAACAGTCAAAAAATCAAATACTCCGTAATAGAGTTGGGGTAACAACCCCATTACAACATAACTATGGTCTGGTGGAAAACTTATCCATTCCTCGCCATCAATGTAATATCGTGCTGTATAACCATGATAAAAGAAGTGTCCCTCAAACATAAAACTTCTACTTTTGAGGGTATTTGCACTTGAACCAACAATAGGCGCTGCATAAACAGAACAAGAGATAATAAAAACAAGACTGAATAATAAGAAAGCAAATTTTCTAAGTTTCATTATACTTCTCCTTTCGAGAGCCTCTTTTTATAAAACCAGAATATTCCAAAGAAACAGACAAGAATTATGGCGTCGTAAGGCACTGATGAATAAAAGCGTATCTCGCGGAACTCATTGTTATCAGAAGCATCTTTCAGCACTAAGTCATCCATTGCATTTTTTTCTATGAAAATATAGCATTTAGTGATAAACGAACCAATCCACAAAAACTCAGGTATTTTTGAATAATATAAATCATTGAGTGTTTCTTCAGATATACGTTTTGCAAATTTGACCTCTGCATCAGTGAATATCTTCTTATTGTTTGCAACAATATATAGCACAATCTCACTATCTATTGAACCAAGACGGGAGATCCTTAAAGGATAAATAGGTTCATTTATAGTGAAGGTAATTTCAAGAGGCTGCATATTTGTCCCATGAGTATACCAGTTCGCATTTTCCGTATCGCAAACAGCAGCAATAAAATAGTTCCAGCCTTTTTTTATGTAGAATTGAAATATCTCTTCAGTATTTGACGGGACACTGTAGCCATTATCAACAAGGTAAGATAGCAATGACTCCGACTCTGTCGTATAGAGCACTTCGTAATCCAGGAAACCTATGGAACCGCTTGAGATAGGGTCAACACCGTTATATTCTCCCTTACCATCATATTTATCTCCAAGAGGATACTCTGCGTGATTACTTGATTCACAGCATCCTCCCCATCCTCTTTTAACATAACGAGGAGCAGAAAACTCGGCGAGTTCGTAGAAAAGATAACTATTAGCAGAATCGACCTCGGGAACTGCTGGACAGGGAAATATCCACATAAATTCTGTTTCTTCACCTGATACTTCAACAAGCAGGATAATGGTCTCTTTATTATTTTTATATGTAATTAATGCTGTCTGTCCTGATTCGTAAACTTCTTCATAGTGGTGGGGGATGATACCACCATCTCCGGAGAGAAAGGGAGTAACAAAAAAGAGAAAGGCAATAAAAATTGCTAATTTCTTCATTTTGAAAGTCCAACACCAATAGACATTCCTGGACCTGAAAGATCTACTTTGTAATTATTATAATAACTCGTTTTCATAGAAATTGCAAGTAACTGCATCCTTCCCCTCACCTGGATGAACCAGTTCTTATGGATACTAACCCGGAAACCCATAGCAATGTGTGATCCAATTGCATCACCTGAGTTTGAATATATGTCATCCCATTCCTTTGCGTGGATGGCATCAAGCCCCAACTCAAAGAATGGAGTTCTTCTAATAAGTCTTCTATCACAGAGTCTTAAACCGAGACCTATCCTTTGGTAAAATATTGTAAAATCATGACGTTCATACTGTTCAAGATACTCGTTGTTACTTCCTTTTTTTTGTGAAAAAGAAAATTCTATTACACAATCAAGCAAAGGAGAGACATTTGTACTAAATTCAAATCCCAAAGCTGGGATCAAACCATAAGTGGATTGCATCCATTCATCAAAATAACCTTCAATTCCTACATTAAAAATATAGTTGTAAATGAGTTTTGTTGAAGATATAGTAGAATTAATCTTTTCAATTGCAGAGAGGTTGATAGAGAATAAAAACAAAAGGGGAAAAAGAGCGAAAAACTTTCTCATAATGAAAAATATACTATATGCTTACAGAAAAATCAAGAAAAAAGATTCATTCCGCAGAGAATACAAAAAAAAGTTATGCGCTCCCTGCAAACTTTGCAGTTATTGGGGATGACAGTCTCTGCACTCTAATTCTACAAACCACAGGTGGGACATCCACCTGCATATTCTGAATCTACAGTAAAGAACTCACCATCCAATCTTAATTTAAGATCTTCTATCAAATTTGGATCGCCCTTACTATGTTCCTTATTTACAGAACCTATGTTTAAGACCTGTGCCTTCTTACTACCATCCCTGTAAATCGTTACTCCTTTACATCCAAGTTCATAAGCAAGGTTATAAATCTCTTTTACCTGCTCAGGTGTTGCCATATGCGGAAGATTCACTGTCTTTGATACAGCATTATCTACATACTTCTGGAATGCTGCTTGCATCTTAATATGCCAACCCGGTCCTATGTCATGTGAAGTAACAAATAACCTCTTTATATCCTCTGGTATACCTTCTGTATCCTGAATTGAACCATTTTTAGCAATCTCTCTCATAAGGTTTTCCGAATAAAACCCCATAGTTTTTGCAACCTCTTCAAAATATGGATTTACTTCCATTAACTCTGTATTATCCATAACATTTCTTATATACGCGATAGCAAAATGGGGTTCTATTCCACTTGATGTATTTGCTATAATGCTTATTGTTCCCGTCGGTGCTATGGTTGTAAGCGTAGCATTTCTTTGAATTGGATCTCCTCTCTCAGCAAATATACTTAATTCAAAATTTGGAAATGGACCTTTCTCCTTAGCTATATCCCTTGATTTATCCCTTGCTTTCTCACTTATGAATTTCATTAGATGCTCTCCTGTCTCTACTGCTTCATCGGAATTATATGGTATGTTCAGCTGAATTAGCATATCCGCAAAGCCCATTACACCAAGCCCAATCTTTCTGTTACCTCTCACCATTTTTTCTATCTCAGGAAGTGGAAACTTGCTCATATCTATAACATTATCGAGAAAATGCATAGTACTCCTGATTACCCTTTCAAGCCGTTTATAATCTATTTTTTCATCCTTTACAATCTTTGCAAGATTGATAGAACCAAGATTACAAGCCTCATAAGCTAAAAGAGGCTGCTCGCCACACGGATTGGTACTTTCTATTTTACCAAGCGTTGGCGTTGGATTATCCTTATTCAATCTATCTATAAATACAATACCGGGATCACCTGTCTCCCAGGCCATCAATGTTATAAGATCGAAAACTTGTTTGGCATTAATTTTCTGAACAATTCTTCCATTCCTCGGATTTACAAGTGGGAAATCTTCTCCTTTTTTTACAGCCAGCATAAAATCGTCTGTCACAGCTACAGAAATATTAAAATTTGTAAGTACTCCTTCCTTTCTTTTACAAGTAATGAAATCCATGATATCAGGATGGTCAATCCTGAGGATACCCATATTTGCCCCTCTACGTTTACCTCCCTGTTTTATCACTTCAGTTGCAGAATCAAAAACCTTTATAAAAGAGACCGGACCTGATGCAATACCGCCCGTAGTTTTTACCACATCATTTGCAGGTCGGATATTTGAAAAAGAAAAACCCGTGCCTCCACCTGTTTTATGAATTATGGCTGCATGCTTTACTGCATCAAAAATTTCTTGCATTGAATCACCAACAGGAAGAACAAAACAAGCAGAAAGTTGTTGTAATTCGGTTCCTGCATTCATTAGTGTTGGGGAGTTAGGTAGAAACTCAAGAGAAGTCATCATTGAATAAAATTCCTCTTCTGTCTTCTTAACATCAGCAGTGGCGTCGTAAAGTACATCCCCAGAAGCAATATTTAATGCAACCCTGTGGAATAACTGGCTTGGTGTTTCAATAGCCTCTCCCTTTTCATTTTTCCTTAGATACCTTCTCTTGAGAACAGTCGTTGAATTGAGAGAGAGTTTAATATCATCTTCAACACCGAGTAGAATCTTTTTGAATTCCCTTAACTCTGTCCTTTTCTGCCGATATAGAATATATGCCTTTGCTGTTTTTGCATGTCCTGACTGAATTAAGACCTTTTCAACTATATCCTGAACCTCTTCTACAGAAGGAGGGTTATCTTCATCAAAACGTTGATCTAATATTTTTACTACGATTAAGCAAAGTTCCTCTGCTTTTTTTCTATCTTTACCGCCGACCGCCTTGGCTGCCTTAAATATTGCATCGGTAATCTTTTCCGTAATAAAATCAACAATTCTTCCATCTCTTTTCCTTATCTTCTTTAACATTTTTCCCCCTTATTTTACAGCGTTAATCATTTTTTTAGCACTATATATAGTATTTTTTATGATAAAAATACAAGATATTGTATAGCAATTCTTTTTTCCTGTCAAGTAAAAAATTCAAAAATTATTAAAAATATTAAAAAAAACATAAAATAGCAATAATTAATGAGAAAAAAACGGAATCTTAAAAATATTACAACTGAAAATGATACAGTATAAGGAAACAAAGTAATAAACGAGTTTAAACTATGCTGATTAAGAGATTCGAATATCAATACTTAATAATAGATATAAATAAAAGTTGATGAAGAAAATAGAAACATGGATGACTGAAAAGGCAAAGAAAAGCTTTTTTAGTTAAATAATATTTTTCCATTGTTTGTTTACTATAATTTATCAAGCTACTAAAGTTAAGATTTTGTTTTGAAATAAGTTAATAATAAAGTAACTTTACATTGGTTAGAATTATCTACATAAATGTGTGTTTAAAATAAGTATTTTTTGAATGTTTTGGAATTTGGATATTGTAATTTTATTATTAGGGGATATATCCTATTTTTTTATGTGGGGAGGTCGTTCCAAACTCTTTAACATCAGGTATATATGCTATATTATCAGTCCACCAGGTAAATAGGGGTGGAACATCCCTATTCTCCTTAAAGATTAGAGAACTTAAATCAATAAGCATGCGAAATTCAAATCCAGGCATATAATCCCATTTAGGCCATTTCCAGGTCTCTGGAGGTGAGCGGAAACTCCAGTAAAGATAGACATTATCAATAAAACCCTTATATTTCAATATAGCATAGACTGAGCCACACCCATTTGCAATTAGGTCTAAAATGCTGAAACCTTCATCCTTCTCTTTCCCGTCTACATATTCTTCAAAAAAACCACCAGCAAACACAAATACTGTTGCAAGATAGAATGCCTCATCTGAAATCCAACTCTCCTGTTCCTTTCTTTTATCAGATACAAAAGGCATTCCATCTATCAGATATTCACATAAGAATGAAACAGGCTTTACCGGAAGATAACAGTAAAAGAAATGCACTCCTTTATCTGCCTGGGTATTTTGTTTTCTTTCTTCTTCAACTGTTCTAAAATGAAAAGGTCCCTGATTTAACGGGCTTGCATGGTTTGGACTTGTTATAAGTTCCCACCTGTCCTTAAATTTTTTTCTTGCAGAAGGATTTATTATAGCAATTGTTGATGCGAGAAGCAATGTATTTGTAACAATGAGGTTTGCTCTTGACTTTTGCGGCAATGTAAACCTTCTATTGAATGGGTCAAAGGTTTCCTTGTTTTCATCTGGAAATAGAGTAAGGGACTGTTTCATATAGAAATTTTTAAGGGGGCTATTTTCTGCCTTAAGCGAAGAAAAATTTAGAATAATAAGAATACTTACAATGATCCTCATAAAAATATTATTTCTCCTGAGGAGAGAATAGTAAGACAGCACCTGTTGCTTTACCTCCAGCATCCCTGATAGGCCAAACCTTTATTTTGTATAGAACGCGGTCTTTCCCTTTAAAATTAAAATCCTCTATTTTTTCTCCATCAGTGAACAACTTTACAAGTTTTGTTGATAAACCTTTTAAGGATTTTATGCCTTCAAGAGACTTCTCCTCTATTTTTTCAGGATCAGAACCGATAATCATTAATGCAGGTTTATTTGCTGTAAGGAGACGTAACTCATCGTTTAGTATAATAATTCCTTCTTTTATAGAATTGATGAGAAACCTGAATTTTCTTTCGGATTCATGGATTTTCTGTGTCTTCAAACCGTCGACTTTCCGAACCTGTATTAGCATTCTTGAAAGATGGTAAACGAGCACTCCAATCTCATCTCGTGGAAACCCTTTAATTGCTACTTTAAAATCTCCTTTTTCTATCTGTTTAACAAAGTTTGAGAGTCTTTTTATTGGTACTACAATCCTCTCAGGAAGAACAACGATTAGATAAAGAACAAAAAGAAATGTGAGTATTAATACAGTCCAAATATTTCTTGCGCCACGACTTGAATATTTTTCTGCTATTTCTGTGAATTCCTTTATATGTTGGCGTGCATTCTCAAGGATCAATCCATTTTGTGTATCTATATTTCTTTTGCGTGTAGTGAGTGATTTTACAGTCCTTGTTTTCTTTGGGTCTTGTTCCCTTTTAGGAAGGATTTTTGAAACATCGAACGATTGAGAAAGTTTTTTCACCTGCTCCATAAGTGAATCCCTCTCTGCATTCGTACTTGCCAGGAGCACCTTAGTCATTAAGTCATCATACTCCTCTTTATATTTTTCAAGATCCCTGGCAATCCTTTTCTGGGGAATTTCCTCACGAGAAACCACCATTTTTAATGAATCAAGTAACATAGAAAATCTATCAATATTTGATATTATCCTCATGAAATCTTCAGGATAACCAAATTCCTTACCATCATTTGCCAACTCCTTCAATGAAACAAGATCTGCCTTCGCCTCTGTTATGTAAGTTGAATCACTTAAGATAATATAATTTTTAAGATTACCGTCAATCTTGAGTGTCAAAAATGAAATTGTCTCACATATCCTCTCAATCTCAGAAAACCTTCTCATACCCTGAATCGTATTGTAGCTCATATTGTTATAGTGAAGGGATACAGCAACAAAAGGCATCAATACAAGTGGTATAAATATCAGAATCAATGTTAATTTAGCCCTGATTGTTAACCTATAATCGAAATGTCGTATTCTTCCTTTTATGTTCTGCCATCTACTACCCTGCTGTTTCAACTCCTATTCCTCCTTTACAAGCCTTTCAATTTCCTCTTCACTTCCAACAACTAAAAGGGTTTCATCCTCAGTGATTTTGTCATCTGGTCCCGGTAGGTCATCTACTTTTATCCTGGTTACTACCTCTCCTTCATCATTTATCTCCTCTACCTTTTTCTGTATTGCAACTACATTTACTCCGTATCTACCTCTCAGGTCTAAATCCTTCAATTTCTTTCCTATGAATTCCTTACGTGGTTTTATCTCAACGAGAAGATGCCCACTTGACAGTGGAATGTTCTCAATAATCTGAGGAGCCACCAGTGCCTTGGCAAGCTGCTCACCCATCTGTTCCTCTATTAAAATTACCTTATCCGCACCTACCATCTTAAGAATCTGTGCATAAAGGGCATTCATTGCACGTGCAATTACTTCACCTACCCCAAGGTTCTTCAACAGAACGGTTGTGAGTATTGCTGCCTCTTGCTGCTCACCGAGGGCAACAATTACCGTATCGACATCTGTAATGCCAATACCTTTAAGTTCATCTAAGGAGGTTGAATCGAGTGCCACTGCGTGAACAACCTTATCTTTTATATCTTCAACCTTACTCCTATCTTTATCAACGGCAATAACCTCTGCACCTTTTTCACTCAGGGTAACTGCAACCTTTCTTCCAAAACTTCCAAGACCTATAACTGCAAATTGTTTCATATTTTCTCCTCTTTATGTAACCACAGAGAGCACAGAGAAATTCTATTTATTAATTTTTTATTCTGTGATTTCATATTTGATTTTTTATTTATATATTCAGCTTAACATTTCATTAATGCTGTTTATCTCATGACTCATTATCTCTTTTTCATATTCTTTTCATCTATCCTACCATAACCCTTGCCTTCGGATATTCCCTTTTTAACCTTTTTGAGTATCTTCCAACAGCATAAGCAAGTGTAAGTGGTCCAATACGTCCGACATAAATTAATACAATTATTATGATTTTGCCAATTGTATTGAGTTGAAATGTTGCTCCAGTTGTAAGTCCAACTGTCCCGAAGGCAGATGTTGCTTCAAAAAGAAGATGCATCAAACTATCCTTCTGTGTTATAAGAAGTAAAGCAGTACCCAATGAAATGATAGATGCTCCGACAATGGCAATTGTAACTGCCTTATATACAACGTTCTTTGGGATGGTTCTGTTAAATATTTCAACATCATCTTTACCTCTTATCATAAATACAACAGCGAGAAAAAGCACAGCAAATGTGGATGTTTTTATTCCACCGCCTGTCGAACCAGGTGAAGCACCAATAAACATAAGAAAAATTAGCATAAAGAGGGTGACATCTTTGAGCTGTGAAGTATCAACAGTGTTGAATCCTGCTGTTCTTGATGTGATGGATTGGAAAAGCGATGCTAAGAACTTCCCCCCTATTCCCTGATGAATCAACATATTATCAAACTCGAAAATAAAAAATAGGATAAAACCGATAAAAATCAGAGTTACAGTCATAATCAGAACAAGTTTTGTATGGACTGTTAGTTGTGGTGAATTTAGTCTCCATGACCTGATGAAATTTTCTCTTCTGAATAAACCAGACACTACTACAAAACCTATACCACCAAAAACAATAAGCAGTATCATAACAATATTTATTATAGGGTCTGAAACAAACCATTTCAAGCTCTTTGAGAAGAGAGAAAATCCTGCATTACAGAAAGCAGAGACACTGTGAAATATAGAGAAATACAATGCTTTCTTTGCACTACCGAAGAAAGGAAGCCATCTAAAAAAAAGCAAAGTCATACCAATAAATTCTGCAATAAAAGTAAATTGAATAATAAACTTGATGATCCTTCCAACCTCACCAACGGAGGGGAATTCAAGAATTTCACCCATAGCTTTCTTTTCTCTCAATCCGAGTTTTGCACCGAAGACTAAAGCAATAGAGATTGAAAAAGTCATTATTCCCAAACCACCTGCCTGAATAAGGAGGAGAATAACTATTTCACCGAATGTTGAAAAATATTTTGGCGTATCCTTTACTATCAGACCTGTTACACAGGTGGCTGATGTTGCTGTAAAGAGTGCATCAACTACACCCGTTCTTTGATGCGTTTCTGAAGAGACAGGTAATGTTAAAAGTATAGTTCCCATAAGTATAATTGTAAGGAAACTTACTGCAAGCAGCCTTGTGGGGTTTTTTACAAAAGGTTGTGCGAAGAAATCCCTGAAGAATTGTCTTTTTGAAAAAAGTAACAAAAGAAAGAATATTTCTCTTACAAGTGCAAGAAAACGGGAAATCTCAAAATTTTTAAAGGTTGAAAATATTAGTATAAAGAAGATAAAATTCCACCAGTTCCTTCTAATAAACCCTCTTTTTGATGGTGAGGTAAAAAGGTAAAAAAAGAATTCAAAGATGCCTGCGATAATAAAAAGGAGACTTGCAACAAAACCTAAATAGTGTAACCAGCCTGAAAAGTGAATAAGGAATCCAGATTCAATAGCAATAAGTAGAGACATCCCCACTGTATACCAGACCATTGTTCTCTCAAACATTTGTAGAGAACCACTTTCTGCCATATTTTTCTTCATAGAAAAATTATAATTGAAATTTTATTTAATGTCAACAATATAATTACCAATGAAGAATTAGGAAATGGGAATTAGGAAATCATCAGACATTCTACATCACTTTCTTAATTAATGACAGTATTCCCTGTTTCCATGCAACCCTGTGGGTTATACCGGAACCTCCAAGGGTTTCAAAATGTTCCAAATACCACTTGTATGAGCGAATCAATGCGTCCTTGTTGCTATATTTTGGTTTCCAGTTGAGTATTTTTTCTGCCTTTTCAATTGATACGAAAGAATCGGTATCTGCAGTCCCGTAAACCCATTTGTATAATGGAGATAACCGTAATGTCCAGAAAATAGTAAGCATGGGTTTTGCAATCCAGGAAGGTACTGACATAACTCGAGAACCTGTGATACTAAACTTACACATTGCACCAACATCCTCAAGTACAGTGCCGAACTCTTTTGCGCCAATATTGAATGTATCATTGACTTTTTCATTCGGTAAGGTCAGTGTAAGGTAGATTGCATCAACAAGGTCATCAACCTCCAGTAATTGATAATGATTTTTCCCATTACCAATAATTGGTATTTTTTTACCACTTTTTACCCAATCATAGAGTATTTGGAAAACACCAAGCCTCCCTGTGCCGATAAATGTTTT
>Ga0114925_10001033_pt1 | contig 13359 bp, 31 predicted proteins | sample SumtaG_2_FD_87287 | JGI IMG/M metagenome (GOLD analysis project Ga0114925, IMG submission 87287) | Deep subsurface microbial communities from Indian Ocean to uncover new lineages of life (NeLLi) - Sumatra_00607 metaG | ecosystem: Environmental > Aquatic > Marine > Oceanic > Sediment | place... | reverse complement strand
CTCTGGATGCTGTTGCTGTAGCCTCCCATGTGCTTCTTGGCCTCTTTCCCGGAAAGCACTTCCTTGCCCTGGGCTTTAGCCTTCTCTACCAGGACCAGTTTTTGGGCTTCCTCTTTGGCCCGAAAGCACACCGGGTCCGTGCATACGTCTGCACTCGTCTTTGGGTAGAGATCCTTCTGATTCCCGGTCCTCTTGGGACAGGTCGTGCAGGGACCAATGTCGGGCAGCAGCTTCTCATCTTTCGTGGAGAACAGAGATCCTTTGAGTCGGACCATGAAGTGTTCTTCGATGTGATCCTTGGCTTCACGGAACGTCATAGGATCGTCGTTCCAATAGGCTCCTTCGGCAATCTCCCCGATGGCTTTCTCCTGGTTGAAATCACCAGGGATACGGGCAATCAGCAGGGCTATGGAGTTGGAGATCACATCTTCCTCCAGGGCTTCCTGGCCTTTCCTGCACAGGTTCGCCAGCTTGATCCGACCATAGATGTAGGCTTTACTCTTGCCTATCTTCTCTGCCAGCCCTTCGGCGGTGTAAGCCAGTTCGTCGATCATGTACTGATACCCCTTGGCCTCCTCAATCGCCTTGAGATCCTCACGCATGAGGTTCTCGATGAATTGAAGCTCCACGGCCTCCCCATCCGTCAACTCTCTGCTGATCGTGGGTATGGTCTTGACCTTTGCTTCCTTGCTGGCTCGGTAGCGACGCTCCCCGACGACCAACTCAAACTTCTTGCCTTTGGGTCGGATCAAGATCGGTTGCAGCACTCCGTGAGCCTGGATGCTCTGAGACAACTCCGTGAGTTGCTCCGGGTCGAAGTATTTGCGTGGATTTGTTTTGGAGAGGCTGATGCTCTCCAATGGAAGGTTGACTACATCGTTGTTGCCATCGTTTCCCATGTGCATTTCCCTATCCTTTCTGTCCATCTAACATTTCCCCTGGTGAACCACTCACCATTAAAGTAATTAAATCATGGACCCCTGGGCTAGAACTCACCTATCCAGACAAATCTCGCCACCGCAACAATCACCGCCACTTCAGTAAGGACAACGAATTGTATGAGCGCAGCCCAAATAAAAATCTGTAACTCCGTCATTTTCCCTCCCTTTGCAAACGTCTATAAACCACTGTCTTGGATACACCCAACTTCTTGGAAATCTCCCTCCAGGACTTCCCCTCTTTCCGCAGCAGGATCGCTTCATTCACATCGAATAAAGTCTCCCGCCGGCCAAGTGTTCCTCCCTTCTTTTTGTAGTTGTCCAGCCCTGCCTTCACTCGCTCACGGATCAGCTCTCGCTCAAACTCAGCCATGACTGCAATCATGCTGAACAGGGCTTTCCCTGCTGGTGTCGAGGTGTCCACGGCCTCCTGGTGGGACACGAAGTCAATGCCCAGGTGGTCGAACTCAGCCAGGGCTGTAATCAGGTGCTTGAGGCTCCGGGCGAACCGATCAAACTTCCAGACCATCACCACATCAAACTTCCTGCGCTTCGCGTCTGCCATCAGCTTGTTCAGTTCGGCCCGAGACTCCTTAGATCCACTCACACCCCGGTCAATGTATTCGGTCACGATCTCCCACTTGTGTCGCTGCGCCAACTCCCGGAGGTCACTCATCTGCATCCCTTCATCCTGGCGCAGCGTGGAGATCCTGGCGTAAATCGCGGCCCTTTTCATAACCCACAACTCCTTCCACTTATGGCTACCGCTGCTGCAAAGCAGAAGCATAACCACGCAGCCCTCTTGACTATCCAAAAGCCTGTCATATTGGAACTCTCCTGGTACAACTTGGTCTTCCTCTGCTTCTCAACATCGAGCCAGTAGGGTAGAAACACATCGTCCTTCGTCGGCTTCGGCAGTCGCTTCGTAGGCTTCTCATCATCAGCATCAGATAAATAAACGGGCATCAATCACTCTCCTCACACTGGACAGGGGGTTGTTATGTGCATCTGACCACAGTCGGAACACGGCTCACACTGGTCGTGCTTATCCCAACAGGCATCACAAAAATAGAGTCCACAGCAATGGCACAGGTTCTCCGGGTCAGACTTCTTGATCGTTTCCAGACACGCTGCTCCGTTCTCAAGAGTGCCTTCGCAGGGGCCAGCACACTTCCTCATTTCGATAGGGATTGGCGGTTTCCCTTCGATCATTCTCTCCGCTTCGTCCAGGATGACGTAATACTCCCGGATGCGCTGCATCACCCCTGCGGGTAGCAACTCACCGTTCTTACTGATCTCGACGTAGGGGTAGCCGTTGTCTGAGCTACCCATGTGAAACAGTCTCTTTCCGTCACAAGCGAACACCGCTGGCCCGTACTCCCCACCGTGACCGCTCGATCCAGTGAAGGGAATCCCTTGCGCTTCCGCTATTTCCTCCATCTCTGTCAGGAGGCCGTAATTACCTTCGTAGAATTGGCCCTCAATCCATCCCTCATCTTCTTCGATAATCTCATCAAACTCGCCCAGGAATTTCCGGATCTTATCCAGGTCGATCTTGCGACACTTCACCTGAACCCATGTTCTGTCACCCATTGCTCTCCTCCTTTACCTCTGAAATATCCCCGGTCTGCTGGTCAACAAAAGTGTCTCCAGGTTTCCAGTGATTGTCCTCATTGTGAACTTGCCAATGGGCATCAGCCTCATCTTTGGCTTCAACCACGGCACAGTGGTCCTCTGTCCAGGACACCCGAAATTTCTTCTTTCTCTCCCTTCCGTTGGTTCCTGCATCAATGGTGGTAATAGACGCTTCCTCTGTCGTGAAAACGTCCTTCTCATCAATGCCACCCACATCAACCGCCCAATCTTGCAACTGGTCAATCAGGTAAATAACTCCCCACAACTCAGAGGTATATTCCTCTCGGCGGTGATCTTTGTGATCGTCGTCCTGCTCGTTTGCGAGCTTCACCATCACAGCCTTTTGGAACCGCAGCCGGGGCCAGTTGATTCCATCCACGATACTTCTCAGTCCTCCGTTCATCATTCCTCCAGTCCAATGCGGTCGGTATTCAGTGAGCTGCAACAACCAGCTCCAAAGGCAGGAGCCACATCAGCTCCCGGCTGCTGCTCGATGTACTCATAGATCCCACAGGAATACCGCCCTGGTTTGTCTCCGATCAGGTGAGCGCACTGGCCCCTCTCCGCATCCCACTCACCGAATGGACACGGCGCGACCTTGCAGCAATACCCTGATCTTACGCACTTCATAGAGCCATCACGCCCACCCTCTAAGGTGAGCGTATCGCCCTAGAAGAACTCTCTCTCGTCCTCCTCTTCGCGCTCTGCGTCTGCTCTCGCTTCGTCCTGTAACATCTGGTTCTCGGAGTCCTCAACCTCTGCGCGTTCCTCCCTGGTCGGCTCCTCTTTCCCGTTCAACACCTGTTCCACTGGCGATGGTGTGTCACCGTTGGTGCGCTCCAACCGAAACATCTGCGTGGCTGTCAGGCCCGTACCGTGCATGAAGGTACTCACCGTTCCGCTTGCCTTCAGACGAGCCAGTGTTGCCCGGATCGCACCCTTGCGGTCCTTGCCCTTGTAAGGCCATCCTGACTTCTCCAGGTCCGTGTCAATCTCCTCCAACGACAACGGCTGTGGGCTGCGCTTCAGTGTGGCAATCACCGCTGCTCCTGTCTTGGCCCTCTTCTGTGGAAATGCCACTGCGCCTGTGGGCTTTGACGGTAGTGCCTCCAGGCGGGAGGTCGTCGTCGATTTGGCGGCAACCTTCTTCTTCTTCTTCTCTTTCTGCTTGTCCTTGTAAGCTGCCCTGGCCTTCTCGTTTCGCTCCTTCCGCTTGCGCTCCTCCACCCTGTCCTCAAGATCGCCAAGAGTCTTGAGTCCTCTGGCCTTCGGCTTGGTTGTGGGCTGGTCGGCAGCATCACAGAACGCAACTGCATCCTGAGCCGTTTCACAGGCAACGGCAAAGCCTTTGTAAGTGATAGTGAACATCGTCGTTTCCCCTTTCCTGGGTTGTGGCAGGGGGAAAATCTCGGCAAAGCATCCCCCTGCCAGTTCAGGCTAATCACCGTGACTAGCCACAACGCCCACCCTCTAAGGTGAGCGTGGCTGCTATTCAACTCCTGGCAGACTCGGCGGTTCCGGTACTTCCGGGTAATTGTCGGCTAACTCCTGGAGCGCGTCATGCGGGTCGTCCTGCTGCTGCTGCTGCGGGTCGTCCTCCTCCATGACGTAGCTGTTCCCCTGATGATCGTCAGGCTCTGGCTCCTGGGCTGCTGCCTCTCGCGCTGCCTTCTGATCCGCTTCGATCTGCTCCTCACTCTTGAATCGGAAGTCGTCAGCATCTTCACCGTGCATGGGCATGACTAAGGCTCTCAGTCGTTGGCCTGTCTCATTCTTTGCATGAACGGAGATTGGACTGTTGCCCTTCTTGAGATCGTTCTCATAGACCTCAAACAGCAAACAGGACTCCTGCCTCTTGGTCCCCTTGAAGTCTCTAACCACTTTCAGCAATTCATTCAGGAGATATGCGTCCATGAAGAACGCTGCCAGGGGTTCCTGTTTGGGCCTCACAGCATCCAGGTCCGGGAAATTACTGTTGGGACCGTGCGCCTTGAAGATCCTGCTGCTGTCCAGGTCCGTCACCGCCAGCACTGAGTCGTCACCGTCAGCCCCGACCATAGCGTTTTGCAAGACAGGTAAGTTACCGTTCTTCGGTAGTGCCTTGAAGATCCCGTCTGCGGTTTCCTTCGTTATGCTGATCTCCTCAACATCGTCGTCAACTGGCCCGATTGCTTTCATTCCTGCGACCTCTGATGGGAACATGGTCGGGTCTTGCCCGTTGGTCTGGACCTCCACGGCTATCCATCCATTCGTGGCCTGGGCAACGTGCTTGGTGATCTTCATCTGATCCAAGTGGTAGTGGCCCTCATCCCCTGTCATGCAATGCCTGATTGCGAAAATTGCCCTGTGTAGTAAATTCATTTTCCCTCCTTGTTGTTGTGATCTGCATTTGAACAGAACCATTCCTCTGCGCCTTCTATCCAGACTGCATCGTCGCAAGGATAACGACAGGCGTATGCCGTTTCCTTTCCTCTGCTGCACTCGCAATCTTCCGGGATCTCCCCGCAAAATCGGCAGCGGTTTACTGGTGGCAGCTTGCACTTCTGTTTCTGCGCTTCCCAATCGGCCTTGATGTCGCGCTCGATCTCTGTAGTCAGGTCACTCAGGATCTCTGGAACATCGTACATAGCCACAACTGCACTCGCGTCTACGAACGTCACTATCAGTCCGTAAATCTCATCGAACAAATGCTCAGTCTCCAGGTCTATTGGCCTGTTTCCTGGGATCATTCCCTCCGTCACTCCGGGCGGTAAATTGCTCATTCCTCCTCCTTGTAAATGGTTCCACTCTTGGTAATGTAGGCACTCCCGCACCGCAGCCCCCTGGCATCGAACAGGTGGCGGTCCTCAAGCACGGGTCTGTAGTTGAGCTTGTCAGCTAACTCCTCCAAGATGCGCGATACCTCCAGGGCTTCCATTCCTTCCTCACCCTTGAAGGCTTTGCTGTCAGTCTGAATCTTGATCTTGTAAAGACTCATCTTTCCTCCTGTCTCTCTCTCGATCTGCAAGGTCGGCTAGGTTGTCCATCATGCGCTCCTGGGCATCGTCGGCGCACTTGTCATAGGCTTCATCCCAACTCGCGTTAGGGTGTTCCTCCTGGTATTCCTCCATCAGTTGTTCATGGGCCTGAATCCACATTTCCTTGCTCAAAAGTACCTCCTTCTGTTCGCCTGGATCTTCGCTTGCTCACACTCCTGATCCACCATCTGAACGTATCGGTGTAGCTCCCGCATAGCGTCGGCAACGTCCCGCAGCAGCACTTCAGTCAATGCTGGAGTCATACCGTCACCGACACTCAAATGCTCCTGTTCACCATCCTCCAGCTTTGCCAGCGTGTGTCGCAGCTTGGAGATTTTCCCTTCCGCAATTCGGCTTTGTCCCATCATCAGTCGTCCTCCATTCCTGCTTCAAAGTATGTTTCGGGTCCGTAGCTCAACTGATACTCTCGCTTGTTCTGCTCGTAGCTGTTCATGGGATTCTCCCAGGCTTCTGGCTCTGGCTCCTCCCCCTCAAACTCAAAGTCGTCACCCTGCATGATTGCGTTCAGGATCGCGTACACCCTGGCATCCGTTGTGCCAATGGCATCCGTGTACTCACAGGCGTAGTAGCTCACCCATGCGTCTACGATCTCGCTCGGCTCCTCCCCGGCGAATCTTGCTATGTCCTGCAACTGTTTGTCGTGCTGGAGGTCTGCCAGCAAACTCTTTTCATCTAGCTTTAGAATCATTCCCTATCCTTCCTTTCACCACAGAAAATTAGCTCTAGGATGCCTCACTTTCACCTGCCAATGCCCATTCGTATTCTTCTCCCTCTCGCAGTCTCGCAGCTTGCCCTCTGGATCTTTCAACACCAGCCCTTCGTCCTCTGGCCTGTGCATCCCCTTGAAGATATGAGACAGGCTCCCTAGCTTCGTTTTAGCCAGCCACACATCTTCGTTTGCCAGCCAATGTGACTCGCTTTCTGCTCCGATGTATGGCTCAAATCTTTCCTTGAGAATCTTCTCGCGCTGCCCGAATGTGGTCCCTAGCTGGTACTCACCTTCCAGCACAATGTAGTCGAACAGGTAAATCTTGTTGCGGATCTCCCTCACCTTTGAGTGGAGCAGTTCACCTACCAGGACCGTCCATTGGCTGCTGCCGAATATCTCCCACAGCATCCCTGCGACTCGCTCCGTAGGGGACCACTTCAACTCTTTGTTGTGCCTGTTCATCCACTGGAAGGAGTGGTCGGGACCGATGCCAATAACGGCACAAGTCCCATTCTTTTTGTACTGGCCCACCCATCCCTGCTTCTCATACATTTGAATGAGGTCATGCGTCACCGCACTCTCTGGCCTGGGTGGGAACAAGTACCGCCACTCCGGGAAGGTCACTATAAGATGCCCCGATCAAACAGGATCTCTAGTGCCTTCTTCTTCTGCACAACGGAGTCCTTCTCACCGTCCATAATGAAACGACTCACACTCACACTGGACAGCTTCCCAATGAAGTTCCTGATGAAATCTTCGTCCGGGGCTGTCCGGGCCAACGTGGGGATTGTGTCCTCACTCACCGCATAGTGCTTCTCTGCTTCCTGCTTCATTATGACGACTTTGGATTCCAGCTTAGGATTGCCCTTGATGGCCTCTGCCAATGCTTGCAGACACTCCTGATCTTCCAGGATCTCCGGGTTGATAACGAGCCGTTCCGGGACACTCTCAAGAATGTCCATTGGCACACCCTTTTCCAGTAGTGCCTCTGCTGCGTCAGGTGCGACACGAAGATGGCTCCCACGCTTTCTGAGACTGACCAAGCCACTCGCCAGTTCACCCCTTGCGGTGAAGCTGTCAGGCTTCGTCTTGATCTCCAGCATTTGCGAGACAAGGTAATCGGTAGCCAGTTCCTTGATCGCTGCCATCATCTGCTTCTTTACGTCCTCCAGTGCCTTCTCCACGATCCCTGCTGCTGCCAGCAAGTCGAAGCCCTTGAACTGGACGATGGCCCGGACCTTGCTCGATGCTTTGGCCTTCTTTGGGGCTATGGTCGGGGCTTGCCCAAACATATCCATAGCACTCTCCACGGCTGTTGATTTACCCATGCGATTTTCTCCTTTCGTTTGTTGTTGTTTGTTCCCTATAACCACTGTCCTGATTGTATCAAAAAGGTGTGTATATTCACAGCTTATTCAGCCCACTGGCCCCTCCTGCTGCCAGGAGAGGCGGTGCGCTCAATAGTCGCTAGGAAACATCAACGTGAAACCGTCCACTTCATTCGGCAGCAGCCACAACTTCTCCTTCTCCCATTCACCGACTCGCCACTCCCTGTCCATCGGCTGCGCTACCATGTGCGGGATCACATCGTTCAACAGCTTGGTGCAGTCCGTCACCACTCCCCCGCCTAGCTCCTCTGTGTACTTGGCAAACACGGCTGCGGTGACTCTGTTCACCTTGCCTTCTGCTGTCACGACAACCAGCACACCATCGTCCACGGCTTCCTGGTCGGCGTACTCGCTTATGACTTCCCACTTCTCTGTCACTTCTCTTGGCATATTCCCTATCCTTTCCGGGCCATTGATTCAGCCCACTGGCCCCTCCTGTTGCCAGGAGAGGCGGTGCGCTCAATCTTGCGAATGGATCAGGCCGTTGATTGCCTTGCACACTCGACAGATTATCCACCCGTTGCGGTAGTCCCTGCGGTGCGCTGTGTGGGTCCGACAGGCCGTGCAGAATACTCTCCCGTTTCTCATGGTAGCTCCCTTTCGTCTACTGGCTCGTATGCTCCAGGGGCGTAAGTGAGTGGGGGAAGTCCCTTCTTTTTCCGCACTGGATTGGCTGCGTCAATGCAATGTTTGCACACTGGCTCCCTCACTCCGTTCACCCTATGGGATGGCACTAGAATGGGATTGAACGAGAACATTTGTTTACACACTAGACAGTTTCCGACCATGAAGGCGTAACCCATTAGAATCCCCCTCTCATCACATCTCTATAGAGTTGTCGGTTGGCATGGTGGCGATTTATGGCGAGTCTATAAATGCGCTTGCGCTCCTGCCTGTTGGCTGCGCTCAGTCCATCGGGTTGGCCCTTCTTGAATCTGTTTCTAAACTCTCTCACGATCTCCACCATTGGGGTTCCAACGTGCAGACGATCTACCAGGAAATTGACATAGACGTTCATCCGATCCACCTTTCCTCATTGTCTGTCAGTGTGACCTTTCCAACTGTCTGACCGTTGTAGTCAACCAGCTTGGTAGTGGTCAGTGTGGGAGACTGTCCCCGGCTCCCGGCGCGTATCCTCTCGGATAGCTCCAACAGGATGCGCGACACTTCGATCCGGGCTGCTCCGATGTGGCCTTTGAAGGCATCGTTATCTGTCTCGATTTGTATGGTTATCATTCTTCCTCCTAGAGCAGCCCAATGGACGCAAAGCAAAGGGCCAATGTGATTATTCTGATGATGATGTGTAGTGCGTTCAACTGTGTTCCCTTCCTGGCCCCCGACCTGTTCGCCGGGGGCCGTGTTGTGTGTCTACTTGAGTGGTGGCAGTTTGCTGAAGTCGGTGTTCTCATCAATCACATGGACACTCAGCCCACTGGCCTCCAGCCCTTCGACTAGCTCTGCCGTGTCCAGGGGTGCGCCGGGATCGGGGGGGAGAACTGGCTTCAATCGTGGAGTGCTGGCCTCTACGATATAGTCGGCTGTCTTTTCCCCGGTTCCGTCCGGTGCTTGGTACACAGTTTGCTCACGAATAAATGAACCCACTAGCTCCGGGCCTCCGGGCCATATCACGGCATACACCGTGCCTTGATAGCCTGGACTGTCCGTTGTGTAGTGGTCGAAGGCTGCGACTGCTGCGCCCTCCAGATGGCCCTGGACTGTCTCCAGATCCGGGCCACCCTTTAAACAGCATAGGGCAATCTCTAGCAGTTCCTTCGGTGTTGCGTTGCGTGGCTTGCATAGTTTCATAGCGGTTCCTCCTTCCTGCATCGGTGCGACGTTATGTCAGCCAATCCCAGGAGAGAGTCAGGCTCCTGGGATCAGTGGCACAACGTCAGGCAGCTTCGGTAGCTGCCAGGGTCGTGCTGGCCCATGTCAATCCCTCACACACTGGCAGCACTTCATCGGCTGCGAGTCTGCGTAGCTTGGCAAACTTCCATTCGCCCTTCTTGGTCTTGACTGCTCGATCAATGCTCACCTTCACTTCCTTCCCGTCATACTGCTTAACAGCGACAGTGATTTGGGTGGCTCCAGTGTCTACAACGATCTTGCTGGCGAGTGTTGCATCCTTCGCGCTTTCATACATGGTCGTTTCCTTCTTCCTCCTACCCTGCGAACCCGCCCCGCCTTCCGGGTAGATAGAAGGCGGGGGGGAGGGGTGAGTTATTCACCCTGGCCCATGTTCACTAGATTGTTGATGAGTGCCAGCATTGCTTCGTCCTGTTGGTCGGCTGGCCTGATGGCTGTTAGCTGCGACAGCATCCTGAGCTTTGATCGCTCCACGATCTCGGCTGCGGTGGCTTCGACTAGCTTGGCTGAGTGGTAAACGGTTCGAGCTTTCGCCCTGGTTGGTTCGTCCATGTTCCCTCCTTTCCCTTTGAAGTAACCACTGTTCTGATTGTCTCATATTCCCCTGGCAAAGTCTGTACCGTAAACCCCCCACAATCGCGCATCCTGAACCCCTGGATCTACTGGCCTGTGGAGGTGGCCCGGAACCGTTCCTGAAACTCTTGACTACGGAACACCGCCCTGGCCCTGGCTCCTGGGTTGGCGTGGCCCTGGTCGCTGCCTTCACCCTGGCCCCTGGTCGGCGTAGCTGGTGGCCCTGGTCGGCGTGGCCTGGGATCTCCAGGCTAGGTGGCCGGCATCGGTGGCCCTGGTCGGCGTGGCCCTGGTCGGCGTGGCCTCCACCCTGGTCGGCGTGGCCTTCACCCTGCTCGGCGTGGCGGTGGCCCTGGTCGGCGTGGATCGCTTCGCCCTGGCCCTGGGTGAGCTGCTCGGCCCTGGTCGGTGGCCCTGGAGCTGGCCCCCCAGATCGGCGGCGGGAGCCGGGAGCGAGTGCAGCAAGATCAAGAGGAAGGAAGGAAGGAAGCAGGACCGGGGAAGCCTCCGGCGGACCCGGAGTCCCGGCTCCGGCCTATATAGCCTTACCCCATAAGCAGGGACAGTAAAAATTATTTTTTCTGTTGGCGTTTGACCTACACATACACACAATGTAAGGTTGGAGAGTGGCGTGGCCGCTCGCTAGTCACGCTATAGAGTTCGCCCTGGTCCCCGCATGGCTCAGGCCGACCATACCCCTCAATGTGGGCGGGGGCGGGGCGATTTGACCGGGAGTGTTAGTCTTTGGAAATCGACGGGGGTGTTAGTAAATAACCGACGTGATAGGGTATAGGGCGACTCAAACGGCGGGAGCTGGTCGTCGCGGCAACGGCCTTGGCGCGAGAGTGATTATGGTTTGGCGGCTATGGTCATGGGCCAGCTCCACAGCATCACCGGGATAGGGGACCTTCACACAATGTCAGACAAGACGGGTTTCATGTGAAACATGGAGGCAAAAATGGAAGAACTAAAAACGCGACTGAATATTTTGGTGGACAAGGAAGGCAGGAACGCCGACCGGGAGTTGACGTTGGAGCTGATCCTTCAGGTGGCCGAGTTGAACGAGAACTTCAAGCGAGGGATTGTTGTTTTTGAGGGGGGGGAGGCAGAGGACGTCGAGGAAGAGGAGTGAACTGGATTCACTTGATCATCGTTGTGATCATCATAGCGATCATCTTGCTGATTTCCGACTTGAGTGGAGGGATAGGGAATGAAGATCACGAAAAGGCTGCTCAGGCTACACAAAAAAACGGGATGGAGTTGGGAGCGCATGTGCCGGGAAATGCACCGCGTCAACGGTGAGGAGGGACCAGCGCACACGACTCTCTTTCGGTACGCGACGAACAAAGTTGCTCGACCAAACAAGCTCACTCTGCGCTATATCGAGCGGGGAATAGACGCGATTGAGGTTGAGTTGATGAAGAAAGAGATATAATCTCGTAGTACACACGCCTGTACTGGTATGGACCAAATAACCGACCTATTTCCAAGCGGTGACAAGGACGAGCTATTTACGGCTCTGGATTCGAGGGAATACTGGCTGTTGCTGATGGTAGACCTCATACCGGTGTCGTCTATCATCAATGAATTGTCCAAAACGATGCCAACCCCCCCCAAAACGTACTCGGTGAAGGGGCTCCCGCCCGTGATAGCGTTGCCGAAAGCTGATTTCGATGCTGAATCGCTGGCGGGGATCATGAGTTCGGCGGCTCCTGGATGCCCTCTGTCCCCGGATATGCTGAAAAAGGCGTTGGGGGGGAAGGATATGATCCTGTGCACGGAACCACAATCGATTCAGTTGGGCCTGGAGGCCATGGGACGGTTCCTCCGGATGCACAAGGAGTGGAAGGTGGAGCGATTCGGGATTCAACTGTTCACGGTGACTCACAGGCTGTACAAGGACGACTACAGAGAGGCGATAGACTTCCTGATCTGGATGATGGCGGGGATCGTCACTTCAACGAACGCGAAGCGGGACAGGACCGATATCGAAGTGGTGACGAGCATTGGCGAAACGATCTATGAATCGACCGTTGGCGGGAAAGAGAAGGCCGAGAAAACAATTAAATCGCTGAAAGAGAGTCAGAGATTCCTCGAGCCGGCCATGAAGCTCCTGGATAGCGTTATTCTGGACAAGGACAATGAAGCCAGGGCGAGGGGGATGCTGCGCATGTGGATCAAGAAGCAGGAGATGGACCCGAATGATTGCGCGATGTGGGTGGCGTCGAACATCGGCCTGTATATGACGCATTACGATTGCAGCGAGGAAATGCTGTACACGATAACTGAACAGATGCTGCTGCGGATTCGTGCCAACTTTGGCTCGGATACCTTGACGACCAAGAGAAAATAGGGAAAGACAAAGATTAACCACCAAAAAGGAGGTAAATCATGGAAGGACTTTTACAATGGATTGCAGCGAGGCTGAAGGAGCCAAGCAGCTACCAGGGAATAGCGACCATCTTGGCCGCTGCGGGGATCTTTCTATCCCCTGAACTGTGGCTTGGGATCGGTACAGCTGGTGCTGCGGTAGTAGGACTCATTCAGTTGATCAAGAAAGAGCTGCAACCGCCACCGCCACCGACAGGTGGCCCAGGAGGGACCGTATGAGGAAGCTATTCCTTCTGTTGTTCTTTATCAGTCCAGCCTTAGGGCAAGCGGAGCAGATTCAATTTCCCGCTCCGCTCTTTTGGGACGCGAACACAGATGGAGTGACAGTAGAATATGGAGCGTACAGTTCCAATGCCTCATGCACGGACCCGAATCCGAGTCCAGCAACCTGCGTGGCGTTCAACAGGGTAGCGACGGTTTCTCATACTCCGTTGACCGTCTGCTCACCCGATTGCATCACCTGGACCGATCCCGGTCCGGTGGTGTTCGGCCAAAGCACGTTCTATCGTGTCACGGCGTTGAACAGCAGCGGGGATGAAAGCGCGTTTTCAGAGGAACTTGAGCTGATTTGGTTAGAGCCGACACCCGATATTCCGGGGAAGCCTAGAACCACAACCACGCTCACTTTCATCATTCGTGAGAGAGGCCCCCAGGTGGCTGAGGTCGTTGGGAAGTTTGTAAGCGGTCTGAGAACTTCACCCTGAAGTTCCTACGGGGGGTCCTGGTCTAACAGGCAAAGATACCTGACGCTCAATCAGGTGACACGGGTTCGAGTCCCGCATGATCCCCCTCTTAAATTTATTTAACGACATACACACCCG
>Ga0114925_10001032_pt1 | contig 13364 bp, 7 predicted proteins | sample SumtaG_2_FD_87287 | JGI IMG/M metagenome (GOLD analysis project Ga0114925, IMG submission 87287) | Deep subsurface microbial communities from Indian Ocean to uncover new lineages of life (NeLLi) - Sumatra_00607 metaG | ecosystem: Environmental > Aquatic > Marine > Oceanic > Sediment | place... | reverse complement strand
GATTTCCGTTTCCGCCGACGCCTCTCAGGATGTGATTATCGAAGCGGCGATGGCCGATCCGAAAATCGCGTCGCAGATTGAGGGCAAGAACATCCTCAAGAAGATTGTCATCCCCGGCCGGTTGGTCAACCTGGTGGTCAAATAGCGCCAAAGAAAACATAACGCACCTCGTGAAACGAGTTCTTGCGTCCCGGTCGTAGTCGACAGGAGCGTGAGTAAAGCCAGCCCACGGGATGAGGTTTCGAAGGTACCGGCGCTTCTCAGGAAGTGCACAGACAGCATTGACAACCGCCCGATCACACAGCTTGAAATCACCTGTATCAACAGGCACAGGATACGGCATCATCCTAGCAAAAAACCTATAAAAAAGACTTGCTGTTATAAGTTTGAAGGTGCTCTCGCCGTCACGTGACTTGCGACGTCCGTATGCAACGTCAACACCAGTTCGCCATTTGGCAACCATTTCAATAATAACTTCTGGTGGGTCTTGGAGATCGGCGTCAATAATGACAACAGCGTCTCCCTGAGCCATTTCGAGACCGGCTGACATGGCGGCCTGTTGGCCGAAGTTCCGAGAAAACTCAATTACTGCGATACGCGAGTCCTCAGATGCAAGGTTCTTTAGTTTCTTCAGGGTGCTATCGTGGCTTCCGTCATCGATGTAAAGAACTTCCACATTCATGTCTAACTGAGGCGCAATACTGCAGATGCGGGCATGGGTTGCCTCAATGATTGATTCTTCGTTGTAACAAGGGACGACAATCGACAGGAGTCCAGGTTGTGGCCGCTCTATCAGTTGGGCGTCTACTGTTGGTGTATGCCTTGTCGGCTGGTTCATTTCTTCATGCTCCGACGCAAGGCACTACGCTTCAGGTCTGTTCGCTCTGCCTTTTTCGTATTGCCAACCAGAAGAAAGTCCTGGGTTTTGAATAAAGGTCGGGCACGGCCGACAACTCCAGCGGTCTCTGGCAGGAAAGAGGATAATTCATGAAATTGATTTTCAGGAATCACGAGGACTGCGTCTGGTCCCGTCGCTAGGAAATTAGATGCTTTTTGGGCTCGTGTAGAATCAGGTGCCCAACGTTTGACAATGCCATGTGCGTAATACACAAGATTCGGAGTGCTCTGAGAATATGCCCCTATCCGTGCGTGTCCGCCGGCGTGTGCGTGGGCTTCACGAATTAAGGCTGGCAGTGTGTTTGCGCGGCTAATCCATGCGGCAGTTGGGCCAACTGCCAAGGAAGAATAAAGAAGTCCCAGGCAAACCATAGTGGTGACAGCGTAGGCCGGCTGTTGTCGTGAACACCACACAAGCCAAAATACACCAGCTAAGGGAATCAGTCCGATAAGTGCTGCTGGCTCACTACCATTCAACCCGTAGAACGATCCAACCAGAATCGTGACACTTGTAGCAATTCCTCCGAAGGCGATTCCACCAATACCAATTCCCATCCACCGTGGATAAAGCCACGCCGAGCGTTTTACTGCTTCGATAGCCAGCGCGGAAACCAAGAGAGCAGCGGCCGGATAAGCAGGCATGATATAGTTGGGAAGTTTGGTGGCCGCGAGTGAAAACCCACCGATCCAGACACTCATCCAAAATAAAAGAAGGCTTAACGCAGGAGCGTGTGATTCTTGAATTCGTGGACGTTGCCCCTGTCTCCACGTTTTCCACAGTTGTCGTGTGGATGCAAAAACGGCAAGTGGCAAGAAGCAGCTCCAAGGATAAAAGCCGACAAGCATTGTAAGCGGATGGAATAACAGGCCGCCCGAATGCTTTTCCATGGGGGCTACGAATCGGCCAACGTTATGAACAAAGAAAAATCCTTTCGTCCATTCCCAATCAGTTTGGACGCCAACGCTTACGTACCAGGGTGCAGCCACAAATACGGCAGCGATAGTGACAACAAGAAGTCGAGTATGTTTGATCGTGTGAAGAGCGGACGGAATACCACTGGACAGGACATGACGAAGCGTTGAGAGCACCTGCTCTCTCAGGCGAATGCCAGCAGGTCGCTCTTTCTCACCAGAGAGACATTGAAAGAGCCAGACCCATCCCACGACGACGACGAGGGGACCGACATACCCGATTGGTCCTTTGCAAAGAACTCCGAGGCCGAGCAAACTGCCCGCTAGGACGGCGTGCCACACACTGACGAAGGAATCGTTACGTGATTGAGCAGGCTGCCTTATGTTGCTTGTTGGCTGTTGTCGATCAAGGAGAAAAGGTTCAATGAGAAGGATTGTTGCCCATGTCGATAGAGCAACAAGAATCGAGTCTGGAGTCGCAGCGTGAGATTCGATTGCGACGAGTAAGCAGCCGAGATAGGCCAAAGCTGCAACAACTCCTGTTGCCACACTGAAGCAGCGAGTGCCCAGCCGAAGGAGTGCAAGGGAGGTCAACAAAGCTGCAAGTGCTGCGGGTAGACGGGCAGCAATTTCATTCATCCCGAAAATTGAAAAGCATGCCGCCATACACCAATGCATAAGTACAGGCTTATCGACTGCAAGTTCACCATTGAATAGTGGAACCGTCCAGTTGCCTGTTTCAACCATGGTCTGAGCAATAGCAGCAAAACGAGGTTCATCTTCATCCCAAAAAGGAACCCCAACAAAACCTGAGGTAAGTACAACGATTGCCACGGCAGTAACAAACAGCAGAGAGTGGCGTGTCATAAAAGAAATGAACCGATTCATGAACATAGCTCCAGGCAGAAATATTGTTCTAGTCAGTGCGGGAGGAAATTTTGAGCGAGTGAACGTGGGGTTTCAGTGTGGGTTTTTGCAATGACCGCGAGTCCGGAATCAAAGGAACGGGGCTTTTCATTGAGGATTTCAAACTCAGGAGGAAGCAGCGGTAAGATCGCAGGGAGGTCTTCTGATCGGACAACGAGCCGGGCGAAAGACGTATCACGAAGATGCTGAATACCGGCGTCGATATTGGAAAGTTTCTTGACTGGGCCGCCTGTGTAAAAAACAAGACTAGGCCGCGGAGTTTTGATACTGGCCCAGACGCCAGTTCGTTGTTCAGGCGATAAATCAGCAAGAAGGTTTGCAGCGCCTTGATGGTGGGCAAGACGGACTGCGGCAACACCACCGAGGAGAGCTAGGAATAAGACCGATGAGCAAATAAGTGTACTAACTGCAAGTCCACGCTTTCCGCACGAATGTAAAATGAAGCACGCAAGAGCCGTCATAATAGGAAGGAATCCAAGAAGCCCGAGCCATTCGTTTCCAGGAGCGAATTGATGGGAAATCATTGGAAGTCCACAGATAAAACCACCACCAACGACTGCAAGGCTGAACCAACCAATCTGCATGACTGCTGACGCAGCTTTGTCTGAAGCCATATTTCTGAATACGAGTTTCTCCCAGCCAGTGTGTCCAGAAATCCAATCCGACAGGTAAAGAGCGGTAGCAATCGAAATAGCCGGGTATGCTGGCCAGATATAGCCAGGGAGTTTGGTTCCAGCGAGTGAGAAAGCACCAACCCAGACGAGGACCCAGCATCCCGCAAAAGCAACAGCACGGAAGTGCCAACTCGTCAGACGTTTTGTGCGATAGAGAAATAGGGCGTGAGTTGGAATAGCGAGCAGAATGATCGACCACGGGAACATGCCAATGGCAAGTATCATCGGATAGTACAAGATTGATCCAGAGTGCCCTTCCATAGGGGAAGCAAATCTTCCGGCGTTATGAATAAAAAGGAAATCAGTAATCCACTGTCCGTTGGTCCTCAGGCCAACCATCAGATACCACGGAAGTGCGACTATTGCAGCGAAAGAAAAAATAGTGAGCAGCCGCAAAGAGTTGGCAGTTGTAAACAGCCAGGATCGCCAATCAATTGAATCAGTGTTTTGTCGCAGGGCTAAAGACGTGAAGAAGAATGCGAGCACTGGAAGGACGATACCAACGGGACCTTTAGCCAAGACTGCTAACCCACAGGCCAAGCCAATGCCTATAGCATGCCACTTGGTGATCATTGAGAGGGCTCCTCGTTGAATCGCGTGGGCATAAATAGTTGCAGCCAACGTGGTACAAAAAACAAGCGAGGCATCAGGGGTCGCGGCTCGGCCACCGACCCCTGTCCAAATGCATGTTGACATGACAAGGCCTGAGAGAAGTCCAACTAGTGGCCCAGCAAGAAGTCGTCCCGTCCACCATGTCAGGATGCACGTGCCAACCGTCAGGAAAGTTGAACCGATGCGAACGCCAAACTCGTTGCGGCCGAAAAGTGACACTCCGGCGATTTGTATCCAATTGACAAGCGGCGGCTTTTCAACACGAAGAGTCCCGTTGTAAGTAGGCACAATCCAGTCACCCGAATCTAGCATTGTCATTGTGCAGGCGGCATTTTTAGGCTCGTCTTCATCCCAGAGCGGGGCGGTGCCAAGCCCCGGTAGGAGGGCGGCAGCAGACGAAATAACAATAGTTAGGATTGCGATAAAGGGGCTTCTGAATATCACCAGCGTTGCCCAAAGAGGATAAAAGGAACGGAGCAGGAGGGTAGAAGCACCAGCGATGCCGGTCAAGCCGTACAAAATCGTGTTTTTTAGGTATATTAAGGCCGGTTGACCGCCTGCTGGGGGCGGGTATCTTCAAGTTCAATCAACCGCCTTTCCAAACGGTCTATTCCCGGGAGAACTCACCCCTTGGCTGACGAAAACACCCCATCTGACGATGCTTCAAATAAGTCGCCCTCAGATAACAACGGCAGTGGACCTCCCGATGACGCTCAAGCGAACGAAATAGGCAGCAACCAGCCAGAGGATGGTGGCAGGCTGATCGATTTGCCAATTGAGCAAGAACTCAAAGAGAGTTATCTAACGTACGCGATGAGCGTGATTGTCAGTCGTGCACTTCCTGATGTTCGTGATGGTCTCAAGCCGTCGCAGCGGCGGATCTTGGTTGCTATGAATGACCTGAATTTGTCGCCCGGTTCTTCTCGGGTAAAGTGCGCGAAGATTTCAGGTGACACGAGTGGTAATTATCATCCACATGGTGAAAGTGTAATTTATCCAACACTCGTCCGTATGGCCCAATCATGGAACATGCGTCACGTGCTCGTTGACAAGCAGGGCAACTTTGGGTCGATAGCCGGATTGCCTGCCGCAGCTATGCGGTATACCGAAGCACGTCTATCGCCTATTGCGGCACAGATGCTCGATGACATCAATCTTGATACGGTTGATTTTGTTCCAACTTATGATGAGCGAAATACGGAACCCGTTGTGCTACCGAGTCGTTTCCCCAACCTGGTAGTAAATGGAGCCGGTGGTATCGCTGTCGGTATGGCAACTAGTATTCCTCCGCATAACCTCGGAGAGGTGTGTCGCGGGCTTATTCAATTGATTGATAATCCAGATGTATCAATGGCAGAGTTGCTTGAAATTGTCCCGGGTCCAGACTTCCCAACTGGTGGAATTGTCATGGGAAGGGAGTCTTTACTTCGAGGGTATTTGACTGGCAGAAGTACAATTACGCTTCGCGCTCGGGCTCATGTCGAAGAATTTGGGAAAAATCGGAATCGTATTGTTATTACAGAGATTCCTTACCAACAGACACGAGATTCCATTGAAGAAAAAATCGCAGATCAGGTTAGTAACGACCGTATAAAAGGAATTTCTGCGATTCGTAACGAAAGCGACCTGAAAGAGCCGGTACGGCTTATTTTAGAGTTGAAGCGTGATGCTGATCCGGACGTTGTACTCAACCAACTTTATCAATACTCACCGCTCCAAACGAGTTTTTCACTCATCTTTCTTGCGCTAGTTGATGGCAAGCCGAGGATGCTTTCGTTCAAAAACATGCTTGAAGAGTTTCTTCGGCACCGAACCACGGTTATTCGTCGAAGGACGCAGCATCTTCTTGCGCGAGCGAGGAATCGTAAGCATACGCTCGAAGGCCTTCTTGTTGCGTTGGCGAATATTGATGAAGTAATCAAAATTATCCGTAGTTCTAAGTCTCAAGCGGAGGCAAAGCAACGCTTAATGCAGATTGAGACACCGGCATCTCTGCTACAGCGGGCACTCGGTGATGAAGGATTTGGGATTCTTCAGGAAGAGCGTGGGAAGGCAGAGTCGTATGGTTTGTCACCTGTTCAGGCTGATGCTGTTTTGCGTCTCACGCTTGGTCAACTCGTGAATCTTGAGCAAGAAAAGCTCGGTGGTGAGCATCGAGAGTTACTCATCAAGATTCGTGAATTCCTTCGGATTCTGTCGAGTGAATCAAATATTCGTGAACTAATAAGGGCTGATTTGCTCGCCATTGAGTCCAAGTTTGCCGAGCCACGACGAACTGAGATCAGTGGTGAAGTTGCTGATATCCGTGACATGGCAGAGTTGATTACTGAAGCAACGATGGTTGTCACAATTACCCGCTCCGGGTATGTCAAGCGGACTGCGGCTGATACATACCGAGCACAACGACGAGGTGGAAAGGGATTAACAGGGGCTCGTGTCGATGAATCTGATCCTGTGGAGCACTTTTTCGTTGCAAGCACTCATGATTGGTTGCTGGTCTTTACTACGCGCGGCAAGGTCTTTTCGATGCGAGTTTTTGAGTTGCCAGAACTCGCGCGTGACGCAAAAGGCAGAGCGCTTGTAAATCTGCTGGAATTTGAAGAAGGTGAGCGGGTTGCAGAGTGTCGCGCCGTTTCCGGTTTTGATGACCCAGATCAGTGTTTATTGCTGGCCGCTCGAAGCGGCACCGTGAAAAAGACGCCCCTTGAACAGTATCGCCGACGGCGAACAAAAGGTTTGATAGCGGTGAAACTCAAGGAAGGTGACGAACTTGTAGGGGCAGTCGTTACGCAACCGGGTGACGAACTTGTGCTGGCAACGGCTTCTGGGATGGCTATTCGCTTCCCTGAATCAGACGCACGACCCATGGGTCGTGATACCAGTGGTGTTCGGGGCATCAAACTCGGTAAAGGTGATAGCTTGGTTGGTCTGGTTGTTGCGGATCCCTCTGCGACCCTCCTTACCGTGTGTGAAAAAGGTTATGGGAAACGTACGCCGTTTGGCGCAGGTACTCCGCTTGCTGAAGGGGAACTTCCGGCAGGGGCAAGTTCTGACGACTCTGAAACAGAGTCGAGTGGAATGCGCTACCGGACGCAGCGTCGTGGTGGTAAGGGAGTTCGCGACATTAAAACGACCACCCGAAATGGCAAGGTTGTCTCCATTGTTTCGGTACGAGATGAGGATCAAGTCTTGATGATGACTGCTCGTGGGAAACTACAGCGAGTGAATGTTGGTGAGATTAAGGCTATCGGCCGAAATACGCAGGGAGTTCGGATCATGAGGCTAGACGATGCTGATTCTTTAGCTGCAGTTGTTCCTGTGCCACCTGGCGAGAAGGAAGATGCGGAGACTGTGCCCGAGGGCGAGTAGCCTTTAAGTCTCGAATAGGGGACAGCCAGAATGAAAATCGCAGTCGTTGGTACTGGGTATGTTGGGTTAGTAACGGGCACATGTCTTGCGGACAGTGGTAGCGATGTCACGTGTCTTGACATTGACCGCAAGAAGATTTCTTCCCTCAAAGAGGGTAGGATTCCAATCTATGAGCCCGGTCTAGAGGAACTCGTTGAGCGGAATGCACGGGTTGGGCGGCTGCGGTTTACTACTGATACGAAAAAGGCCATTGCTTCAGCTGAGATAGTTTTTCTCGCAGTTGGGACACCACCAACTGAGAGTGGAGCAGCTGATTTGACAGCTCTCTGGAGCGTGGTGTCATCGATAGCACCTCATCTTGCCAAAGACGTTATCGTGGTAACAAAGAGCACTGTGCCTGTTGGTACCGCCGCCATGATTGAACAAAAGTTGCTAGAAGCCACAGGTCGCGAGTGTTGTGTTGCAAGCAACCCAGAATTTCTTAAAGAAGGAGCCGCGATCGAGGATTTTCAACGTCCTGACCGGGTAGTTGTGGGTGTGCGAGCCCCTGAAGTTGCCGAAAAACTCCGAAGACTCTACGCGTCGTTTTTACGAACGGAGCGACCGTTTCTCGTCATGTCGCCAGAGAGTGCCGAGATGACAAAGTACGTAGCGAATTCACTGCTAGCGACCAAAATTAGTTTTATCAATGAAGTGGCAAATCTTTGTGAGCGAATGGAAGCGAATATTGATGATGTAAGGCGAGGCATCGGGCACGATAGTCGGATTGGGTTTTCATTCTTGTTTCCAGGTGCCGGTTATGGAGGAAGTTGTTTTCCAAAGGACGTTCAAGCGTTGTCTTTTATGGCGAGTGAGCGATTGAGTGACTTAACAATTTTGCAGGCAGTGCATGGCGCCAATCTTGCACAGAAGCAAGTGCTTGGAAAGAAAATAGCTGATTATTTTGGTGGTGATCTTGCAGGCCGTCGAATAGCGATCTGGGGGCTCGCTTTCAAGCCCCGAACAGATGACATCAGGGATGCCCCATCGCTTGAACTGATTGATTCACTTCTGGCAGCTCGAGTGAAACTTCGAGTATTTGATCCTGAAGCGATGGGTAATATTCAAGATAAATATGGCAATGCGCTGGAGTATGCATCCAGTCCGCTGGATGCCGTTAGGAATGCCGATGCCTTGGCGATTGTGACCGAGTGGGGCGACTTCCGTCGTCCAGACTTCAAGGCCCTCAAAGCGGCAATGGCAAGTCATGTGATTTTTGACGGTCGTAATTTATTCGATAGCGAAGAAATGCTTTTCAACGGGTTTCTGTACTATTCAATAGGCCGGCCCGTCGTTGATGGTCGGCCCAAAGCGGCCAGTTCTGACTGATTGCTATCAGGCCTTTGCCTGCATTGCGTCGATCGTTGTGGTGATCTTTTGTTGAGGAAATCGAATAAACGTATCGAGTTCGTTTGACATATTTTTTTTACAGCGGTTAGATTCCGTATGCCTAAAAAGGGTATGATGAAATTTTCATAACCAACCGTTCCCCCAGCCTTATTATCTTCTTCGGAGTTGAATGTCCGTGAAACTTATTTCTGCAACTGCTGCAACGCTGGTACTCGTCCCCTCTTTTGTTCAAGCTTCTGATGGGGCTAGAGTGTCTCCATCAGCAAGTTTTTTTGGTCTCTATGGTCTTTTTTGGATTGCAGGGATCGTTGGCTCTGGTTACGCGCTTTGGCAAGCGTGGCAATTCTATCAGTGGATGGAGGGTCAGTCGGGTGGTTCGGAAAAGAATATTGAGATTGCAGGATATGTTCGTACAGGTGCCGATGCCTATCTAAAGCAGCAGTACAAAGTGGTTGCCGGATTTTTTGCTGTTATCTTTGCCCTCCTTCTCTTCATGGCCTTTGGTATCAATGTGCAAAGCGCGTGGGTTCCATTCGCATTTCTTTCGGGTGGTCTGTTTTCAGGTCTGGCTGGTTGGTTTGGCATGAAGACGGCGACACTCGCAAGTAATCGAACCGCAGCTGGTGCAGAGAAGAGTCTGAACGATGGTCTTCAAGTAGCGTTTCGTTCAGGTGCAGTGATGGGGCTCACAGTGGTTGGGCTAGGTCTGCTCGATATCGTAGTGTGGTTTTTTATTCTTTACTGGCTTGTGCCGTTGTTCTCGTCCCCGTTGTCGCTCGAAGAGATTACGGTCACGATGCTTTGTTTCGGGATGGGAGCGAGTTCACAGGCACTCTTTGCACGAGTTGGTGGAGGTATTTTTACGAAAGCAGCTGATGTTGGGGCCGACCTTGTCGGTAAAGTAGAGCAAAACATTCCAGAGGATGATGCCCGTAATCCGGCAACGATAGCAGACAACGTTGGCGACAATGTAGGTGACGTTGCTGGGATGGGTGCAGATTTATACGAGAGCTACTGCGGTAGTATTCTTGCAACTGCTGCACTGGGCGTTGCGGCTTTTTCGGGCGTTTCGGATAAAGATTACTTTATGCAGTCGAGTGCCCTCTTTTTACCAATCCTGATTGCTGCATCGGGCATAGGTCTTTCCGTATGGGGAATCTGGCAAGTCAAGACTCAAGAAGACGCATCCCAGCGGTCACTTTTAGCGGCATTGGCTCGAGGGATTAATCTTTCGACACTTGCTATCGTCGGAGCGGCTGTTGTATTGACTTTCGTTCTGCTCGGATGGGCACACATTGGCGTATCAGTCAGCGTTATTGTAGGACTGGTTGCGGGTTGGCTTATCGGAAAGTGGACGGAGTATTCAACAAGTAATGAGTTTGCACCAACAAAAGAACTTGCTGACCAGGCTCTCACGGGGCCTGCCACCATAATTATTGGTGGTGTTGCGGAGGGAATGCTCTCTGTTTGGGCGCCAGTTATGATTACGGGGGTGGCGACGCTGTTAGCCTTTGGTTTTGCCAACGGCTTTAGCTTTGCTGATCCCAATGCGTTTGCTCTTGGGCTCTACGGTGTTGGGATTGCAGCTGTTGGGATGCTTTCTACGCTTGGTATTACGCTTGCTACTGATGCCTATGGCCCCATTGCCGATAACGCAGGGGGGAATGCCCAGATGGCTGAAATGCCGGAGATTGTTCGTGAGCGGACTGATGCTCTCGATGCGCTTGGGAACACAACAGCGGCAACAGGAAAAGGGTTTGCAATTGGCTCGGCCGCTCTGACCGCGTTGGCATTACTCGCAGCTTATGTCGAGGAAGTACGAATCGGTTTTGAACGTTGGGGTGAATCAGCTGTTACGGTGACAGAGAGTGGTGCAGCTCAGACAGGTTCATGGGTCAAAGTTTCCAAGAACGTACTTGTGAAGGCCGGTGCAACACCAGTAGAGAATCAAACATGGCTTCTTGTTGATGATCGAGAATTGGTCAAAGCTATTCCTGATTTTGAAAAGTTGCCAAGTGGCTCTGTTATGCAGAAGATGCCCGAAACCAAGCCGCTACAAGCATCGCATGATCTTGTTGAGGTCCGAGCAGCAAGAATGGCAGACTTTATGCGTTTTTATGACGTGACTCTGATGAATCCAAAGGTGCTGGTAGGAATGTTTCTTGGTGCGATGAGTACGTTTGTATTTTGTGCTCTAACGATGAAAGCGGTAGGCCGTGCTGCAAAGGGAATGGTTGAGGAAGTTCGTAGGCAATTTCGGGAAAAGCCCGGAATTATGGAAGGAACTGAAAAACCAGATTACGCAGCGCCTGTTGCGATAAGCACAAAGGCAGCCCAACGAGAGATGGTGTTGCCTTCTCTTCTTGCATTATCTGCGCCAGTTGCCACTGGCTTACTTCTTGGTGTCGGTGGTGTTATGGGCCTGCTTGTTGGTGCTCTCACCACTGGCTTCTGTGTCGCTGTGTTTATGGCAAATGCTGGCGGGGCGTGGGATAATGCGAAGAAGCACATCGAGAGTGGAGTGCATGGGGGCAAGGGTACTGAAGCTCATAAAGCAGCTATCGTGGGTGACACGGTCGGTGATCCTTTCAAGGACACCAGTGGGCCAAGCCTTAATATTCTTGTGAAACTAATGAGTATGGTCAGTGTCGTAGTAGCGGGACTGGTGGTCAGATATAGTCTTGAGGCGCTCGGTATCTTTTGAGTGACGGCTTTGGTTTTCATGTTGAAGTAGCTCATTCTTCTGGGCCGCGGGCGGGTGTGCTTACGACTCCGCACGGACGGGTGCAGACCCCACTCTTTATGCCTGTAGCGACACTGGCGTCAGTGAAGGGTGTGGACATAGCTCGTGTAACCGAGACTGGTGCCAGGATGCTATTGGCGAACACGTATCATCTGCACCTCAGGCCAGGTGAAGAATTGGTGGCTCGCTCGGGCGGTGTTGGAAATTTTATGGGATGGTCCGGTCCGACTCTCACCGACAGTGGCGGCTATCAAGTCTTTAGCCTTGCGAAGCAAGTTAAAGTAACCGATCACGGAGCAACATTTCAGTCCCACCTTGATGGGTCTCAGGTGGACCTCACTCCAGAGAAGGCGGTTGCTATTCAAGAGTCGCTCGGGGCTGATGTCGCGATGCAGCTTGATCACGTGATTGGTCTTCCTGCTAAACGAAATGAAGTCGCTGAAGCAATGGAAAGATCTCTTGCTTGGGGAGAGCGTTGTCTGGCTGCTCGTCGTAAATCAGATCAAGCAATGTTTGGAATTGTACAAGGTGGGCTTGACCCTGAATTGCGAGCAATCAGTGCCAAACACCTTCGATCACTCCCTTTCGAAGGCTTTGCGGTCGGTGGCTTGTCTGTTGGAGAGGGGCCGGAGGCAATGGTTTCAACTCTTCAGGTTACAACCCCGTATTTGCCGGAAGACAAGCCACGATATCTTATGGGGGTTGGAAAGCCAGAGGATATCATTCGTGCTGTTGCGGCGGGGATCGATATGTTTGATTGTGTTTTGCCTACACGTTGTGGTCGTAATGCATTGCTGTACACATTCGACGGACCTCTGCGTTTGCGAAATGCTAAATATCTGTCGGATAAACGACCAATTGAAAGTGACTGTCCATGTGTGGCTTGTGGCCATACCCGGGCGTATATGCGGCATCTTTTTTTAGCCGGGGAAATGCTTGGGCCTGTTTTAGCCTCTATTCATAATCTTACCTTCTATCAACGACTTGTGAGGAGGCTTCGAGAGGCGATTGTTGCCGGCCAATTTCAATCAGTTCAGGCGGATATTCTGGCCCGTATAATTTGAGGCTAGTGTGCCAACTAGGGTGCGGAGTTGCCTTGTGTCCCGGTTGTCGGCATTCGGACTTGTCCGGTGGAACCGTGGGAAACTACATTTGCTGTTTTCGGCAGGGTGGTTTTACTCTCCTATAAGTTCAGGTGCTTTTCATGCAAGTCATTGATCAATCAGTAATTCAGGGACAACTGGCATTTGCTGCCGACCCTAAGCCGCCTGCTGGGCCTTTGGAGTTATTGATCACTTATTTCCCGATGGTCCTCATTGTGGTTGCTGCATGGTTTCTCCTGTATCGGCCAGAGAGAGAGCGTATGCGGAAGCAACGAGAACTTCTGAGTAATGTCAAGAAAAATGATCGTGTTATTACCGCATCAGGAATAGTTGGTACTGTATCGAGTGTAGATCGGGATCTAGATCGAGTGGTGCTCAAGGTAGATGAAAATTCGAATGCAAAGATTACGTTTACATTAGCAAGTGTGAACCGCGTGCTTACTGATTCAGATAATGAAAGGTCTGTTGGTGTTGGGGCATGACGCCCGATCGCTGCACGTTGTTGGATAAACCTTAGATGAAAGAAGATTGAGATGAATGGCATGGATGGCTGGTTGGGATTACTTGCTCAGGTGACCGAGAACGCCTCTGCGGGATGGTGGAATGAGTCGTGGGCGGTCTGGGTGCTAACGCTTGCCATTATTTTCGTGCCGACATTCTGCGCCTGGCTCGTTACCCGGCAACTTAGATCAAGTGGTCTTTGGGGAAGGCTGTCGGTTGTCCTTATAGCTCTTGCAG